>OBLT010000229.1_pt1 | contig 41549 bp, 47 predicted proteins | sample 1518721 | NCBI WGS metagenome assembly OBLT01 (sample SAMEA3539307, study PRJEB22396) | soil metagenome | biome: tundra; feature: field; material: soil | place: USA | collected 2010-05 | depth 0.15 m | reverse complement strand
TCACGCCCTTACGCGCCTTGGCTACAGATATAGGCAGAGCCATGGAAGAAGTGATTGATGAACTAGGTATGAACTGGAAAGTAGGAATTCGAAACGGCGATACCAGTATCAAAGACAGGCAAAAACAAAAAATTCAAATGCCTGAAGTCCTAATCATAACTCCGGAAAGCCTTCATTTATTATTAGCGCAAAAAAATTACCCCGAAATTTTCAAATCTCTAAAAATAATTGCCGTTGATGAATGGCATGAATTACTTGGCTCCAAAAGGGGGGTCCAGGTTGAATTGGCGCTTTCCAGAATTATACACCTTAATGTTGGCAATCCAAACAGACTTTCTGTTTGGGGAATTTCTGCTACCATCGGCAACCTGGACCAGGCAAGAGAAGTATTACTTTCTCCCTTTTCAATCTTCCGGAATAAAGGAATCGGAATTCAAACCGAAACTGTAACGGCTGATATTAAAAAACCTATTGAGATAGAATCTATATTTCCGGATGAAATTGAGCAATTTCCATGGGCAGGCCATTTAGGAATAAAACTGGTAGAGAAGGTGATTCCCATAATACTCAAAAGCAAAACGACTTTGATTTTTATCAATACAAGGGGAATGAGTGAATTATGGTACCAGGCTCTTCTTACCGCTCATCCGGAGTTTGCAGGAACCATTGCCCTGCACCATGGTAGCATTGAACGGAACTTAAGAAAGTGGGTTGAGGAAAATCTGCATACAGGAAAATTAAAAGTAGTTGTTTGTACCGCAAGCCTCGACCTTGGTGTAGATTTTCGTCCGGTAGAAACAGTTATACAGGTTGGATCTCCAAAAGGAGTAGCACGTTTTTTACAAAGAGCAGGAAGAAGCGGCCATCAGCCGGGGGAAATAAGTAAAATCTATTTTTTGCCCACCCATTCTTTAGAACTGATGGAAGCTGCCGCTCTCAAAGAAGCTACCTCTATTAAATTGATTGAAAGCCGGGAACCACGGGTTTTATGCTTTGATGTTTTGATTCAATATCTAAGTACGCTTGCTATTTCGGATGGTTTTTATCCAGGCGAAATTCTTGAAGAAATAAAAACAACTTATTGTTACAGGGATTTAGCTGAAGAAGAATGGCATCAGATTTTGCAATTCTCCACAGGAGGTGGCGTGGCACTGCAGCAATACGATGATTATAAAAAAATTGAAGTCATCGATGGATTGTATAAAATTAATAACCGCCGTATCGCTATGCGACACAGGATGCACATAGGAACGATTGTAAGCGATCCGATGATGAAAGTAAAATTTATTAGCGGTCGCTTTGTTGGAGTTATCGAAGAATGGTTTATTGCCCGGCTGCAACCGGGTGATACATTTACTTTGGCAGGTAGAAACCTTGAATTTGTTATGGTGAAGGAAATGACGGCATTGGTTAGAAAATCAACTTCAAGGAAGTCAATAATACCAAGCTGGCAGGGGGGCCGCATGCCTCTTACGGCCAACCTGGGGTTTATGTTGCGGAAAAAATTTGATGAAGCAGGTTTCCAATTGCATAAAAAAAACAAAATTGAAAAGGAAATCTCAGTATTACAGCCTTTATTTGAATTACAGGAATATCTTTCTCATATTCCAAAACAAAATGAATTATTGATTGAGCAAATTGAAACCAGGGATGGATACCATCTTTTCGTATTCCCTTTTGAGGGCAGGCTTGTGCATGAAGCGATGGCCGCTGTGTTAGCCTACAGAATTAGCAGGATTACCCCCATTACTTTTTCCATGGCCATGAATGATTATGGTTTTGAATTATTAAGCGATCAGCCTATACCACTGGATGATACCAATTCCTATGAATTATTTTCTCCGCAAAATCTTTTTGCCGACATCCAGCGAAGCTTAAATAGCGTTGAAATGGCAAGGAGAAAATTCAGAGATATAGCAGTTATTGGTGGGCTGATTTTTCAAGGCTTCCCCGGTGAGCAAAAAAAAGCAAGGCATTTACAATCATCGGCTTCTCTTCTTTTCAATGTTTTTGCGGAGTATGAACCTGCAAATTTATTACTTAGGCAAGCCTATAATGAAGTAATGGAGCAACAAATGGAGGAGGAAAGGCTCCGTAATATGCTACAACGCATACAAGAGAGTAAGATCATCATTACATATCCTAAAAGGCTTACGCCTTTTTGCTTTCCCATCAAAGTAGACAGTATGAGGGAGAATCTCACTTCAGAAAAACTGGAAGACAGGGTTAGAAGGATGCAATTGCAGAATGAAAAATGACAATGCCATTTAGGTATGTGCTTGCTCAATTTAAAGTACCGGATTTTAAACAGAATACCTGCTTATCTTCGTACGAAAAAATAACCTTGTTTTCTCCCCAAAAATTCATCCTTTTTAATCAAACTTTATGGTTATCTCCTGCCCGCTGCATTTTCTGGGAAGAGGAAAGTGCTCTGATCGCATCTGACCTTCATTTCGGCAAGACGGGGCACTTCCGGAAAGAAGGAATTGGCGTACCTCAAAATATTTATAAGGAAGATCTTCACAGGCTCTTTAGCCAGGTACAATTTTTTAAGCCATCTGTATTGCTTATTACGGGTGATATGTTTCACAGTCATAATAATAAGGAAATTGATTTTTTCCTGAAATGGAGAAAAGATTTGCCTAATATAAAATTTCATCTTATCAAAGGAAATCATGATGTGCTTCCAGATGTATTCTATGAGGAAGCAAAGATTACAGTGGCAAAAAATAAGTTATCTATAAAAAGTTTTTGCTTTACACATGATTACAGTTCAGATTTGAAAACCCAGGAAAAAAAACATTTCACTTTTTCCGGACATATTCACCCCGGAGTTAGGATGAAGGGGAATGGTAAACAATCTTTTATGCTACCCTGTTTTTATTTTACGGAAAGCTATGCAGTATTGCCCGCATTCAGCCTGTTTTCAGGATTGTATAATTTGAGGCCTAAGAAAAGAGATATTGTATTTGCTCTTGTAGAAAACAAGGTAATAAGGCTTTGAATATTAAATGGCGGAAGGTCAGCTTCGAACAGAGGCTTTTCTCCTCTTAATCTCCTTTTTTAATAACGAAAGTTCTCTGCCGGTTTGCCCACTTACCGAAGCATTTTCCTGGGCCCTCCTCATCAGGTATGGAATTACATCTTTTATTGGTCCGAAGGGCAAATATTTGCTTACAAAACATCCGGCCTTTGCAAGGTTAAACGAAATGTTATCGCTCATGCCAAATAATTGCGAAAAATGAACACGGTCATAATGCAATGGCAAGCCAAATTTTTCCATTAGTTCTGTTGCATATAAATTACTGTATTCATTATGAGATCCAACAATAATATAAACCCCATAAGCAGGATTGATGCAAAATTCTATAGCAGCATTAAAATCATTATCAGTTGCCTCTTTACTATCGTGGATGGGAGAAGGATAATTTATAAAAGCAGCCCGCTCCCGTTCCTTTTCCATATATGCGCCCCTAACTAATTTCATTCCAAGTTTAAAATTATTTTCTTTGGAAAAGAAGAAGCTGTCTTTAATGTATTTCAAACGGTTTTTCCTATAAAGTTGGGCCGTATTATACACAACGGCTTTACCCAGATTAAACTTTTGCATCATCTGCATGGTGAGTGCATCTACAGGTTCCTGTATCCATGTCTCTTCAGCATCTACTAACACGCCAATATTATTCTTGCTGGCAAATTCGCAGATAGTCTCTATCCGGTTTACAACCCTTTGCCATTCATCTTTTTCAATTTCATTCAAAGAATGCAGGGGAACTATACCGCGAATGATTTCATCATAGCGAGGGGATTTATTTAATTTTTCAAGTAAACCAAACCTTGCATACCCGGTAAGTTTTACACTCAAAAAGGGAATATTATCCTGAGTTGCTGCATATTTAATGGATTGCATGAACACGTCTCTTGCCCTGTCAAAATTTTCTTCCCCTTCTTTTCCCTCAACCCCATAATCAAGAATAACCTGGACATTAAATTTTCCCAATTTATTGGCAACTTTGGAAGTTTCCTGTAAGGATTCCCCACCAACAAACTGGCTGAAAATAGTTTGCCTGATTATTCCTTTTACAGGCAGTCCGGCTTTCAGGGCCCACGGTGTTAGTTTTAATCCAAGGTTCACCAACCAGGCTTTTCCCATAGAAGCAAAAAGAAATTTTGCTTTTTTTAATTCTTTATCACTTTTATATTCAAAAGCAATTTCTGTATTATCAAAGGAAATAGTTGGCATAATCGGAGGTGAAATTCCAAAATCAAAAACTAATCTCCAAATAAAAAGTCAGAAGTCAGCTACTTTACCGGATCCATACACAAAATAATCCTGTAACCTTATCTTTACAAAAAAATACATGATGATTTCAAAAAAGGCTTCAGAAAGTATCGTAATAATGACAGAGATCGTATTACCAAATGACACCAACACATTCGGAAAACTTATGGGCGGACGGCTCATGTACTGGATGGATATTGCTGCTGCAATTGCGGGCTCGAAACATTGTAATGCGCCGGTGGTAACGGCATCCGTAGATAATATTTCTTTCAGCAGCCCGATAAAACTTGGAAATGCGGTTCACATAGAAGCAAAAGTAACAAGGGCATTTAATACTAGCATGGAAGTGCATTTGAATATATGGGGGGAGGATATTATCCAACAATACCGCTACAAAAGCAATGAGGCCTATTATACATTTGTCGCTCTCGATCCTAACAATAAACCGCGTATAGTTCCGCAGGTAGAACCTGAAACTACGGAAGAAAAAATGCTTTACGAAGGTGCGCTTCGCAGGCGGCAGCTGCGATTAATTTTAGGAGGTAAAATGAAAGCTGGCGATGCAGTGGAGTTAAAAGCTCTTTTTATATAAATTAGAAATGGGGAATTTGATCATTTATCTAAAGCGGTTATCAAATGATGCTTGCTTTTCATCATAAATTTCTTGCTCTGTTCAATGGCATCCATCACTTTTTCGAGGATAACGTCAATACTTTCATCGTAAGTAAATTGCAACGGCTCCTTAAAATGAACATGTAACAGCGTACCCTTCTTTTTGAATTTTAATCCTTTTTTGGTGAATGCCCGCCAAAACCCACTTATCACCACTGGCACTACTACCGGCCGGTAATTCTTAATGATAAAGGCTGTGCCTTTCCTCCCGGGCGCAAATGGTTTGGTAGTACCCTGTGGAAAAGTAATTACCCAGTTTTTTTCCAGCGCTCTTGCAATTTTTCGGGTATCCCCAGGGTCAAGACCCCGCCTTACTTCCTTTCCTTCTGAACGCCATGTTCGTTTAACGGTAATTGCACCTGCCCATGTAAAGATCCTGCTCACTAAACTACTTTTCATGGTTTCTGCAGCTGCCACATAATACACACGTGTGAAAGGATTTAATAAATAAAAAGGAATACCCAGCCGATTTTCTTTCCTCCATTTTACTGCGCAAAAGATGTGAAGAAAGGTAATTACATCTGCAAAATAGGTCTGGTGATTACTCACAAATAAAACATTCTTTTTTGGAAGATTCTTTAGATTCTCCGTGCCCAGAATTTTTATCTTATTTATGATAGCCAACCCCGGATAAGTAATTACTCCAACCACGAAGTATATGATAGACTTCATTAACCTCGTCTGTTTCAAACTCTCAAGCCATCGTTTCATTTATGTCTCTTTGAAAAAATAAATGGAAAATATTATGAAAATTACTCAAACGGGTAATCTAACCTCTTCACAGCCAATGTTTCCCAAAACAAGATACCAAAAACATTACAAGGTGGCAAATAATGAAAAGAATATTTGGCTTTTGATTTTAGAACAATTCTTCAAAATGACCATATTTTACTACCTTTGCAATCCCAAAAATTAAAAATGATTTGGGATACAGTATGAGTAACAATATTATTAACCAAAATGCTGATGATCAGGAGGTGGCCCAGGCGCCTGCAGCAATAACAAAATCACCTGTTAATACAAATATGGAAGAAAAATTAAAAACCGGTTCTGATTTACCAAAATCCAATGTCGAAGCAGAATCACAGATCAAACAAACTGTTGAAGAAATGCCTCAGGGAGGAATTGAAGGGGTGCTTTTTCCAGATTTCCCTGATACAGATTCGGCAGTTGCTGCTACAGAGCCGCAGCCTACTGATGTGGAAATTCATAAAGAAGCGTTATCTACACCTCACGATGATTTTGACTGGAGTGTTGATAAAAGAAATGTAACCTCTTATAAGAAGGAAGAAAGAGAAAAATATGATGAGGTTTATGATAAGACCTTTAAGCAGATTAATGACAATGAGATGATTAACGGTACTGTTGTTGGTATGACCAAAACAGACGTCGTTATTAATATTGGTTTTAAAAGCGACGGACTTGTACCACTGAATGAATTCCGGGATATGCCAAATCTTAAGGTTGGCGATGAAGTGGAAGTGATGGTAGCTGAAAAAGAAGATAGGGAAGGTAACCTCCACTTAAGTCGCAAACAGGCTCGCACCACAAGGGCATGGGAAAAAATCATGGAGATGCATAGAACTGGTGAAATAGTTACCGGCCTCGTTACCAGTAAAACAAAAGGAGGACTTATTGTTGATGTATTTGGCATGGAAACATTTTTACCGGGTTCCCAGATTGATGTTAAGCCAGTTACAGACTATGATCAGTTTGTTGGAAAGACGATGGAATTTAAAGTTGTAAAAATTAATGAAGCTATTAAAAATGCTGTTGTATCTCATAAAGCGCTTATAGAAAGTGATATTGAACAACAAAGAGCTGAAATAATCGGAAAACTTGAGAAAGGCCAGGTATTAGAAGGCACAATCAAAAATATAACTGATTTTGGAGCATTCCTGGATCTTGGTGGCCTTGACGGATTGCTTTACATAACAGATATTAGCTGGGGCCGCATTAACCACCCAAGCGAAGTATTAAAACTTGACCAAAGACTAAATGTTGTCGTACTTGATTTTGATGACGACAAGAAACGTATTAGTCTTGGCTTAAAACAATTAACGCCTCATCCATGGGATACTTTACCTGACACAATTAAAGAGGGTGAAATAGTAAGAGGAAAGGTTGTTAATATTGAAGACTATGGTGCTTTCCTTGAAATATTCCCCGGCGTTGAAGGCCTTGTCCATGTAAGTGAAATAACCTGGGCCAATACACCTGTAAATGCAAAAGAATTCTTTAAGCTGGGTGACGAATATGAATCCAAGGTTGTAACCCTAAGTAAAGCAGACAGGAAAATGAGTTTGTCAATAAAGCAAATGACAGAAGATCCATGGAATACTATTGAAACAAAGTTTCCTGAAGGAAGCAAGCACAAAGGACTTGTAAAGAATATAACGCCTTATGGAGTGTTTGTTGAACTGTCTGCCGGCATCGGTGGAATGATTCACATTAGCGACCTAAGCTGGCTGAAGCGTTTTAATAACCCAAATGAATATACGAAAGTTGGCAATGACATAGATGTGGTAATAATGAGCATAGATAAGGATAACAGGAAATTACAGCTTGGCCATAAACAAATCGAAGAAGATCCATGGAATTCTCTTGAAGCTACTTTCCCTGTTGGCAGTATTCATGAAGGTACTGTTACAAGGAAAGATGATAAAGGAGCTACAGTTCAGTTGCCTTACGGACTCGAAGGATTTGCTCCGGCCCGGCATTTGAGAAGAGAAGATGAAAAATTCATCGGTTTAGATGAAATAGCGAAATTTATGGTAATTGAGTTTGACCGTAATGATAAACGTATAATTCTTAGTCACAGCCGCATCTGGGAACAGGCAAAGGCTGACGAAAAAAATGCTGAATTAAAAGAGAAAAGAGCTGATGCAGAAACCACAAAAAAAGCTGTAAAAACCCTGCAAAATAAAGTTGAAAAAACAACCCTTGGCGATCTGGGTGTTTTAGCAGATTTGAAAAAGAAAATGGATGATGGAGGAAATGCTGCTGCTGTAGAATCTAAATCTGCTGCACCTAAAGAGGAAGCAATAAAAACAGATGTTGGCAATGAAGTAGCTGAAGTTAATGCAAAGGTTGCTGCACCTAAAGAGGAAGTAAAGACAGTGGCTGCTGAGAATGAAATTATTGAAGTAAAAGAGAAGACGCCTGCATCGAAAGAAAAAGCTATTGTGGTAGATACTGAAAACGAAGTTGCCTCAATAAAAGCGAAATCTTCTAAGCCCAAAGAAGAGGCTAATAAGCATGTTGATGATAAAAGCGTGGAGGCTGAAGTAAAGACCAAGACTGCCGCTAAGAAAGAAGATGTAAAGAAGAAAAAGGATCCAGCTTCTGAAAAGAAGACCGAAGGTGTAAAAAAGTCTAAAGAAGAAAAGGTAAAGAAATCTGACAAAATCAGCTAATAATAAGATACTCTTTATTACTAAAGCCTCATACAAATGAGGCTTTTTCTTGGGCCGGGTAAAATGGCTTAACCCAGAATTTTTGCATTGAAATATTATTAAATTTTGACCTGGCTTGAGACATTGAGACCTTTATTTAATTGTTGCCCTGGAGAATATTGGCTATTGAATTCGCTGCAATCCAGCCGCTTGTCCAGGCATGTTGAAAATTAAACCCGCCGGTTATTCCATCAACATCCAAAATTTCACCGGCAAAAAAAAGATTAGGTACTTTTTTGCTTTCCATAGTATTAGCGTTCACTTCAATAAGGTTTACGCCACCAGCCGTAACAAATTCCTCTTTGAAGGTGGTCTTCCCTTTCACTTCAAATTTTTGTGAACACAATTGCTTTATTAAGATATTCTGTTTTTTAGAAGGCAAATCAGCCCATCTAATGGTTTCACTAATTCCGCAATATTTTAGATGATATTGCCATAACCTCCGGGGTAAATTAAAGGAATTATTATTGATTATATTTTTTGATGCAAATTCATTCCTCAAATACCTGAACTTATCCTGCAGAGAATTTTCATTGTAATTCCCAAGCCAATTTATTGATATGGTAAAATTATAATTCATCCCAGCAAGATCTTTTGCGCCAAATGCCGAAAGCTTCAGGATAGCCGGACCACTGAATCCCCAATGGGTTATTAACAACGGGCCACGTTGGGCTAATTTAATTTCATTGATTTTTATCTGAACATTTTCAACAGAAATACCCATGAGTTCAGATATTGAATTACCGGGAACATTAAATGTAAATAAAGAGGGAACAGGCTTTTCAAAGCTATGACCGAATGCTGAAAGCCAATTATATTGATCTGCTTTTGGATAGCCCCCACATGCAATGCAAAGAAAATCGGACTCCATTATAGAATGGTCTTTCAGCATTACCCGGAAGGTATTCTTTGAGCCAAATGATTCAAAAATTTCAACTCCGGCGACTTCCCGGTTCATCATGATATTTACCTTATACCTGCCTGCTTCCCGTAGAAGGCAATTAATAATAGTTTCAGAAGAATTACTTTCCGGAAACATTCTTCCATCACTTTCTGTTTTTAATTTTACTTGCCTTTTTTCAAACCACTCAATAGTATCTTTAGTGAAAAAATGATGGAAGGCCTGTTTCAAAAATTTGGAACCCCTTGGATAATTATTAATCATTTCAGAAATACTGAAACAGGCATGTGTTACATTACATCTGCCACCACCGCTAACCCTGACCTTACTCAATATCTTATTGGATTTTTCCAGAATAATTACCTCCAGTTCGGGATATTTTTCTGCAGCATTAATTGCACAAAAAAAGCCCGCTGCTCCTCCTCCAACAACTATTAGTTTTTTTCTTATCAATTAAAAAATATTACTGAATGGGAAAAGAATTTTCAGTTTATTTTGTAGTGGTCTGAAAAATATGCTCAATAATAATCTGAACATAAGAATTCGCTTGCTTTTTCAGCGGCTTCGATTGAATCGAATGAGGAAAGTATATCTGCTTTGTCTTTCTTTATGCATATTGTGTGTTCATAATGTGCTGAAGGTTTACCATCTTTGGTTCGTACTGTCCACCTGTCTTTATCATTATAAACATACCTTTTCCCCAGATTTATCATAGGTTCAATGGCAATTACAAGGCCTTCCTGTAGTTTAGTCCCGCTGCCACGCTTTCCGTAATTAGGAACCTGCGGATCTTCATGTAGATCCTTTCCCAAACCGTGGCCTACTAATTCACGGACAACGCCATAACCATTTTTACGCTCTGTATATTCCTGTATTGCAAAAGAAATATCCCCTACCCTGTTACCTGCTATAGCCTTTTCAATTCCTTTATAAAGCGATTCTTTTGTAACCCTCATGAGTTTCTTTATTTCTTCGGCCACCAATCCTATCCCAAAAGTATACGCGCTGTCGCCGTGGTATCCATTTTTAAAAGAACCCACATCTACAGAAATAATATCGCCCTCTTTGAGTTCATTCTTTGTCGGAAATCCATGCACAACAGCATCGTTCACTGACATACAACAGGCGTAGGGAAATCCATGATAATTTTTAAAGGAAGGAATCGCGTTGTGATCCCTGATAAATTCTTCAGCAAGATCATTGAGTTCAAGCGTTGAAATACCGGGTTTTATGTGCTTCGCAATTTCCGCAATTGAATCATTCACCAGCAAACAACTTTGCCTTATAAGCTCTACTTCTTCCTTTGTTTTGTAATTGATCATTATATTTAAAAAACCCTGACAGCATAGGCCAGGGTTAGAAAGATTCAGTATTTTAAATAATTATATATTACCTGTTACACCCGGTGATACGGACTGCCTTCCCTGTATTCGGCCAGAACTCATAAGACCATCATATTGCCTCATTAGCAGTTGAGTTTCTATCTGCTGAAGCGTATCAAGTACAACAGCCACCATAATAAGCAAGGAAGTGCCACCGTAAAAATGAGAGAATCCTTGAGTAACGCCCAGCATTTGTGCAATACCCGGCAAAATACCTACAATAGCGAGCAATATTGCTCCTGGTAAGGTAATGCGATCCATTATTGTTCCTATATAATCTGTTGTGGGCTGTCCTGGCTTTACACCCGGAATGAAACCATTACTTCTCTTCAGATCGTCAGACACTTGTCTGGGATTAAAAATAAGTGCTGTATATAAAAAGGTAAATCCAATAACCATCACTGAGTAAATAATCATATATACCAGGTTAGTGGGTGAAGTAAAATAAAGCGCCCAGTTTTGTCCCGAAGTCTGAAATCCCAGGAATATAGTTGGTAAAAACATTATCGCCTGAGCGAAGATTATAGGCATTACACCTGCCGCATTCACTTTTAAAGGCAAAAATTGCCTGGCTCCGCCAAATTGCCTGTTACCCACTATTTGCTTTGCATAATTTACCGGCACTTTTCTTACGCCTTGCACAAGTACGATCAAACCCAGCACGACTGCTATAAATGCAGCTATTTCAACAAGAAAAATTAATAAGCCACCTCCACCACGTGTCTGTTTTGCTGAAAATTCCTGAACAAAATTTTGAGGAAGCCGGGCTAAGATACCTACCATAATGATAATAGAAGTTCCATTTCCAAGGCCTTTATCAGTAATTTTTTCACCAAGCCACATTACGAATAAGGTACCAGTAGTCAGAAGAATAACTGTGGAAACCCAAAAGAACGGCTCATATGCCGGCAAGAATGCGCCCTGGTTAGAGCTTTTCAGAAAACCTATATACGCTGCTGCCTGAAAAGCGGTTACGACAACAGTTAGATAACGTGTCCATTGATTAATTTTTTTCTGCCCGCTTTCTCCTTCCTTTTGAATCTTGGAAATTTGCGGTACCAAAATCGTCATCAACTGCATGAAAATAGAAGCCGAAATGTATGGCATTATGCCTAAAGCAAAAATGGATGCTTTTGCAAAGGCCCCACCTACAAATGCATCCAGCAAACCAAGCATACCGCTTTTTGAACTATTGGCAAGATTGGTAAGTTGGTTTGGATCAAGGCCCGGAAGAACAATAAATGAACCAACCCGGTAAATAAGAATAAGTAATAAAGTAAAGAGAATCTTATTTCTTAATTCTTCAATTGTCCAGATATTTTTTAGTGTAGCGATAAATTTCTTCACAGAATTATCAAGATTTAATTATTTGCGATTCAGTTTAAATAGCAAATATCAATTAATTATTTAACTATTTCGACCGTACCGCCGGAAGATTCAATTGCACCTTTAGCTTTTGCGCTAATACCATTTACCTTGAAAGGAATCTTTGCTTTTAAAATGCCGTTGCCAAGAATTTTTACCTTATCATTCTGGCTGATCAAATTATTTATATAAAGATTTTCCAGGGTGAATTCTTTAATTCCATGTTTTTCCAGCAATTGATCAATTTGTCCCAGGTTAAAAACTTTGTATTCAACCCTGTTGATGTTCTTAAATCCACGTTTAGGAAGCCTGCGCTGAATAGGCATCTGACCGCCTTCATGGGCCATTTTTATTTTATAACCGGCACGACTCTGTCCCCCCTTGTTACCTTTTGTTGATGTGCCCCCTTTTCCTGAAGCTTCACCCCGGCCAATTCTTTTTTCTTTGTGAGTTGAACCTAATGCGGGTTTTAATTTGTGTAGTTGCATTGTACTTTTTTTAAACTTAACGCCTCTTGTACAAGGAGCTCGCTTTTTTATTTAATTAAATCAGAATACCAATAAAATTCAGGCAATTTCTTCAACACTCACCAGGTGGCTAACTTTTTTTACCATCCCCAGAATTTGGGGTGTTGCTTCAACTTCTTTTGTGGCATTCAACTTTTTTAGCCCAAGAGCCTTTAATGTAAGTTTTTGACGCTCGGGTCTGTCAATACCACTTTTCACTTGCTTAATTTTAATCTTTTTCATCATACTTTTTTTATATGGTTACTTTTTCGGCTATTAAACTGATTTTATTTATTAGATTGAATCGTTAACCATTAAATACCTTCTTCAGGGAAATATTTCTTGTTTTTGCAACACTAATTGGTTCTCTTAAGCTCGCCAATGCCTTTACAGTAGCCTTAACCACATTGTGAGGATTGGCTGAACCAAGTGACTTTGCCAATACATCTGTGATACCTGCACTTTCCAGCACAGCACGCATGCTACCTCCGGCGATTACACCTGTACCATGGGCAGCGGGCTTAATCAATACTTTTGCAGCGCCTTCTTTACTCCACTGCTCATGAGGAATTGTGCCATGCATTATCGGAACTTTTATAAGATTCTTTTTTGCATCATCTATTCCTTTGAGTATGGCTTCCTGAACTTCCTTGGCTTTGCCAAGTCCTTGACCCACTACACCATTTTCATTCCCTACTACTACCAGAGCAGAAAAACTGAATGCCCGTCCTCCTTTCGTTGTCTTTACAACCCTGTTAATGGAAACAACTTTTTCCTTTAGTTCGAGATCGCCGCCTTTTACTCTTTGCGTATGTGTTTTCAATATTGATAATTTTTACATTTTATAATCAAAACTCCAATCCACCTTCTCTTGCTCCATCAGCAAGTGCCTTTACACGTCCGTGGTATAGATAACCGCTACGATCAAATACAACATTTTTTATACTCAATTCAATAGATTTTTTTGCAATAGCAGATCCGACCAATTTACTCTTTTCAACCTTATTCACTTTTTGTGCGGCAATATCTGCCTGCCTGGATGATGCAGAAACCAATGTAACTCCATTCAGATCATCTATAACCTGAACGTAAATATCCCGGTTACTTCTAAAAACACAGAGTCTTGGCTTTTGTGCGCTTCCGATGATCCGTTTACGGATTCGATATCTGATCTTTTGTCTCGGACTAATTTTTGAGCTCATTTCTTATTCAATTTAATCTCCGATACTGCCGGAGTTATTTTTTAAATATTATTTCCCGGCAGATTTTCCTGCTTTTCTTCGCAACACTTCTCCTTCAAATTTCACACCTTTTCCTTTGTAAGGTTCTGGTTTGCGAAGACTGCGGATTTTTGCCGCGACCTGCCCCAATAATTGCTTATCGATACTTTGAAGCGTAATTATAGGATTTTTACCTTTTTCCTGGGCTGTAGTAACCTTCAATTCTTTCGGAATTTCAAATACTATATTATGTGAATAGCCTAAAGAAAGATCCAGTAAATTACCCTGATTTGATGCCTTAAACCCAACACCTACAAGTTCAAGCTTCTTTTCATAACCTGTAGTAACACCATTCACCATATTATTTACCAAAGCGCGATACAATCCATGAATGGCCTTATGCCTTATCTGGTCTGTGGGACGCTTAAATTCAATCTTATTATCCTGAATGGTAACCCTGATATCACTGTCGATTGGTTGTCTTAATTCACCTTTTGGTCCTTTAACAGTGATTACATTATCCGGTCCAATAGAAACAATAACATCCTTTGCAATTGTTACTGGATTTTTCCCAATTCTTGACATAGCCGGTTTATTTTAAATTAACATTATTTCGCCAACCTTCAGCCCGATTAAGGCTTAATGGGCTCACCAAAAATTAATATATGTTGCACAACACTTCTCCACCAACATTCTGTGTCTTTGCTTCTTTATCTGTCATCACACCTTTAGATGTGGAGACAATAGCGATGCCCAATCCATTCTTCACTCTTCTGAAGGCATCAGGTTTGGAATAGCTGCGCAATCCGGGCCGACTTACTCTTTCAAGGCTTTGAATAGCCGGGAGCTTCGTTTGCGGATCATATTTCAGGGCTATTTTTATTAATCCTTGTTTGGAGTCATCTTCAAATTTATACTTCAATATATAACCTTTATCGTATAATATTTCAGTTATGCGCTTTTTTAAATTACTTGCAGGTATTTCAACTAACCGGTGATTTGCCATCTGGGCATTTCTTATTCTTGTTAGATAATCTGCTATTGGATCAGTAACCATTGAAACTTTCTTTTATTTTTTACAATGCGATATCCGTTGATACCATTTAATTATTTTTGATTATTACCAACTTGCCTTTCTTACTCCGGGAATTTTACCCTGTAATGCCATATCCCGAAAAATATTTCTCGAAACTCCAAAATGCCTCAGGTATCCGCGCGGACGTCCGGTAAGCTGGCAACGGTTCTTTAATCTTACCGGGGAAGCATTTTTCGGTAATAGGTCCAGCCCCCTGTAATCACCTGCTGCTTTCAAAGCTTTTCTTTTTTCAGCATATTGCGCCACCATCTTTTCGCGTTTTTTTTGCCTTGCTTTTACCGACTCTTTAGCCATATTGAATTAATTTAACTGAATCCTTTTGAAAGATCTCTTTTTTTTTATTTTTTGATGTTTTTAAATGGCATCCCCAATTCTCTCAGCAATTCAAATGCTTCTTCATTGGTGTTTGCCGTTGTCACAAAAGTTATATCAAGCCCTGTAATTTTATTTACCTTATCAATGTCAATTTCCGGAAATATTATCTGTTCAGTAATACCTAAGGTATAATTGCCGCGACCATCGAAAGATTTATCATTTATTCCCCTGAAATCGCGAACCCGAGGAAGTGAAACAGAGACCAACCTGTCTAAAAATTCATACATATTCACTCCGCGTAAGGTCACTTTCGCCCCAATTGGCATATTCTTACGAAGCTTGAAATTTGATATGTCTTTCTTGGACATCGTAGGAACGGCCTTTTGCCCAGTAATAGTTGATAACTCTTCAATAGCAACATCAATTAATTTCTTATCGGCAACAGCTCCGTTCACTCCTCTGTTTATACAAACCTTTGTAAGTTTAGGAGCCTGCATTACGGATTTATATGAAAATTTTTTCATTAATGCAGGTACTACCTCTTTCCTGTACTTTTCTGCAAGCCTCGGAGTATATTTTTCGGTACTCATTATATAATTACCTCCCCTGATTTTTTTGCGGTTCTTACTAATTTCCCTTCATCGTTCCTGGTCCTGGTTATTTTCGAATGCGAATGCGACTTAGCATCCCAAATCATTACATTGGAAATTGCCAACGGAGCCTCCACTTTCATGATCCCACCTTTCGTATTTTGAGCCGAAGGCTTGGTATGTTTTGTAACAAAATTCACGCCTTCCACCAGAATACGGTTCTTATCCGTTATTATCTGCAAAACCTTACGCGGTTTTTTAAGGTCTTTATCATCACCGGCTATTATTACCACTGAATCACCTTTCTTTATGTTAAACTTCGGTTTAAATCTTGTTTTCATTTTTGACAATAATTATGTCTTAATTTTTTTATTTATCCATCCCGTTTTTTAGGGGTGCAAAGATACAATTATAATACTTCAGGGGCAAGCGAAATAATCTTCATGTATCCCTTGTCTCTCAGTTCACGGGCCACTGGTCCAAATATCCTGGTTCCTCTTGGTTCGTCACTTGCGTTCAAAAGAACCACTGCGTTATCATCGAACCTGATGTAAGAGCCATCCTTGCGGCGAAGCTTATTTTTGGTCCGAACAATAACTGCCTTACTCACCGTTCCTTTTTTTATACCTCCTGCCGGCAATGCATCTTTTACCGTAACGACAATTTTATCACCAACATGCGCATAATCCTGCCCGGAATTTCCCAGCACTCTGATGCATAACACTTCTTTTGCCCCGCTATTGTCAGCCACATTTAGCCTGCTTTCTTGCTGAATCATATTATTTGCTTTTAGCTTTTAGCTATTAGCTATTAGCTGATTAAACTTAATTTTCAATTCTCTCCCGCTATTAGCCAAGAGCTATTTGCCGGGAACTTCTCTATTTTACCTTTTCAATAATTTCCACCAATCTCCAACGCTTCAGTTTGCTCATTGGCCTGGTTTCCATGATCCTTACCAGGTCGCCAATGCTGCATTCATTTTTTTCATCATGGGCATGAAACCCGGTTGTCTTCTTAATAAACTTGCCGTATAACGGATGTTTCACCTTTCTTTCAACTTTCACAGTGATGGTCTTGTCCATCTTATTGCTGGAAACGACACCGGTTCTTGTTTTTCTTAAATTTCTGTCAGGCATTATTATAATTTTTTAGGATTTGGAACCTAATTTTTTTGCTCTTAATTCAGTTTTTAATCGCGCAAGGTCTTTTCTCACGCCTTTAATACTCATTGGATTCTCCAATGGAGAAACTGCATGAGCAAATTTTAATTTTTTTATACGCAATTCATCTTCCTCAATTCTTGCTTTCAGATCGGTTTCACTCATCTCTCTTAAATTCCTTACGAAATCGCTTTTATTAGACATTATTGTAAATTTTAAACTTATCAGCTTTATGCTTCATAATCTCTTCTAATTACAAACTTGGTGGCAATTGGCAATTTTTGGGCTGCCAGTTCGAATGCTTCCTTTGCAACCTGCACCGGAACTCCATCCGCTTCAAAAAGAATTCTTCCCGGCTGAACAACAGCTGCAAAATATTCAGGATTACCCTTTCCTTTTCCCATTCTCACTTCTGCGGGTTTCTTGGTGATGGCTTTATCAGGAAATATTCTGATCCAAACATTTCCTTCACGCTTCATGTGGCGCGTCAATGCCTGCCTGGCTGATTCAATTTGCCTGTTTGTCAACCAAACAGAATCCAGAGATTTCAGTCCAAATGTTCCAAATGCAAGTGTAGCGCCACGTTTCGTATCTCCTTTCATACGGCCCTTTTGCATCTTTCTGTGCTTTGTTCTTTTTGGCTGTAACATATCTAAATTATTGTCTTATTAATTTATTGAATTGCTGAAGATATTACTTGAAAATATCTTGAAAAAATCATCTTCTTCCTCCTCCTCCTCTCCTTTCCCCACCCCTTCTTTCGCCTCCGCCGCGTCTATCTCCCGCTCTTTCTCCTCCACCGCGCCTGTCTCCAAAACCACCTCTCCTATCGCCCTGCATATCACTTTCACTTTTCCCGCCTCCGGCAATGATATTAGGATTCAGATCTCTTTTCGCCAGAACTTCGCCTTTGCAAATCCATACTTTTACTCCTATTTTTCCATACACTGTCTGTGCAAATACATTTGCATAATCAATGTCCATACGGAAAGTATGTAACGGAGTGCGACCTTGTTTAATTTCTTCACTTCGCGCAATTTCTGCGCCACCCAATCTTCCGCCAACTCTAACTTTAATTCCTTCTGCACCCATTCTCAACGCAGAAGCAATAGACATTTTTATGGCTCTCTTATAATTTATCCGATTTTCAATTTGCCTTGCAATAGTATCTGCAACAATATTTGCATCCAGTTCCGGCCTGCGTATTTCAAGTATGTTTATTTGCACATCATCTTTACCGGTAAGTTTCTTTAATTCTTCCTTGATGCGGTCAACTTCCCCGCCGCCTTTTCCTATAATAATACCCGGCTTTGAAGTATGAATGGTTACAATTAATTTATTCAATGTTCGCTCAATAACAATTTTCGCTATACCACCTTTATTAATACGGGCATTGAGATATGTCCTGATTCTATCATCCTCAATCAGTTTCTTGGCATAGTCTTTCGGACTAGCAAACCAGTTGCTGTCCCATCCACGGATGATACCTAATCTTGCACCAATCGGATTTGTTTTTTGACCCATTTTCGGTTTTTATTTTTTATTTTTTGTTGCGGCAGATTTCTTTTCAGTCTTTTCTGCAGCGGGTTTTTCTTTTTTAGATTTTTCTTTTGGCGATGCTTCTTTTTTAACAGCCGCCTTCTTAGCTGTTGTCTTTTTGGTTTCAATTACTTCTTTAGCAGGTACTGAAGTAACTTCAGCAGGAATTGCTTCAGCAATAGTTGTACTCTTTTTTACCGAAGGAACTGCTGCATGATTTTTACTGTCAACGATTATGGTAATATGATTGCTGCGTTTGCGAATGCGATATCCGCGGCCCTGTGGAGCCGGACGCATGCGTTTTATCACCCTTCCTGCATCTACCATAATGGTCTTTATAATGAGGCCTGCATCTTCCACTTTTTCAGTACTGTTCTTTTGCTCCCAGTTATTGATGGCGCTCTTTAATAATTTATACATCGGTACAGCCGGATGTTTCGGATTGAATTGCAAAATCCCCAGGGCTTTTTCAACTTCAAGGCCGCGTATCAAATCAGCCAGCAAGCGCATCTTGCGGGGGGATGTTGGATAATTGTTCAGTTTAGCTACAGCTTCCATTTTAAAATTTTCTTGATACTTGATTCTTATTTTCTAATATCTTTTTACTTACACAATCTTTTTACTTGAATGTCCTTTAAAGTTTCTGGTCGGTGCAAATTCACCTAACTTATGTCCTACCATAAATTCCGTCACATATACAGGAATAAATTTATTCCCATTATGTACTGCAAAAGTATGTCCCACAAAATCCGGTGTAATTGTAGAACGGCGTGACCATGTTTTGATAACACTTTTCTTGGATTTTCCTTCATTGATGCCAAGCACTTTATTTTCAAGCTTTGCTTCTACGTAGGGACCTTTTTTAATTGAACGAGCCATCTTTTTTATTTTCGATTTAAAACCTTCTTAATTATTTGTTAGGTAATTTTTTACCATTTCTTCTCTGGATAATCATTTTATCCGAGCCTTTACCACGAACCCGGGTAATTTCTCCTTTCGCATACTTGCCGGTTCTGCTGCGGGGATGTCCACCAGATGCTTTTCCTTCGCCACCACCCATGGGGTGATCCACAGGATTCATAGCAACTCCTCTTGTTCTTGGCCTGATACCTTTCCACCTGTTTCTTCCTGCCTTACCTTTACTTTCCAGGTTATGGTCGCTATTACTTACCACTCCTATTGTTGCATAGCAATTAATCAGAATCTTTCTAAGCTCGCCGCTTGGCATTTTTAAGACTCCGAATTTGTCTTCCCTATTAGCCAGTTGCGCCGATGATCCGGCGCTTCTTGCCAGTTTCCCACCCTGACCGGGCTGCATCTCTATATTATGAACAACAGTTCCCAGAGGAATATTTTTCAACATTAGTGCATTACCTAATTCAGGCGCTACCTCGTCTCCACTAATAACGGTACCCCCTAATTGCAACCCCTGAGGAGCCAGTATATATCTTTTCTCTCCGTCAGCATAATTGATAAGAGCTATGAATGCACTTCTGTTTGGATCATATTCAATTGACTTAACAGTGGCAGGAATGCCTTTTTTATCTCTTTTAAAATCAACTACCCGATACATCTTTTTATGTCCGCCGCCCAGGTAGCGCATGCTTCTGCGGCCTTGTGCATTGCGACCGGCAGTGTGATGCACTTTTTCCACCAGGCTCTTTTCAGGAACATTTGTAGTAACCTCAGCATATGCATTACCAATTCTCCATCGGGTTCCTGCGGTAGTTGGTTTGTATTTTCTTAATGCCATCTTATTTAAATTTTATTCCCTTATTAATGACAGGGAAGATCATTATTTCTTCTCTTTGGTGTTATATGTTACTATATAAGTCTATGCTTTCCCCTTCAGCAACAGTAACTACCGCCTTCTTTTTTGCAGGTTTGCGCCCTATGAGTAATCCCGCTTTTGTATTTCTTTGTTTCACTTTTGAAGGCATTGTCAGCGTATTCACTTCTTCTACCTGTATTCCGTAAAATTCTTCTACAGCCCTCTTGATTTCCAGCTTATTTGCTTTCCTGTCAACAATAAAGGTATACCGGTTATGCTTTTCAGTTAACCTGTTTACCTTCTCTGACAATACGGGCCTTATTAATACATCAGACAGTTTCATGCCTATTTAATTTTATTGGTTCTTCATTCTTATTTCAACTTCTTATTTGCTTCTTCAATAGTCTTATTTGCTTCATCAATAGTCTTATTTTCTTCTTCATTTTCTTCCACAAATATTTTTGCAGCGCTTTCAGTGAATACAACAGTATCTGAATTCATGATGTCATAAGTATTTATATCACTTAAAAGGGTTCCACATATGGAAGGAACATTTCTGTAACTCTTATAGATATTTTCATCATGTTCAGGTAAAACAAATAAAGTCTTTCTGCTTTCGGGTACTATAGTATTAAAGATTTCAGCAAATGCTTTGGAAGCGGGTTCTTCCATAGTAATATCTTCTACTATAACAATTTTATTTTCCTTTGCTTTTGTACTTAGAGCGCCGATTTTCGCAATGTCCTTCACCTTACGGTTCAATTTTATATCGTATCCATGAGGTTTTGGTCCGAAAACAGTTCCGCCACCTTTATACAATGGATTACGAATATTTCCCTTCCGGCTGCCGCCAGTGCCCTTCTGCTTATGAAGTTTCCTTGAAGAACCTTCAACCTCAGCCCTTGTTTTAACTTTGTGCGTGCCCTGCCTACGTGCGGCTAGGTGCTGTTTCACGGAGAGCCAGATAACATGGCTGTTAGGATCTGCAGCAAAAATTTCATCAGGAAGGTCCAGCTTTCTGCCAGTCTTTTTTCCTTTTGTACTAATTATATCTACTTGCATATTACTTCTGAATTAAAAGGATAGAACCATTATGGCCGGGAACTGAACCACTAATTAATAGATAATTTTTCTCGGGGAAAATTTTCACCACCTTCAGGCCTTTTATCTGAACTTTATCGCTGCCCATGCGGCCCGCCATACGCATGCCTTTAAATACCCTTGAGGGATATGAAGATCCCCCTACCGATCCCGGGGCCCTTGACCTGTCGTGCTGACCGTGAGATTGCTCCCCTACGCCATGAAAACCATGCCTCTTCACCACTCCCTGGAAACCTTTCCCTTTGGTTGTTCCGATAACCACTACTTTATCGCCTTCATTAAAAATATCAACACTAATAGTGTCGCCAATATTTTTATCTGTTTCGCTATCGCGTATTTCTTTTACGTATTTCTTTGCCGGGGTATTTGCTTTGGCAAAATGATTTTTCTCTGAGAGCAGGGTATGCTTTTCTTTTTTATCTCCAAATGCAATTTGGATGGCATTATATCCGTCATTATCAACGGTTTTTTTCTGGGTTACCACGCAAGGACCTGCTTCAATAATAGTTACGGCAGTCTGCCTGCCATTAGTATCGAAAATGCTGGTCATGCCAACTTTCTTACCAATAATACTTTTCATTTCTATCTTATTATACCCAGCGCTCCGATAAATCGGAGATAGGTGTTACAATTTTTATAAGAACTTTATTCCAAAGTTCCTATCGGCCTGTAGCTAAATAAGAACAAAGGGGTTTATGATCATGCTTTTATCTCAACATCCACTCCGGATGGTAAATCAAGCTTTGATAAAGCATCTACTGTGCGTGAACTGCTGGTATAAATATCCAGCAAACGCTTGTGGGTGCACAATTGAAACTGCTCGCGTGCCTTCTTGTTCACATGAGGCGAACGCAAAACAGTAAAAATCTTTTTGTGTGTTGGCAAGGGAATTGGTCCTGTAACAACAGCACCTGTGCTGCGCACTGTCTTCACGATTTTTTCTGCTGACTTGTCAACAAGATTATGGTCGTAAGACTGAAGTTTAATCCTGATTCTCTGAGACATATTTAAAGAACTTTTTTAACCCAAATTTATTTCGGGAGCGCAAAGGTAGGGGTATTGGATTAAATGACAAAGAATTAATTGTGAGATTTAAAAAAATAAATACCGAAATTTACTAATTCAAAATCTTAGTTCATTTTTAATAAAAGCTTGCGATGAAAAATATAAATGCGTGGGGACCCGGAAATCCTGAAGAAACTGCCACTCCCGGACTTGTTAAACAGGCCTTTCCTGAACCGCAAAAAACTTTAATTTTTGCTGACAATGATGAAGAAATTTCCCATTGGGGAAATTTGGAAGCGGAGGTTTCAGATCACATATCCTTTACGCCAATTGCAAACTCGCAGTTGGATGATGAGGAAGATAACGATTCAGATGTTTCAGAAGAAGAAAAGGATGATTTGGAGGAATCAGCCAACGAAATGCCGACCGAAGACGAAAGAAATTTACGAAAAGCCGCCTTGGATAATAAGGATGCGGAAGGAACTCCATTAAACGAAGGAAGCTTTAAAAAGGATTTGTCCGGTTCTGACCTTGATGTACCGGGAACAGATTTGGATGATGCCGATGAAGATATTGGAGAAGAAGATGAAGAAAATAACGAATACAGCATTGGCGGAGATAATCATGACGAAGTTCCTTCAGATAATTTCTAAATTTTCTGCATAATTTTCTTAAGACATCCCTGAATTTGAAAGTTCATCTGAAATAATTTCAGACTGTTCCACCTGATCTTCGAGTGACATTTTTTTTGACCTTTAATTATTGTAAAAATTATTATTAATCATTAAAAAGGAGGTTTGTTATGACACTAGTAAAAAGAACTGGCAGGTCAGAATTACTACCTTCCATTTGGAATAATTTTTTCAATAATGATCTTTTCAACTGGGAAAACAATTTTATTAATTCAGGAAACACATTGCCCGCAGTTAACATCAAAGAAAAGCCCGATAGCTTTTCTGTGGAAATGGCAGCTCCCGGCATGGACAAGAAAGATTTTAAAATTGAAATTGATGGATCTGCGCTAACAATCAGCTCAGAAAAGCAGCATGAATCTGAAGAAAAAGAAGGAGAAAACTTCAACAGGAAAGAGTTTAGCTATCAATCATTTTACAGGACTTTTCATCTGCCCAAGGAGGTAGTAAATGCAGATAAAATTGTGGCAAAATATGAAAATGGAATTCTTCGGCTTGAAATTCCCAAAAAAGAGGAAGCAAAACAAAAGCCGGCACGTCTGATTAATGTTCAATAATTGAATATACCATAGAAATTTGCCCGAAGGCTCTTATAATTTTGAGGGCCTTTTTTATTTTTATTGAAGTCCAAAAGAGAACAATTTTGTTTATAATAAAAAACTTACCTAAAACAATCAGGCTGAAAATAAAATATTTTCAAATCATTAAATTCAGTTGTGTTTGATTGAAACATTTTTCTGTAATTTGAGTAATTATGCTCCCAGATTTTACCAAACCCCTTTGGATTGTTCTTGTTACAATGATTTTTTTGGGCCTTATTACAGGAAGGTATTTTTTATTTGCCGGAATTTTTTACCTGATCTTTTACGTTTGGTTTCCGGAGAAATGGAAAACACGGAAAATAAATGAAAGGAATTATAAACCAGGGCAACTTAAAATAGAAGTGAAATGGAGTATGATAAGTGCTTTCCTTTTTTCTTTAGCAGGCACTGCTACTGTCATTTTATGGCAAAAGGGATATACAAGGGTTTACACTGATCTGGATGAGTATGGCTGGTGGTATTTGCCTGCAAGCTTCATAATCTTTATGCTCCTGCATGAAACTTATTACTACTGGCTGCACCGGTGGATGCATAAGCCGGCCATTTTCAGGATTGTTCATAAAGTGCATCATGATAGTAATATTACCAGTCCATTTACGGCATTTTCATTTCATCCCCTGGAAGGTTTATTGCAGGCAATATTTTTACCAATTATGCTGATTATTTTACCTATGCATTATTATGTGGTAATTTTTCAGCTGACCATAATGACTATAAGTAGTGTTATAAACCATCTCGATATTGAAATATATCCTCAAAAATTCAATAGTAACTTCCTGGGAAGATTTATTATTGGCGCCTCCCATCATTCCCTTCACCATAAGCAATTCAAATATAATTACGGCCTGTATTTCACTTTTTGGGATAAAATTAAAAAAACAGAAAGTCCGCTATTTGATAAGTTATTCGAATCCAAGACTTCAAAGGTCCCCCTGAAACCTTGAATTGATTATTGATAATAAAAAATCATTTGAATTGGGTTTGAAGCCTGAAAGGTCATTAGTAATTAGTTTATGCCTAAAATTATCATAATAAAAGGCTAATCCTGACCAAAGGGCTTAATACAGTATGTATAATCATTTAAAAAGACTACCTTCGCAACTAATTTATTAAATAATAACAATACAATGGACAAAAAATCAACAGGAACCGTTAAATTTTTCAATACTGAAAAAGGGTTCGGTTTTATTAAACACGATGATTCTTCAAAAGAAACATTCGTACATGCAAGCGGCTTAATAGACGAAATTAAGGAGAACGACAAAGTGGAGTTTGACTTGCAAAATGGGCAAAAAGGCATGAATGCCGTTAATGTGAAATTAATCGGCTAAAATCGATATTTCCAAAAGTTTAGGGCAGCTATCGCTGCCCTTTTTTTTATACTTTTTTTCATCGCAACCGCGGGAACAGGGAAGGCACTTCTTTCATATATGATATGTAGACATTAGCGAATGTTTTGATCAATTTTTTTTCTTCAAATTTTAAGCCGATGCCTACATAGGCAGTTATGATAACAGCCGCAATCAGATTATTCAGAAATGGGAAAATGAAAAATAGTCCCCAAATAAACAATAGCGTCCCTGAATAGAGCGGATGACGTACATATTTATGAATCCCTTTCAGGTCCAGGGAAACGGGCTTTGACGCCATATATATAGACTTTATGCCTCCGAATAATCGATAATAGGATAATATAGATATGCCCATAATAGCAAGACCCGGGAGCAATAAAATTGCGATCGAAATATATTTTAGTACACTTGAGTTAATTAACAGCCAACTTTTGAAGGAATATTGAAAATATAACAAGAAGACTAAAGTTACCATTGCCAAGAGACTATAAAAAAGAGGAAAATAAGTATGGTATCCGGGAAATCTTCTTTCAACCCAGGTCTTGCATTTAATGGTAGCAAGTAAACTATGCAACGTGCAATATAAAATCCAAAGAAAAGCTAAGAGAATGTGATTCGAAACCAATTTTTTGTGAAAGGTAGGAAATTTATTAGATCCACTCTTTATCAAAAAGAGTGCTTAAATATTCTTGATTGACTTGATCGTTGGCTTCGCAATACTATATTTGCGTTTCAATAAAAAAAAATATGAAAGAATTAATGCTTTTTACCATAGCTGCCCTCATCTTGTTAAATGTTGTAAATGCTCAAAATAATGGCTCCCTGAATCTTTCAGCAGGAAAAAAATATGCGGTCGAAAATAAAGTTACCACATCAAGCACTTCAGAAATGATGGGCCAGTCTATGGAAACCAATGCAACAGTAACATCTGTTTATAGTATCAGTTTAGGCGAACTGAAAGACAATAATTATAAGATGACCAATACGATTTCCGCGCTCAGGATGAGCATGAGTACAGTTGGGCAAAATGTAAATTTTGATTCAGAAAAAAAAGAAGATATGGATGGCCCGGTAGGCTCAGCTATAAAAGGATACATCAATCATCCTCAGCCTGTAGTTATGGATCAATCCGGCAACATAATTATTGCCAAAGAGGATGACTCTACCAAGGCAACTGACTCATCTAAACAAGCTGAGATTGTATTAAAACAACTTGGAGATCCCCGTGAACAGGGATTTGGCGCAAAAATGGCTTTTCTGCCCGTCCCAAAAAATATTGCACAGGGCAACATTTGGCAGGATTCAACATCAGGAAATGGAGTTATAAGACTCACCAAATATGAGGTTAAATCAATTAACGGAAATATTGCCACTATCTCAATATCCGGAACCGAAAAAAGGGATACAAAAATGGAAATAAATAACATGGAAATAAGTACCAAAACCATGGACACATTTACCGGCGAGGGCACTGTAGACATCACCACCGGTGTTGTTCAGCACACAAATATAACAGAAGATGCTTCCGGTAATATTTCAGTTATGGGACAGGATATCCCAACAACCATTAAGGTAACTTCTGAAACTACCGTGAAATCAATTTAAGATATTGTAAAAAAATTGGAGTCGGACTAAAAAAATCGGCATAGCATATCGGTAAAAGCCAATGACTTTTGATAAAATTTGATTAAGGTTAAATTAATTTACCTCAACAAAAGCTGTTCAACAAAAGATTTTACAATTTGCAGATATAATGCAGGAAGAAGAATTTTTACATTAGCCGTAAATACTTTCCCCTAGTGAAAAAATATTATGCATATTTTGTCTATTTCATTTTTTGGTTATTTTACTTCTTTGCATGCAAAGCTCTTTTTCTTATCTATCATCATTCCCTGACAGCAACCCTTGCAGTTCCCGGGATCTTTAAGATTTTCCTTTATGGTTCAAGAATGGATGCCTCTTTTATTTCCTACATCTGCATCTTCCCGTTCCTGGTATTTCTGGCAAGGTCAATATTTATTAAACTAAACGCTGAAAAAATTGTAGGAATTTATTCGATCTCGTTGATCATTATCACATCATTCCTAATTACTGCAGATCTTGAACTATACAACGCCTGGGGATACAGAATGGATGCAACTCCGCTTCTTTATCTAAAATCGCCAAAAGAAATGGGCACTTCTGTTTCCTCGAGTCCATTATTTTTATTGTTCTCCCTGTTCACTATTTTTAGTTTATTTTTTATTTGGTTCTATAGAAGATTTATTTCTCCGGTTATAAAATTAAGACCGCAAAATATTTCGGCCGGAAATATTTCAATTTCATTATTTCTTGTTGCATTTCTTTTCATTCCGATTCGGGGAGGAATTCAGAAAATTCCTATGAACTTAAGCGATGTATATTTTTCCAATAAATTATATGCGGACCACGCCGCAATTAATCTTCCTTGGAACATCGCATTTTCAATTTTGAACAGGCAGAGTAATGAAAATCCATTCAGGTATTTTACTGATAAGAATGCTAACCAATTAGTATCAGAATTATACAATACAGGACCAGCTAAAATCGAAAATATATTACGAGTAAAAAGGCCCAATATTATTTTTATTATTTTGGAAAGTTACACTGCGAAATTCGTTGGCTGCCTTGGAGGAGAACCCGGAGTTACTCCAAACCTTGATAAAATTGCAGCTGATGGATTATTATTTTCCAATATTTATGCAGCAGGCGATAGAAGTGAAAAAGGGCTGGTAGCTGTTTTAAGCGGGTATCCAAACCAGGCTATTACATCAATTATAAAAACACCTGCTAAAACGCAGAAACTTCCTTCAATAACCCAAGCCTTAGAAAATGCAGGCTATCATACCAGTTATACTTATGGAGGAGAACTGGAATTTGTCAATATCAAATCATACCTGGTAAATGTATTTTTCGATAAAATGATCAGTAAATATTCGTTTCCAATTTCTGAAAGAAATACTTCCTGGGGCGTTCATGACCAGTTCGTTCTGGATCAGTTTTTTTATGATGTGAAGCAGGAAAAACAACCTTTTTTTGCAACTCTATTCACTCTTAGTAGTCATGAGCCTTATGATGTTCCCAAATTTTCAAGGTTCAAAGGAAATGACCAAACATCTGAATTTAGAAATTCTGTTGCGTATACTGATAGTTGCATTGGAGTATTTATGAATCGTTTGAAGAATGATTCACTTTGGAAAAATACACTGGTAGTTCTAGTTGCTGATCATGGTAATCCCCTGCCCGGAAATGATCCTAATGACAGACCCTCAAAATTTCATATTCCGTTAATTTTTAGTGGAGGGGCATTAAACCAAAAACAAGTGATTTCAACCATCGGTTCGCAAACCGACATTGTTAAGACTGTTTTGGATCAGCTTCATATTAGCGCTGAAAAATTTAAATGGAGTACAGATCTTTTGGATTCTTCAGCGAAGCAGTTTGCCTTTTATTCTTTTAATAATGGGTTTGGTTTTATTGATACTTCAGGAATTATTACGATGGATAATGTATCCCAAAAAATTATTTATGCCACCAAAGGGGTTGATTCCCGATCGATAAATTTTGGAAAGGCATATATGCAGCTCTCTTACCAGGATTATCTAAACAGGTAATGCATCAGGATCTTGCAACTTCCTGTAAAAAAAGGCTAATAAAACACAAACTGAACTAACCAGGAACCATAACATTTTATATCCGTAGTGGCCCGCCAGGAGCGATCCGGCAAAGGGACCAAGAGTTTGAGCAAAAGCCCATGAAACGCTGTATAAAGCAGCATATTGCCCGCGGTTATTCCGCACAGTCCTGGCTATCCAATACGCATTCATGAAGGGCATGGCTAATATTTCTCCAAAAGTTAGAAATAACATTGACAGTACCGCAATTAGACCATAATTTATAGGAGGTAAATTCAATAATAAAAAGGAAAAGGAAACTAACAATACGCCGCTTGAAATATAATGCAGAGAAGGTCGCCTGCCTTCAAGAGCAAATATGGTGATCATTTCAAAAAATGCTATAATGAGCCCATTGAGCGCCATAATCATCCCGATAAAAAATAGGCTCAGGTGAAAATTTTCTTTAAAAAAAACGGGAATAGTAGTAAATAACTGGAAGAAACAAAGGGCAAAGAAAAAAACCAGGATAATAAAAACAATATAATTCCGGTCTTTATACACTGAAATTTTGATTACATCCTTCTGCTTTGATTTGACCTCGGTAGCAGCGTTACGGGCAGGCGAAAGCGTTATATAAAGCATGCACGCAGCCAGAAGATTGGTAATCCCATCTACCCAAAATAATAGACTAAAATCGAAGCTGGCTATTATTCCGCCTGATGCACCACCTGCAGCCCATCCAAGATTTACTGCAAGTCGGTTCAATGAATAGGATCTTGTTCTGTTTTGTTCTTTACTGTAATGAGCTATCGCTACTGTATTGGCAGGACGGAATGACTCATTTAGAATTGCGAGGATAAAAGTGCAAATACAAATGCCAATATAAGAATGAACCTGGCCTAGAATAATAAACATGGTTCCTCCAAAAACCAGGGCAAATAGTTGCACATAATAATAACCTACAGAATCTACCAGTTTACCGCCTGCAAGAGAACCTATGATAGCACCTAATCCGAAAAGACTCATTACAAAACCGGCTTTTTGAATGGTAAAGCCATAATGCTGGGTAAGGTATACGGTCATAAAAGGCACCACCATAGTACCGCTCCTGTTAATCAGCATAACCAGTGAAAGCCACCAGGTGCCTGGTGAAAGGCCTCCATAAGCTCTTTTATACAAGGTTAATGCACGATTAATCATAACAGCCACAAATATAAATTAGTCGAAGGTCAATGAGGCAAAGAGTCCAATAAAGTGGTTTAAGGAATGTTGGTAACCAAAGATGATATTTCTACTTCAATTCCCGGTTCATTGCAGCTGCAAGCATCATACTCCATTTTTTATATTGCAGACCTGAAGGGTATAAACCATCCGCTGCAATTAACGTCGGATCAATGTTAGCCTCACGGGAAATTGGAGTTATATCTATATAATGCACTCCTGCATTTAAGGAAATGACTTTATTAGCAGCATTAAAAGTGTCAATCTCTCTGGCAATTGCTGCTATATCATAGTTACGGGCAAAAGGTGTAACACTGTAGTCCGGAATAGAAAGAACAAAAACATGATTTTTGATATTACCCGTGTATGAAATTGCTCTGTTAAGTAATTCAGAAAATTCAGATTTATATTCATCAAGGCTCCTCTGCTGGTACTGATTATTTACTCCGATGAGAAGCAATGCAAAAGCATAATTTTTATTCTTTAGTGGTGTATTATCTAAAGCATCTAAAAGATCTCCGGTTGTCCAGCCTGTTTGGGCAATAATTTCCGGATCATTAATTTGTATATTTCTTTCTTTCAAAAGAATAGTAGTTTGAAAAAAAAGCTTCATTTACCGGAACCGCTTCACCAATAGTATAAGAATCTCCAAGCGCCAGGTAATTTTTATTAACGATCTCCATCATCAGTAAAGAATTTATCCGGGAGTTATTATTTTTCTTATTACAAGATAGCGAGGTTAGAAAAAATAGCGGGTAACTAAATAACCGTTTTATTATTTTAATTTATAGGATTACCCATATAGAACGCAAATGGCAATGAAACCTCAACACATTTTTTTGACCCCAGTCCTTACCAAATGTACTGCCGAAAGGAATTTGCTATGATTTTTACATTTTTTCATGCGCCTTAAATGGGTAATCCTATTAATTTATTCTAAACCTAATCATCGAAATTATGGGAGAAGATATACGATTGCTGAAATTCATAAAACAGGAGGAATTAATTACTCGGGAAATAACAAAGACGAAAAGGTCTATCAATTTTTCCCGGAACCACTTCCCGGTAAATTAGAAGATAGTTGCAGGTATTATTTATACATTATTTCATAATACTCCCTGACCATCCTGTTACTTTCAAACTGTACCTGAACATCTTCCATACCTTTCTTAACGATTTGTCTCCAGGCATTATAGTCACCATAGTAAGTAGGCAGGATCTCATTTTCAATGATGTCATATAATTTATTTAGATCGTATTCATCCTGCTCTTCTATATTCATACTGGCATAGTCTCCATTTGGCACCACAAACCCGTTCTTGCCATTGTTGATGAATTCGCAAATCCAACCATCATTTGTACTAAGGTTTACAGCTCCATTCATTGCTGCTGTCATACCACTCGTTCCACTGGCTTCCCTCGGCACCCGGGGATTATTTAACCACACATCTGCACCTTGCTTCAGGCGCTTGCTGAGCGTTAGTTCATAACCGACGCAAACAGCAATATTTTTGTATTGCTTACTAAGTGAAACGAGGTGGTTAAAGTCGGTTATGGCCGGAAAATCGAGCGGATAAGGCTTACCGGCCCAAATAAGTTGTACCGGGTATTTTTTGTTATTCAGCAGCGCTTCAAAGCGTTTATGATCTCTCGTTATTAATTCAGCTCTTTTATATCCGGCAAACCTTCTCGCCCAAACAATAGTTAATACAGAAGGATCCATAACTTTTCCTGCCTGGTCTGCTACAATTTCAAATGCACGTTTCTTTAGATATCTTTTTCGGTCATCAAACCAAACATCATTCTGTTCTTCCTTGGCGCGATAAAGTTGCTTGTCTGCCCAATATTTCCAGTTTTGAGCATTGGTGATAGCTTTAATTTCACATATACCCTCATACTTTTGCCACATTTGACGGCTGACTTCGCCATGAAGCTGTGAAACTCCATTAGCAATATGCGCAAAACGCAGTGCTGCGAGAGAATGGTTAAATTGATCATCCGTTATGCCGGTTAATTCCCGTACTGTCTCAAGAGGAATGCCGCAGAAATAACTCATTTTCTCACATAAATAAATATCATGTTTTTCGTTGCCAGCCTCCTCAGGAGTATGCGTGGTAAAAACCATGCGTTTTCTGACCTCTTCTTTATTTCCCAATTTTTGATACAAGTAAAAAGCGGAGCTTACAGCATGAGCTTCATTCAGATGATACAGATCAGGATTAAAATTAATTTCATCCAGCAATTTTGCGCCGCCCACCCCTAACAAAATGAACTGCGCAATTTTGGTAGCAGCATTCCCATCATATAACCTGTTAGTGATGGTTTGAGAAACATAATCGTTTTCAGGCACATTCGTACTGAGTAAAAAAAGCGGGGCACAATTGAAAGTATTGGGATTTAGATACCAAACTTTTACCCACACAGGATGTTCATGAATTTTTACCTGGAACATAATTCCGGTATCTTCGAGGTAATTATAAATTTTTTCAATCCAAACAACCTTCAAGGTCTGGTCCGCATTTCTTGCCTGATCATAATAACCTTCTTTCCACAAAATACCTATTCCTATTAAGTTCTGTCTTAATTCATATGCGCTTCTTAAATGAGATCCCGATAAGAACCCTAGACCGCCACTATATATTTTCAGCGGCTGATGAATTGCAAACTCCATAGAAAAGTAAGCAACCTTTTTTGAATATCTTTCATCGGATTCATATGGGAGACTATAATTCTTGAAGCTCATATTAAAACCAAATCGGGTTTATTGAGGGCGCAATATAAATTGAAATATTAACAAACAGACGATTTTAGGCATTTTAAAGTGTCAATAATACACATAGAATAGAACGCTGGAAATGCTTTTATATTTTGAATTGAAATGGAAACTTCTGAAAACATTAAAGATACCAGTTTCAAATATCAACCTGCACAAATAGCTGTGACTTCTATCTCAACCAATAGCTCCGGCTCAATAAGCCTGCTAATTTGAATTAAAGTTGTGGCTGGCTTTATGTCTTTGAAAAACAAAGCATGAGCCCTGCCAACCTCAAGCCACAAATTTATGTCAGTAACATACATCCTCGTGCGGATCACATTTGCCATTTCTGCTCCTGCCTCTAATAATACTTTCTCAATTTTATTGAAAATATATACTGCCTGGGCGTAGGCATCTCCTGCACCATGAATAATATTTCCATCTGCGGATGTGGTTCCCGAAACCTCTATCAGATTGCCAACTCTTACGGCACGAGAATAACCTACAATCGATTCCCATTTAGCACCGGAACTGAAAAGCTGTCTTTGATGTAACATTTTTAATTGCAAATTATTAATTTAATTTTTTAGATTTGTCTAAATTTTTTTTTAAATAAGATGAAATTATCCCAAAGTGAGGAAAATTATATTAAGAGTATTTATACCCTTCAAAAAAAAACGGAGAGGGTAAATACCAATTCGCTCGCAACCTTTCTTGACACCAGTGCTGCATCCATCACCGATATGATGAAAAAATTAAAGTCAAAAAAGTTGTTGGAATATAAAAGGTATCATGGATTCAGGCTCAATGATGAGGGAATCAGGCAGGCTTTAAAAATTATAAGAAGGCACAGGTTGTGGGAATATTTTTTGGTATCAAAGCTGGGTATGGAATGGGAAAAAGTGCATGATGTTGCCGAAGAACTGGAGCACGTAAGCAGTATTGATCTAATAGAAAAAATGGATAAATATTTGGGATACCCATCAATAGATCCTCACGGTGATCCTATACCAGATGAAAAAGGAGTAATGCCTGTCCTGCAACAAATTTCGCTAAAAGACCTTGACTTAAAACGTAACGCTATTGTAAGTTCAGTAAGTAACCAGACGCCTCAAATGATGGAAATTCTGAATCACCATGGTATAAAAATAGGAACCCCCATAAAAGTGCTTCAATCGTTTTTATTCGACGGATCACTTAAAGTTAAAATTGCAAGACAGCCTGATTGCATAATAAGCGCTTTAGCGGCACAGAATATATTTGTTTATGATAACTGAAAAGCATTTAAGTGAAAAATCCCTGAGCGAGGTGCATGGTAGCGTAGATACCAAGGAGCAAATTGGTTGGAAAAGACTTTTTTCCTTTTTAGGTCCGGCTTACCTGATTAGTGTGGGATATATGGATCCGGGAAATTGGGCAACAGACCTGCAGGGTGGAAGCAAATTTGGTTATTCATTGATCTGGGTGCTCCTTATGAGTAACCTGATGGCCCTGCTCCTGCAAGGTTTATCTGCAAGGTTGGGTATTGTAAGGGGAAGAGACCTTGCACAGGCTAATCGGGAAGCTTATCCAAAAATTGTAAATTTTACCCTGTATATCCTTGCAGAAATTGCCATTGCCGCCTGCGATTTAGCTGAAGTATTGGGAATGGCAATAGGTATCCAACTGCTAACCGGTTTACCGCTGATTTGGGGAGTATGTTTTACCGTTCTTGACACATTTTTGTTGCTCTACCTCCAGAGACTGGGGATGAAAAAAATGGAAGCGTTCATTATATCCCTGGTTGGAATAATTGCGATTTCATTTCTGATTCAGATAATTATGGCAAAACCTGATGTTCATGAAATCGTTACGGGTTTCATCCCTCATATTCAAAATAACGAAGCACTATATATTGCCATAGGGATTATCGGTGCCACCGTTATGCCGCACAATTTATATTTACATTCAGCGCTGGTACAAAGCAGGAAATTTGAACGAACAGAACAGGGAATAAGACAAGCCATAAAATTCAACCGCATTGACAGTACCTTGGCTCTGAATCTGGCCTTCCTGGTAAATGCTGCCATACTGGTGGTGGCGGCAACAGTATTTTTTAAAACAGGTAACTCGCAAGTCGCAGAGATCCACCAGGCCTATGTGCTACTTCCTGATTTTTTGGGGAAATTTGCCCCTGTATTGTTTGCAGTAGCGCTTATCGCGGCCGGACAAAGCTCAACTATAACGGGTACACTGGCCGGACAAATTGTAATGGAGGGCTATCTGAGCCTGCGTATTAATCCCTGGTTAAGACGGCTAATTACCCGGTTACTTGCCATTATTCCAACATTAATCGTAATAATTATTTATGGTGATAAACAGATAGATGCGCTGTTGATTCTAAGCCAGGTAATTCTCAGTCTGCAACTCGGTTTTGCTATCATCCCACTGATACATTTTGTAAGTGACAAAACAAAAATGGGCAAATTTGCCATAAAGACGATCACTAAAATTTTGGCTTGGATTGTTGCAGGCGTTCTGTTGTGGTTGAATGTTCAAATGTTAATAGGTCAGTCAATACCTGTTTTTGAAAGTCCTTCCTTGCTGCCAAAAATAATTATCATTGCCGGCGGATTATTTTTCAGCAGTTTACTTCTTTACATAATTGCTGAACCTGCAATTACGCGAAGGAAAATGGCATCATCTATCAAAATACACCCTGAGATGGAAAAAATACAGTTCGAAATACCTATTTACAATAAAATTGCCATAGCGCTTGATTTTTCGGAAAATGATAAAAAACTGATAAGCTATGCAATAGGGCAAGGAAATAAATCCACTAAATATTTTCTATTGCATATTGTGGAAAGTGCATCTGCAAAACTTTGGGGAAGCGAAAGCGATGATTATGAAACCCGAAAGGATCACGCCCAATTAGATGCTTATGTTGCTCAATTAAAAGAAAAAGGTTTTAATGCTTCAAGCCTATTAGGTTTCAGAAACCGGGCGAAGGAAATCGTAAGGTTAGTGAAAGAAAGTGGGGCTGACATGCTGGTGGTTGGTGCACATGGACATACCGGAGTAAAGGACTTAATTTATGGAGAAACTGTAAATTCTGTAAGACATGAATTGAGCATACCCATATTAATGGTAAGCCTCAAAAATGATCATATTTCATGAAATAAAGTATTGGCCGGATCAATTATTTTATCGACAACTGATTTTATTTAAGTCTTTGCATTTGTGATGAAATCTTATCATTCCATTCTACCTGTTTCAGCTCATTTATACTATGGTTAGTTTCGTTGTCATATTGCTTCTGCATAGCAGTTGTTTGTTCGTGTGCCTCATCAAATAAGGAGGACAAGAGTTCAGTATAATTGTCTTTTGTAAAATGCGCTTTTTGAACCATAGTCAGAAAATTCTGAGCTCCGATTCTGGTAATATCAAAGTGATGTTGCTCATGTAATAAATGATATGCGGAATTTACATCAGGTTTCTTCCATGAATCATGCTTTGTAAAAAAAGTGTACACGCTTATATAAAGAAAAATGGTTTTACCATCGTAATTCATTTTAGAATCAAAAGCAAAACCTGAAGCTGTAACCGCTCCGGCAAAGTAATTCATAACCGGCTTTCCTTTAAAGTCCTCCCATTTAAGCGGCCTGTTAAAATCATAATAAATAGTATCACTTTTGGGAGACCCTCTTTTATTTTCAATTGATGCATTGACAATCATCTTTTGTGCAACGCTATAATTGGAAATACAAAAAAATATTGCATATAAAAGAATAATTTTTGGACGGACCATTGTTAGATTTATAAGTAACAAAAATGCAGGGTAAAACCGATATTAAAAAGTTAAAACAAAAGCCTGTCATTTCCTTCGAATTGATGCCCTGAACTTTCTGCATTTCCCATGGAAATTATTTAAATCTGCGTATGAAAGAACTTTATTGTTCTTCTGGGTGAATTCAAAATCAAGAATAAGCTTAATATTGCATATCGAATTTTGAATGATTATTTGCAAAAGCACATTATGGAGTCCCCTATTGACAGGTTACCCCATCTGAAAATAGAATGTGAATTCTCCGGCATCCTGAAGAGTTTTAATTTCAATCGTTTTGATGCTAAACAAGCTTTCGCCGGCTTGGCAGGTTTTATGAGAAAAGGCATAAAATTGAAAAACTGAAGGAAATGGGACAAAAAACTGCAAAGTTCAATTTAGTCAAGCAACACCAGCATTATTTAGCCTTCATGGAAAATTCTTCCACTCTTGTATGGATAACTGATAGAAAAGGAGTTTTAATTTATATGAATAAACGGTTTAAGAAATCATATAATTATACCGATGCTCATTTGAACTGGAAGATCGGAACAATTTCAAAAATTACAGACAGGGAAAAAGTCTTATTACCCAATAAAGAAGTTCTATTAAATAATAAATGTCTTGAATTCGTTCACGAATGGATGGATAAATCTAGGAATGCACATTATTTTAAAACATTTAAATTCCCGATTAAAATAGCTAACGGTGACCGTCTTGAGGCAGGAGAATCGATAGAAATAACCAGGGAATTTTTTACTTTGCAAAATCTCAAAAAAAATAATGAACTTTTCGAATATGCTTCAAAGGCCACAAGGGATGTAATCTGGGACTGGAATCCGGAAGATAATAAAATCAGGAGATTAGGAGGGTTTGAAAATATCTTTGGCTACAGGACGAATGAAATGTTCGAAGAATTTAATTTCAATAAAATCCACGAGAATGATTTACCCCTTGTCCGAAAGATCATAAAAGATTCCCTTAAAACCAATGCTTCCCGATGGCAGATGGAATATAAATACTTATGCGCTGACGGCTCATATAAAAAAGTAATAGACCAGGCTTATATTATCAGGGATGAAAGAGGCAAGCCGGTGAGAATAATTGGCTCAATGCAGGATGTTACAGAAGAACGGGATCTACAAAACAAGGTGCTGACTGCAGAAATAAAAAAAAATAAAGATGTTGTTTCTGCTGTAATTGCCGCACAGGAAAAGGAAAGAAATGAACTATCCGCAGAATTACATGACAATGTAAACCAATTATTGGCCGCAACGGTATTGTACCTGAAAACTGCGCAGAAACAGAAGATTATTGATACTAACCTCATTACTCATAGCCTTGATTACGTAGAAAAGGCCATTCAGGAATTACGCAATATCAGCCACAATCTTACACCCTCAGAACTTATTATGAATGGACTTTCAGCTGCACTGAGGGCTTTAGCAGAAAAATTACAAATTTCCAAAAAATACAAGGTTCGCCTGAAAATCGAACTTTCAGACGAAAAGATTGTCCCGAAGGCCGTTCAGCTCGCTCTTTATCGCATCGTTCAGGAAGAAGTCAATAATATTCTTAAACATTCCAGGGCATCCAAAATAGATATTCAATTATTGGAAAAAGATAACAATATTTTACTTGAGGTTTCAGATAATGGCAAAGGGTTTGACCTTTCAAAAATTAAACTGGGATTAGGTATAACAAACATAAATAACCGTGCTGAAAATTTCGGAGGATTTGCAGAACTTTCTTCTTCACCAGGAAAGGGGTGTACCTGGCTCGTAAAGATTCCCATAAACTGAAGTAATTAAAAAAAGCTTATTTGATGGTCTTCAATAAAGAATCAATATAATCACTTTATTCCTAATTGAATTTCTGCCCTTTCCGCAATTTCCACTTCTGAAATTCTCATCATACACTTGAAGTGGCTCAATGGGCATTTCGGAAAACCAATTTTGCTGCATGGCCGGCACCATAGTTTATTCACCTGAAAAACTTCATAGTCCGTTTTATATGGATACATACCAAATGATGGTACTGTATTTCCCCAAATTGAAAAAATCGTTTTATGGAAAGCAGCGGCTATGTGCATTAGTCCCGTGTCGTGACTGATTACCAGTTTAGATTTCCTGATGATATCCGCAGATTCATTCAGAGAAAATTTTCCACAGGCATTATAAATTTTAACCGGATCTGCAGCAGCGATTTCTGATCCATTTTCAATATCATCCTCACCCCCCAATAGGACAATTGGATATTTTATATCACCACACAATTTTTTCAACTTTTCGACAGGAAATTTTTTTGTAAAGTGGGCAGCCCCGATGGCAATTGCAATAAATCCATGTGTATGCGAAAAGGGAATTTCTGAATTATTGACTTCATCCTTTTCAGGGATGAAATAATCAAGCCCTTTGCCATCATTATCTACATTGAAAGGCTTTACCGTTTCCATATACCTGTCAACTATGTGTTTGCCCGGCATTAAATTTATTTTAAAGTTTGTATAGATCCATTTTCTGGCATTTAACTTATTGAAAGAAAAAAAAGGAATGCCTTTTAGAGCCTGTTTTATTCTTAATGTCCGGAGATTATTATGCAAATCAATAATGGCATCGAATTTTTCTGCTTCAAGTATTTCAATAGTATCAAGGATATCTTCATCAAGCGAAATCACTTTGTTTAAATAAGGATTTGATTCAACAATTCCGGAAAAAGCTTTCTTTGTTAAAAAATAAAGTTCTGCTTCAGAATACTTTTTTCTTACGCATCGTATAACCGGAGTAGTTAAAACTATGTCCCCTATAGAAGAAAACCGGATAATGAGCAATTTCATTTCTAAAATAATTTTTGGCGCAAATTGTGCCTGGCACTAGCCGCAAAAGAACTTATTCTATCTAGCTGAATTAAAACCTACAAAAACTTACGATATAAACTCTATATCACATCTCTACGTAGTCCAGATCTTTATGAAAAGTTTCTTTCGTAGAAACAACGGCATAAATGCTGATGATCATTACAACAACCCCGGTAAGCAATCCACTGAAGGTATAAGTGTAATAATGTTGCAACCCGTTAAAAAGCAAAAGCATAAGCGGCAAGGAGCCGCGAACCATATTCGGTATTGTGGTCGCAGCGGTAGCCCGAAGGTTAGTCCCAAATTGTTCTGCACCCATGATAACAAAAATTGCCCAAAACCCTGTTGCAAAACCCAGCCCGGCCGTGATCCAATAAAGATGATGTGCAGAACTAGACGGCGATTGCATGAAATATAATGCGATCATTATTATTGTTAATGCATAGAAAACATAAAGTGCCTTTTTCCTGCTTTTTAGCAACTGGCTGAGTACACCCGCTGATATATCTCCGATCGAAATAGCAATATACGCATACATAGTTGCTTTCCCCGGGCTAACTTCTTCAGACATACCGAAGCTCCTGGCAAACTTATTGGAAAAGGCGATGAGAATTCCGATCACATACCAGGTAGGAAGCCCCAACAGGATGCTGTATGCATATTTTTTAAACCTTTCTTTATTATTAAATAACATAAAAAAGTTACCTTTTGAAACACCTTTTTCCATTGCTTTATACATTCCGGATTCGAACACACTTACACGCATTAAAAGCAATAAAATTCCCAGACCGCCTCCAATAAAATAACAATTTCTCCATCCATAATGCTGCGAAATAAAAAAAGCGACAACGGCACCTGTCAGGCCAATACCGGCAACTACAGATGTAGCAAGTCCCCTTTGTTCCTTTTTCAGAAGTTCTGAAACCAGCGTAATGCCAGCTCCAAGTTCACCGGCAAGCCCGATGCCTGCAACAAATCTTGCAATTGTATATTGTGGAACAGTCTGAACGAATCCGTTCGCAATGTTTGCAATTGAATAAAGAATAATTGAGCCAAAAAGAACCCGTAATCTGCCTTTTTTATCTCCCGCCACGCCCCAGATAATTCCTCCTATTAAGAGACCGAGCATTTGAATACCAATGATTAGCTCACCCTTCTTATCAATTTCAGTTTCATTGAGACCAAGTGAGCGAAGGCTGGGAATTCGGACAATATTAAAAAGCAGCAGATCATATATATCCACGAAATAGCCAAGCGCTGCAACAATAACAGGTATAGAAAAAACTGCAACATGCTTCCTGTCCATACATTTTAAATAATTATTTTTTACTTTTTTTTGGGACAAAGACTTTCCAAAGAACAGGAATTGTTGTTACTGCAATAATTCCTATCACAATTACTTCAAGGTGTTCTTTCAAATCGAAATTAAATTCCCGCAATACAAATGTTTGGAGAAAATGCCCGGCTACCAGCATACTTCCAACCCAGAGAATTGATCCGGTGACATTGTAAAAAATGAATTTTTTCCAGTCCATTAACACGATCCCGGCTACTATTGGCGAGAAAGTGCGCACAAAGGGTACAAATCTTCCCAATACCAATGCAACTCCCCCATTCCTTTCGTAAAATTCGTGAGCTTGTATGAGGTATTTTTTCTTAAACAGGAATGAATCTTTTCTTTCGAACAGAAATGGACCACTTTTTCTTCCAAACCAATAGCCTACAAAATTTCCCAGGATACCTGCAGCAGATATCATGACCCACAAAAGGCCCAAATCCACAAAATCACTACCGGTTGGGAACAGTGCGGCGCTAACAATTCTGTCACTAAAAATTCCGGTTACAAACAATAAGGCATCGCCCGGTAAAAAAAAGCCAGCAAACAAACCTGTTTCCGCAAAAACAATAAAAAGTATCATCCATAACCCGCCATGTTCAATATAAAATTGCGGATTGAGCAAGTCTTTAAAACCAATCCCTAAGATATACATAAAGTTCACCTAATAAAATTTAAAATATTTGAAAACCTTTTCGATTATATAAAGAAACAACAAAGATTCATAAAAGAAACAGAAATATGAGTTATTCTGGAATAAATGCTAAAGCTTTTTCCCGGTCAAATTCACCCTCCCAGCTTGCAATAACGCAACTGGCCAAAGTATTTCCGATTACATTCACTGAGGTACGCGCCATATCCATCAACTCATCAATACCAAATATTGCCATAACAGGCCATACAGGAAGACCGAATGAAGATACAGTACAGATCG
>OBLT010000227.1_pt1 | contig 41731 bp, 37 predicted proteins | sample 1518721 | NCBI WGS metagenome assembly OBLT01 (sample SAMEA3539307, study PRJEB22396) | soil metagenome | biome: tundra; feature: field; material: soil | place: USA | collected 2010-05 | depth 0.15 m | reverse complement strand
AGCGGGATTTGGATCAGCGATGCGCCCGATGATGGCGCGTGCATTTGCCGGAACCGTGTTGCCGCTCACCGTCACGCCGCCGATTTGGTAGGTAGCGGTGGCTCCGCCACTGAGATGCTGGCCGGCGTAGGTGTTGCCGCTGCCGGTGATGGTGTTGACAAAACGCGAGGAAGAGGCAAAGGCCGTCAGCGCGCCTGCGGTAGTCGAATCGGCCAGTCTGCAATAAGGCACTGATCCGCCCGCTTTATACCAAAGACTCCCGTTAGATGCACCACAATAGACATCGCCCACTGCGCTCCCCGTCACTCCGGCATTAGGATCGGCGACCGCGCCGAACGCTTGGAACAACCCCAATGCGGCTCGGCCACCAGAAAAAACTCCGCCCACGCCGCTGCTGCCGTCCAAGATGCCTGCCACCCCAATCGAATTCGCACCGGCACCTGTAGTACGACCATAGACACCAATGCCGGAGGTAGCCTCCGAGTACCCGTAAACGCCAACGGTGGCGCCTCCTGGCCCGCTTGCCGCCCATCCCGCGAGCACTGCGTTCTGATTGCCATTGGCAGGATCATACGTGGTGCCATCCTCAAAAAGGAACAACGATCCAGTTTTGGTCGTGCCAGTGTAAGCAAACCGAGCCGCATTGATCTGGCTATTTCCACCGGCTCCCGTGGTGGTCGATCCGAAGGTGAGCGGATCCCCATCGTTCGCGAGCGCGCGCGATGGCTTAAGCAAGCCTGCCGCGGCCAGGCCAACGGCTAGTCCCGCCATTTTTTTCATCATACCGCGGCGATCGGTCACAGAAGCGAAATCGTTTCCGCTGGCAGGTCGATCGAGGCAATGGCTTTGACGCAATTGCGCGACCTCCGTTTCCAATGCCGCGTCGCGCGCTTCGAGCGCCGCCACTTTTTGCTGGAGAAGTTCTAGTTGCGAGGATGAAGTTTTCATAAGGACGAAGGCTAGGGAGTTCTCTGCGAACGAGCGAGATCAAAAGAGAAAACGCGGCTCCTCCTGAGGCTTACTTTCGCGAGACGGATAGCTAAAAATCCGCAGAAAAGCTAAAGGCGCCGCTTGTAGCTGCGCTAGGAGCTATCGAGACGGGAATGAAACGAAGTCCATTGCGGTCTTGGAAATCCCGCCAGCGGATTCGCCGAAGTCAGCCGTGAAAGTGGCGATTGCGGCCGAGGAAGCTGGGATCATCAGAGCCAATTTCCTATTGGTATAACGGATCATTTGCGTTAAGCTCGGATCATCGAATCCGGTTGCGCAATCGATGCGACCTTAATATTCGATCAACTCCAAACCCGGAAAAACCATGAAAATATATTTGTTAACGATTTCCGCGATCGCAAGCTTCGCAATTCTTTATGCATCTCCCGCTCAGGCCCAGGCGACCCGCACGTGGGTATCGGGCGTCGGCGACGACGTCAACCCTTGCAGTCGAACGGCGCCATGCAAGACGTTCGCGGGCGCAATTTCGAAGACCGCTCCCGCTGGCGAAATTAACGTGCTCGATCCCGGCGGCTTTGGCGCCGTGACCATCACCAAGTCGATTACGATTCGTTCCGATCATATCGAAGCCGGCGTCCTGGTCTCGGGCACGAACGGCATAGTTATTAGTGCTGGCGCGACCGATAGGGTGGTGCTCGAAGGCCTTGATATCGAAGGGGTCGGCACGGGCCTCGACGGCGTCAAGGTGAACTCCGCAGCCATTGTTGAAATCACTCGCTGTTCAATTCGTCATTTCGCAGCCGGCTCAGGCAATGGCGTCGATGTGACAAGCTCCACTGCCGCAACGCGCGTCATCATCCTGGACTCGATTATCTCCTTCAATATTGGCGGCGTGAACGTGCTTGGATCCGGTGGCGTCGCAAATTCAGCGACAATCATGAACTGCTTCTTAGACGGCAACACATCATTCGGAGTTCAGGCGAACGGCGCCGTCAATGCGATCTCTCTGATCCGCACCAACATTTTGGGTAGCCCGGCGGGTATCAGTTCGTTGAACGGCGCTCCGGTGGCAGCTTTCGGTCCAAGCAACGTGATCACGGGGACCGGCTCGCCCACAGTGTCTCCGCTGTTCAAGTAAAGTCGCATGTCGTTTTGACAGATTACGCGCGGGCTACTTAACCGAAGTAGCCCGCGCATGTTTTAAAGCACAACTATTTCCGCCCAATCGCGAAAGGGATGTAGCGATCGTTCGTCTGAGCTTTACGTTTTACGCAAGTAGCCGTTTGGATTGAAGGTCGCATTGCGACCAAACATGTCGCAATACGCGGTAATTTCGAATACTCCCGGTTCATCTTGCAGGAACTGTGCGATCGCATGATTGGGACCTCCTTCGTAGCGGTCCGACCAGCCCAGGTCGGCTACAACGCCGTCTTCGATGACAATAAACTCGCCGGTCTGTAGGTGCTTGGCAAAGAATTGCAATGCCGCTCGACAGGCCGCGGAGGTGTGAACGGAATCTTCAACGACCAACCAGGGTCGCGGCCGTGAATGCAGATCATTTCTTTGGAAGGTCGCTGCAAGATCGTGCACATCACCTTGGCAAAACAGAACCTGTTCGATCGCCAGAGGCGGCGGCGAGAGATCTATGGAAACGATCGAACCGTCCAATCCGAACGATCTCATCGCGTCTCTAAAATACAAAGCGCTGCCCCCCGCCTTCGATCCGATCTCGAAAACGGTGCGTGGTTTTGCGTCCCACAGCAAAGCTAGATAGATCGCAAGATCCAACGGGCTCTTCACGCAAGGCACACCGCGATATTGGTAGTTCATCGTCCCTTGATGATACGCTTCAAGTTGGTCTGGCTTAAAAAAGGTGACAAAATCTCGATCCGTCATTTTTGACACGGGTTTCCTCCGCCGTTCCGGTTACTATCACCGCTGAACAGCACGCTAAAGTAAGTTTTTGGTACAATCATCCGATTGTGACGAAGTGAATAAGAAATAAGAGAAATTTAGGAGGTCGATGCAAGCCTTTGCGATCATTTCGGCACTAAAGTGACTTGGAGCGTGAAGGGATATTTGCGCCAATTGCGCTTGAGAAGGAGAACTCCACATCAGCGTGCTGAGTTAGAGCTTGCGATTCTCATGGCGTGCCGCATCAGCGCGTCATTCCTTGCGCCACCAAATTCCTGTCCAGTCGACCTCGTGTAACGGTGCCGTGATGCCCATGCGGGTACGAAAATCAGCGACCGCCAACTTGCACGGTGTCAGCGAGTAGTCGTCGATGACGATAAAGCCGCCGGGAGAAAGTTTGGGGTAGAGTGATTCCAACGCGACGTGAGTCGATTCATACATATCGCCGTCAAGCCGGAGCAAAGCGAACGGTCCGGCAGACAAGGACGGCAACGTGTCGCTAAACAGCCCTTTCACGAATACGACCTGCTCATCGAGCAAGTCATAACGGGAGAAGTTGTCCTTGACCGTTTCCAGCGATATCGCCAGGTGTTCCTTTATCGACCGAGGGTCCCATCCCCCGTCTGCGGGATAGGCTTTATCGTTCGCTGCCGGCAAGCCCGCGAACGAGTCCGCGACATAGATCTTGCGGTCGGTAACCTCATTCGCTGCGAGAACTCCGCGCATTAGAATGCAACAGCCGCCGCGCCAGACGCCGGTCTCAATGAAATCACCCGAGATCCCTTCATCCAGCACCCGCTGAGAGAGCTCGCGCAAGTTTTCAAGCCGTTGCCGACCGACCATGGTGTGAGCCTGTGTCGGCCAATCCCTCCCTATGGATCGAGCCGCCGAATCGAACTGCTCGCTCACTAACGGGTGGATCCTGGGATTGATCGACGCGTCTTCATAAATCGTGTTGAGCAATATCTTGATTAAAAGATCAAGATATAAATTCCGCGCCTTTTCAGCCATCGCAGTCATGTCTCAGTCTTGGCAAGGCATCGAGTGAATCTCACTCATCAAAACTTCGCGGGCTGAAGAATGCCCCTGGCCTCGAGCCGTCTTTGTACGTCTTCCCAATCATTCGGAACCAAGTTAAGCGCGTCGCGAAGACGCGGCTCGAAGTCTGAGAACGGCATGTCGGTAAACCGCTGCTTCGCCTCTTCATAGCAATTCTCAAGGACGCGCGATGCCGGATTAAGGCCCGTAACGACGGTCAGCCCGGTCCACGGCGTTGCGATGGTGAAAATATCGAGGTCAGGGCGATAGTGCTTTAGGCAAAGCACTGTCTTCCAAATGTCTCCCGTGTAGAAGGCGGTCCGCTGCACGCGCTCCTGCGATGCCTCGTCCAACGGTACCGTGTCATGTATCAGAACAACGGACCACGGCCCGCAATGGCTCTCGATGTTTATGAAGTCCCCGAGTACTTGTTCAAACAGGTGCGCGCCATCAATGAAGGCAAGCGCGAGTGGATGGCCGTCAAGGAGGAAGGCGAGGCGCCCGCGCGCGAAAAACTCGTCGCTCATTTCGGTGAACAGGTAAGTCTCAGTCTTGAATTCATAGTTGATCGTTGGCACCGGATCGACGCCGATCACGCGCGTTGGCGGGCGCGCTAAAGCCAACGCCTGACCTGTTGCGACGCCGATTTCCAGATAAGTCGCGGGCTTCAGGGCGGCATGAAAATGCTCGAGCCACGCATGATAGCCTCGGCCCGGCATCCGCAATTCCGAAGCGGCGACTCGAACGGACGCCAAGTCTCCATGCCATCCATTTGCACGGGAGGGAGCCTCATCCGCCGGCCGGGTATAGGTGCCAGGCCGGTTGCGTGCATCACTGGTCATTGGATTCCGTCAAAAAAAGTGAGCATTATTGCACCACCACGCCAATAAGGTATACAGCGGTACTGGTAATTCCATTGAAAGAGGTCAAGTCGAAGCAATGAATTTCATCGTCTTACGTCAAAGTCCCGATTGGCTGACATACGATCTCGATGCCACCCGGTCATTCTGCACCCGGGTTGGTGTGCCTGAGAACATGATTATTGATTTTGTGAAACAGTGGGATAGCACGTTAAATCTCGACTATCGCAAATTCCGTCACGCGATGAAGCAAATCACGTTGTCATCAATCGCGGCCTGCTCTGATTCGGCTCTGGTCTCCTCTGCCGATTTGCGTGCTCTGAACGAGCGCGATCTGATTTATTTCACCGACGACGACGATTGGGTTATGCCCGATCTGTTTGCGGTATTGCATTCCTACGATATTCAGGATGGTTTTTTGTGGGGATCAATTCGCGTCGGTCCGGGGCCTGCTGTTGTCGAAAAGCGGGCGTTTAGTAATACCATATATACTAACAACTATTGTGTGACGGGGCGCGTGGTGCGAAGGCTTGGGCTTGACGCGGTTTTCGAGCACTCCGGCGCGAATAATAATTTCAATTCCGGGCTTTTCGCTCCGACAAAGATCGAACGATATCTCTCATGCGCTAACAAACATCCCTGCTGTACTGTGAATATCAAACATGATCCGGACTTCGACCTATGTGCAGGCATGGCGAGGTTTCTTGAGCAACTTTCTAATCCCACCTTTGATGAAGAAACATCGTGGGCCAGGCCTTATATCAGCGAGCTTAAAAGGACTGTGTCGGCAGCTTTGCAGCCAAATTCATGAGACGCAGTAATGGGCTCTAGTCCGAGATAGAATGATTTGTAAACCGGGGTTTGAAATGGCCTGCCGCGGATTGCCGCGTATTCCGCATGGAACGCGTCCTGCACATTATGGGTCGCATTGGTCGCGATGCCCCCATAAACCTGATGGAACGTCGCTTCGCCGAGTAACGTGATTACGGTGATGCTGGGTAACGCGACGGCGCGCGAGAGCGTATCCAGATTGACATAGCCCCCGCCGGGTGTTTGGAAACTCTCATCGAAACCACCGAGCTCATCCCACAACGCCTTGCGCATGAAGATGGCATTGCTCTCGTTGATCGGTCTGAACCAGCCGCTGTGCGAGGTTACGTCGTCTTGCTCTTGGAGATGCCCAATACTCCGTTTGCACTTGAGACATAATCCGATTCGCTTCGCATTCGGGATCTGGCCCATCCAATGACATGATGACCTCGATTTCCGGATATGTCTGATTTCGCACGCTGGCGAGGGACTCTTCGACAAAAAACTTTCCGCGGTAAATTGGAACGCCGATCGTGATGCCCGCTCGCATTTGTTGCTCTAACCGTAAAGAAATCTATCCGGCTTGAAACAAAATAGTGCAGAAGATGTGTTTCACCTTTGGGGAGCCCGATTGGACTTTGATCTCTGAAGGAAATTTCAGAGAATGCAGCCCGGTACCGGAATGAAATTGTTCCAATCCATGGTCGCAACCATTTCGCGATCGCCGAAACTCTCTGTCCTTCTGGTGGCCTACAACATGGAGCGGGAACTCCCCCGTACTTTGCACAGTCTCTCGCCCCGCTATCAACAAAAAGTCCACGAGAACGATTACGAAGTGATCGTCGTCGATAATGGTTCGTCCCCGCCGGTCGACCGCGGTTTGGTGCAGAGCTATGGCAAACAGTTTAAGCATTACCGCCTATCCCATGCTCCGCCCTCTCCAGTATCCGCCATCAACTTGGCAGCTCGGCGGGCCCGCGGCCGTTTCGTCTGCATCATGATCGATGGCGCGCGCATGCTTTCTCCCGGCGCGATTCATCACATCCTCGCCGCAACTCGACTGCATCCTCGCCCGATAATTATTACCCCCAGTTTCCATTTAGGTCCCGACGTGCAGAAAGAGTCCGTGAAACAAGGTTACAGTCAGACGGTCGAAGATGATCTCCTGCGAAAGATCAAATGGGAACAGAACGGTTACCGCCTTCTTGAGGTCTCTTCTTTCGCGTCGTCGGCCCGATACGGCCTTTTTCGCACCCCGGCGGAAAGCAACTGCCTGACGTTATCGCGCAAGATCTTCCTGCAGATCGGCGGATGTGACGAGCGTTTTGATCTCCCCGGCGGCGGCCTGGCGAATCACGATCTGCTCGCGCGTGTCTGCGAAGTCGATCGCGCGGGCGTGATTGTAATTCTCGGCGAGGGGAATTTTCATCAACTTCACGGCGGGATCGCTACCAATGCGGATGCGGATAATTGGAAAAGCTACGCGGAACAATACCGGCAAATTCGAGGGAAAGCCTACCAGAATCCAACCCGCCAGCCGGATTACTTTTCCGGACATCTGCCGCCAGAACTGAACCACTCGCTGCAACTTTCAATGGAGTTTTTTCCACCTCCTTAATCTGGCTTCCAAGGCGATTTTCTGTAGCTCCTCGTAAGGCGCGGCAACTTCTGCAGGAAGCAGTTCGGATCGATCGTTTCCAATTCCGAAAGGGCCTTCAACAAATTACCTTCCCATTCAGCAGGAATGAAGACGTCCTGGTGGAAGAAGTAACGGCCGTCTCGTCCTCAAGACGCAAACGGCAACCAGCGCGGGCACCCCGGCGCGGAAGCGCCTGTAACCTCCGGCATGCATCCTTGCTGCTTTCTACGAGGCCCAATTTTTCGACTCGGGAAATCGTGAAGTAATGGAGCGAAGCATCACAACGTCGGCTCGAGGTTCTGGACGCCTTTTTTCGCGAAGATCGCAATCACTACATGATCGGCACGCTTTCGGGGGCTTCGCAGCGAAGCGAGAGACCAAAGTCGCGTTTCAGGACGTAAACGCTCTTGGACGCAAGACTCAGAATTCGTTCCTCCGTCGCGGGGGTCAGCTTTAATGGTTGAGAGGCAAGCCCGAGTAGCGCATCGACCTCTCCGATAAGAGCGACCCCGGCCCGTTTTTTCTCTTCAGGCAGATCGTACCGATTGAAAATGCGCAGCAGCTCCACACCGACTCCTCCTAGAGTACGATTTGCATGCAAGCTTGCGGGCTCAGCATATTCCACTCCAAGCGAGGTAAGGAAGGCGTAGACGGTATCACCATAGTAAGCGAACGGAACCACCGTGCCGGGCCCCAAAACAGCATCCACCTCCTTTACGAACCCGATGTAATCCAAATGCTTTGAAAACCAATGATCATCAAGCACTTCATCGACGGACAGATCCTGTCCAAAGCATGAAACATGACCCCGCGGATTTTTAAGCATTTGGATGTAATCGCTTCGAACAAAGGAAACAGGATCCCTGAACCAAACCCAAACGCTGACGGAAAACCTGTCGACCAATGAGGCAAGTGCGTCGCGACCAGCCGCGGTAAAACTCCACCAGTGATTGAATAGACCTTCAGTAGAAAGGATGATTGTGTGTGTATCCGGGTTAGCTTCTGCCAGAACTTGCTCTATTTTCTCCGTGAAATCACCCCTATCTCCGGCTAACAAGGCATCGACGATCCACTGGTGTTTGGGCTTTTGATCTGGGGCCATTTGAGCTCGCGGATAAAGGATACCCTTGCGAAGAAGCGCAGCACGGTGTCCATCGAGATATCTTTGCACGGAGGTCGTCCCGGTCTTAGGCGTACCTGCGTGCAAGATAAGTTTCTGAAGCATCATGCGCTTTTTTTGCTTCGAAATTTTTGAAAATAACAATAAACAAACCTATGCGCGAAACATGGCCGTCGCTTGATTTCGACCCGCCGCTCGATGAAAAGAGCCTTTTCGATTTGATCAGTATCCCCGACTACGCGAGCGCGGCGCCATTCCCTCATCTTGTGATTGACAATCTTTTCAACGCACGGGCACTCGACCGTGTATTGGACGAGTGGCCCGATGTGAAAACAGCTGACTTGATCCACTACAACGATGGGACTTACTCCAAGGACAAATACGCTTCCACCTACCACACACAATATGGAGCCTACACTCGTTTCTTTTTGACGTGTCTTGGGGAGCCCCTGTTCTTGGAGGCTTTGGAAGGGGTGACGGGGATCGTAGGACTTATCCCTGATCCGTATTGGCGAGGCGGTGGACTTCATTTCACTCGTGCAGGCGGAAAGCTCGCCGTCCACGCCGATTTCAACAAGCACTTCAAATATCAGCTCGATCGGAGGCTGAATTTGATTGTCTACCTTAATCATGGTTGGACAGATGAAAATCAAGGTTGGCTCGAACTGTGGGACCGCGAAATGAAGGCGTGTGTGAAGCGCATCTTGCCCGTTTTCAACCGAACGGTGATTTTCTCGACAACGGATTTCTCGTACCATGGACAACCAGAGCCGATCCAAGGACCACCTGATATATTTCGTAGGTCCCTCGCGCTTTATTATTACTCGAATGGAAGGCCGGTCGAAGAAGTGTCCGGTCGTGATCCCGGCGCGACCCTTTGGCGGCAAAGACCCGGTGCGGGCTACTAATAGTATGCGTGGGGCGTCGCGCTCATGTTTGACCGAGACCTTTTTCATGGGGATTAAGCATGCGTAGCCATTTTGCCCTGAGATGCGAATGCCTTAGGGAAAAACATCCACCAAACCGCGATGGAACATGTTGCGCGCAGCAAGGCGCGTTCTTTAGTGCAATCATGCTTATAGAAAGAAGACAGCTATTGGCCACCAGGATTTCATGGGCCGCTGCAATCTGCCTGACGCTCGCAGGCCTTTTCATTGCCAGTTGCGATCGTCCCACTGCCGAATCGAACGTCGCCGGAGTAGTCCTTCGCGCGGATCCCGATCCGGTCCCGGTCGGGAACCCAAATGGCAAGACCACCATCACTTGGGACACCGGTAGTGATGCGGTGGGAGACGTTTACGTTGGCGGCGCTGGAAATGAGAAGCTTTTCGCCGGCGGCCCTAAGGGCTCTCAAGACGCTACCTGGATCCAACCCGGGTCTAACGAATTTCGTCTCTATAGCCACGCCGACCACAAACTTCTCGCTCAGCTAACCGTAACGATGCCCTCGTCTGATGGTCCCGCGAGCAGTCCGTCAGTGAGCCCCTAATTACGCTAGCCGTTAAGACGAGGCGGGAGGCTAAGGAGCGTCAATGTTGCGCATTATCGATATTACGATCGTTACGAAACACATTCAGTCGATCTTTGCGCATTCGCGCAGCTACCCTCCGGACCCCCTCGGTATTTTCTTGCCAGTACAAAGTGGCTCTTAACTTTTCGTCCGATAAATTGTCAATATTCCTGATCGCAAGCTCGATCGCCTTATACGCGGCTGAGCGATTTAGCAGTTTGAAGTTCGATGACGCCATCATAATACTGGTTCTCAGCCTACGGTTGTCATGTCATACGAAACGAAGATGGAGCAAGAGATCCGTATTTATCGAGACGTCGCAAATGTTCATGAACTGCCGCCGATATACCATTACTGGTCAAACAAACATTTGCGTCCGAAGCTCGAATCGCTCGGCTTCAGCAATCCCGATGAGTTTTACGTGCGGTACATAGCTCAGCTCGCACGTTCCACCACACAATCGACTTGTAATATTCTTAGCTTTGGAGCGGGTAACTGCGATGCGGAAGTGCGCCTTTCAGAACTGTTGGCAGCCGGCGGTGTCCATAATTTTGCCTTTCATTGCCTGGATATTAATCCTCAGATGCTCGCCCGCGGCGAGCAGCTTGCTCGAGAACGAAACCTGACATCCCATTTCGTCTTCATTCAGAGCGACATCAACAGCTGGGAAGCACAAACCTCCTACGACATCGTTATGGCCAATCAGAGTTTACATCACATGGTAGAGCTGGAACTCTTATTTGAGAAGATCCACCAATGTTTACGGGATAGCGGATTCTTTCTCACTAATGACATGATTGGCCGGAATGGTCATATGAGGTGGCCCGAAGCTTTGGAATTGGTCCAAGCTTGCTGGACTCTTCTGGATGAGAAGCAAAAATGGAATCGGCAACTAAAGCGACTGGAGGAGGTGTATGAGAACTGGGATTGCTCAATCGAAGGATTTGAAGGAATCCGCTCGCAGGACATTCTCGCATTGTTAGTCAGGACCTTTCACTTTGATTGCTTTCTCGGCTTTGGGAATGCGATCAACGTTTTTGTTGACCGCGCCTTTGGGCATAACTTCGATGTGTCCAACCTAAAGGATTGTTACTTTATCGACTTCGTTAGTCAGCTTGACGACTATTTTATTGAAACGGGAAAGTTTAAGCCGACCCAAATGATTGCGGCCATGACCAAGACCGACAGATCAGCGGCGAAGGTTTATAAACACCTAACTCCGGAATTCTGCATCCGTCCTCCAAGTTAGCGCATAAACCTGCCGCCGCGGCGTCAGCGTAGAACATGGGCACGATGTTGAGAGAAAGCTTGTCGCATTTTGTGTGCTCCCATCGTGCAGGTGACCTTTGGTTTCGGATGGCCGATGAATGGTGCAAATCACCGCTTGTGGAATTTCACGTTGGACCTTCATCAAAAAGATTACGCATCTGCTAGATGGAATGCTGTCCTATTCTTTTATGCCCATTAGGGTTATGTCCCTCGCCGGGGCTCTTTTTTCATTTTTGGGCTTTGTTTACGCTGGTTTTATTTTGGTCGATACTTTGTTTCTGGGCAACCCAGTTAAAGGTTGGCCCCGTTGATGATTATGGTTCTTGTCATCGGCGGCTTTCAGATGATCATGTTAGGCGTTATCGGCGAGTATCTCTGGCGCACTCTCGCCCAAGTCCGTCGCCGCGATATGTACCTCGTTGATGCTGTATATAAGTCTGAGACTCCACGAGTCCCAAGAACCGCCCGCTGGCGCAGAATATTAGAGTTTATGCCCGGCAGAGCCGGTAGGATCAGGGCGGAGCGTGAGAGTGCGCAGAATGGGATGAAAGAATTTCTTTCTCGATTGGGACAACATCCCTAACAGAGGACCTTATGCCTCGTAACAAAACGCAAGCCCTATTCGCGGTCCTCGCGCTGTTTGTGATCGTGGCGCACCTATTTTACCTATGGGGAGTGCGCACCGTTGTGCCGCATCAAGATGAATGGATGCTGCTCTCCGACATGTTCAAAGCAATTGACGCACATCGCGTTACCGCCTGGCTTTTTGGAAGCCACAATGGCCACTTTGTCCTTCCGGCCAGGCTCGCTTACCTGCTTGCACTGAATTGTTTTTCGCTGAATTTGGAGCCACTGCGCCTCCTGAATTTCCCAATCTGTCTGGGGACTTTCCTGTTAACCGCTCATGTAATTAATCTCCACATTCGTCAGCGATTTCTTCGTTTCTATCTTTATTTAGGGACGTGTTTCGTCGTCTTTAATCTTTGCGTCTGGGAGTACTTCTCGCAGGGGGGAGGGTTCACGGCAATGTTATCTGCGCTTTTCGGCGGAATCGGGCTCTACTACATTGCGAGTTCTACCCAGCCAGAGCTTAATCGCGGAAAGAATGTCGCCCTCGGGATTGCATGGATTCTAGCGTCGATTTTATCATTCGGATTCGGGTATCCGGCGGTGGGAGCGGCGTTGGGGCTATTAATGATTGTTACATTCAAGCTGTATATCCCGGCACATTTAAAGCGCGCGCTTCCCTATGTGGCCGGATCTATGCTCGGCGCACTTGGCCTAGTGGCAATCGCATCGCATCCAGTATTCAACCTCGGGCCGCGCATCTTTGCTAATGTGTTCCATTTCCTCCTGGTCGCAGGTTCCATTGGAGCGTTCCCATTCGATGCGGGGGAAATGGCGCTAAACGCCGGCTATTTCTTCGGCCTGATTCTGTTTGGCCTTATCATGTGGACGACATATGACTTCGTGTTGCATCAACCAGCGCGCCCGCGGTTGCTGCCGGTGTTTTCGGTCGGCTTGGTGCTCTTTGGGTTGTTCGGGTGTGGAGCAGTAGCGGCCGGTCGGTGGATGCTGCCAGTGGGAGAATTTTTATCCCCTCGTTACACAGTGTGCCCTTCGATTTGTCTTCTAGGGAGTCTCCTTTATCTCGCTCAGGCACGCATTTTCCTTCTCGCCAACGTCTGGTGTTTAGTCGCCATCGGTTATCTACTTTCGAGTGTGAAGGAGCAGCAGGTCGGGCGATACAGACCCGCAGTGTATCAGGCGATCGAAAACGCAATGAGAAACGTTGATGCGTTGTCGGACGAACAATTGCGCAGTACGATGTATTTCCGGGAAAATACGGAGGCCATTCGCCGCGTCGCGAAGCGATTCCGCAAGGACCGACTGAATATCTTTCATGACAAACCCTGAAGGGACGACAGAAGCGCTTCAAACTTCACGTGACCACTTGGCCGCGCTCACGGCGCGTGCTCGCGCTTTCGCTAAGGAGCTTGCTCTCAGAAGGGAGCAACTTGCGCACGCGGCAGACGAAGCTGACCCCTACACTGCCGAAAATGACGCGCGTCTTTCTGATGTCGAAGAGTGGCGTCAACTGTATGGCCGCCGTAGCACCGGTAGAAATGCGTTTTCTCGTCCCTCAAAACGCAAACGTGCTTCACGTCTGTTTCTCACACGTGTATGCGATTGGGGATGGCGCCGACCTCGAAATCGCAGCCATTGGTCCTGCCGGAACCAAAATCCTGCTTTCCTGCGTGGTTCCTCCTCTGGTTAACAATGACTTTCCCGTTTGGCGTAAATACGAATTCGCCTTGCCTGCGAACACTCAACAGATTGAACTGCATGTGTTTTCAAAAACCGATCCAGTGGCAGATTGGATCGCTCTACGCGATTTTTCTTTCGAGTGAAAAACATTCGCGCTGATTTCGATGGCTGACATGGACTACTCGATTGTAATACCCGTCTACCATAATGAAGGGTGTTTGATACCGCTCATGCAGGCGCTCAAGACCACGGTTCTTGAAGCGAACCCCAGCCACAGTGGCGAGATCATCTTTGTCGATGACGGATCAGAAGACGGTTCGCTCCAGGAGCTACGGTCGATCCAGACGGAGTTTCCTGCCCTTGTGACAATCATCAAGCTGACCCGAAACTTCGGTCAAGCGGGCGCGCTACTCGCCGGGTACGGACATACCAAAGGTAAGTGTGTCATAACGATGTCAGCAGATGGCCAGGAGCCGCCGGAAATGGTCAACGAAATGCTAAACGCTTTTTTTGGAGAGAACTATGAAGTTGTCATTTGTGCCCGAACAGGTCGCGACGAGTCTCGCTACCGAAAAATCACATCGCGGATCTACTTTTATCTGATGCGGAAGCTGATCTTCAAAAATATGCCCGAAGGCGGTTTCGATTTTTGGCTAATGAGCCGGCGTGCTATGAGCATATTTAGCCGAAATTTAGATGCTCATCCTAGTGCTCAAGGCCAGGTCTTATGGATGGGATTTAGAACAAAAGTTCTGCCATACACTCGACGAGCGCGGCTCGCCGGGACTTCACAATGGACTTTTGGAAAAAAATTCACTTCGTTTCTTGATGGGATAATGGGTTACTCGTTTGCTCCTATCCGTGTCATGTCTTTGGCCGGATGCGTCTTCTCTCTGCTGGGCTTCGCGTACGCGGGACTCATCCTGGTCGAAGGTTTAATACTCGGGAATCCCGTCAAAGGCTGGGCTCCGTTGATGATTCTGGTTCTCGTCATCGGAGGTTTTCAGATGATCATGCTCGGTATCATCGGTGAATATTTGTGGCGTACTCTCGCGCAGGTGCGAAAACGTGACATGTATCTGGTTGAAACCGTCTATGAGTCAAAGAACGGTTAAGAAAGAGTTTAACTATTGCTTTTGCGCGCCGTCTTGACTCTCTCTCATGCGCTTAGGGATGTATTGACCTTTTTCGTTATAAATCTCGCGGCGCAATTGTGCTTCCAGCTCAATTATTTTTTCTTTGGGGCGCGGGCGCAGAGCTCTCGCCGGCGACCCCACGTAAATCGTCCAAGGCTCGCATTCTTTTGTGACAACTGAGCCGGCGCCAATCGCCGCCCCTTCGCCGATAACCAACCCCGGCAAAATGACCGTATTCGCACCGATTATCGCGTGCTTCTTGATATGAACAAAGGATCGACTGGGCACGCGGTAGGGGAATGGCACGGTCGGTCCCGTTAGGTACCCGCCCAGATAATCATCGTTGCCGGTATACACGCGTCCACCGCTTGAGATCCCGGCAAAATCTTCCATCAAGAACTCGCCGCCGCCGACGACAGAAACGAAAGAAGCCAGATGGACAAAACTACCAATGGTCGTTTTTGCCCCTCCCATCAGAAGAACGAAATCGTCGATTATTACCGAATCCCCTAGAGAAATCACTTCTGGTGACACTATTTTTGCCTGCGGCCACACCACGACGTCCTGACCAACATTTGAAAACCCTAAGCTGTAAGCTTGATTAGCCATTTTCCAGCGTCATTTACGCTAACAGTTTCCCACCGCCTGTCTATCGGCCTCGCGATCAGTAATAACGGTGGTGGCACCTTTACGAAATATTCAAACGGGCCCGCTTACGATGGATTACCGCGTGTTCTTGGCAAGAATCGCCGAAATTTCACTGCTATGTTCCGGAGCAGAACGGATGATTGCGCAAATTTTTTCAATGTCCGCCGGTATCACGGCCGTGCCGGTGGGTAGAACGAGAACGCGGCCCGCCACCGCTTCGGTCTCAGGTAAGAGCGACCGCGCATCCGGAAAAAGCGAACGATATGGTTCCATCCGATGAACGCCGGGATAAAAATACCGTCGCGCCAAAACATTCTCGGCCTGGAGAACGGACAATAATTGGTCGCGAGTTAGACCCATCTCGGCAGCATTAATTTCCGCTACGACGTAATGATAGTTTGGAGAGGTCTGGTCATCATAAAGAAGAAGCGAGAGCCCGCGTATCCCGTCGAGATAATTCCGGTAAGTTTCAAAGTTGACTCGGTTGACGCGAATAAACTCTTCCAAGCTTTCCAAGTTGGTGAGACCCATGGCGGCGGAGAGCTCGCTCATTTTCCCGTTTGTGCCGATGTAAGTGACCGTGTCGTAATCCGAAAATCCGAAGTTCTTCATCAGCCGGATCCGCGCAGCGAGAGCATCGTCATTCGTAACCACCGCTCCTCCTTCGCCGGCATTAACAAACTTAGTCGCATGAAAGCTTAATACTTCGGCATTGCCAAACCCCCCGATTTTTTGATTGCGATGGCTGCAGCCAAAGGCATGCGCGGCGTCGAAGAGCAATTTGAGGTTGTGCCGATCGGCGATGGCCTGAAGTCGGTCGATTTCGCATGGACGACCCCACAAGTGGACCGCCAGGATGCCAGTGGTTCGAGGAGTAATCAGCTGCTCGATCTTTCGTGGATCAATGTTGTGGGTGGCTTGGTCGATATCGCAGAAAACAGGCGTGATCTGCTGCCACTGCAAGGCATGAGCGGTCGCGACGAAGGTAAATGCCGGCACAATGACCTCGCCGCTCAACGCTAGCGCACGAATCGCTATCTCTAGCGCGACGGTCGCATTGCAGATGGGAATGCAATGTTTAACTCCTACGAACTCGGCGACGCGCTCTTCAAATTCCTGAACAAACGGGCCACCGTTCGATAGCCACCGCGTGTCGAGCATCGAGTGAATCCGTCCGTGCAGGCGCTCGCGATTGCCAATGTTTGGGCGTCCGACATGAAGAGGCTCTTTGAATGCCGGTTCGGCGCCAAGAATGGCCAGTCCGCCAAGAGCAGTTTTCATTTAAAGGCGATGTATCAAATGACTCCCGATGAAGCCAGCTCCGCCGATCACGAATGCACTCCTCATGGCGGAAGCACCGATCTGGCCGCTGACCTCCGGCTCAAAATAGCATGAATGCAGACGGCCAGACTCAGAATGGTCAACAGTGAAAGTGGTTGAAGGTAACGAACATTTGGCTCCGTCGCCAAAGTTGTAATTACTGCCAGCAAGACTGACGCATGGACGCACATGAGAATAAGAGGGCGAGGGTCTAGCGTCCGGAGAAGAGCTAGACCGCATATAATTGGGGTTAGCAAAAGCAGAAAGCAATACGCCCAACTGCCGAGCAGATATCGCTGGGCCAGACTAAAGCGTTCATTCGTGATGTTTGGAGACATCGCCCAGTGAAAACGCTCGGCAAGGATTGGGATTTCGGATGTTAAGTCCCCGTGCGCCAAGTCGATTCGCGCGTAATGCTTCATCGAGGAAACGCTCCAGTATTCGCCGTAGGTTTTGACTGCCAGCGCTATGATTGCGGCAGGATTACGCTTTAAAGCGCGCAAAGCGGTTTGCTTCGCCACCTCATTCGCTCGTGAAAAATCCAGCTCTACTTTCAGCCATCTATCAACCAGTCCTCCCGGAGCAAAATGTTGCGCGTTTCGCGAACCAAGATCTTCGATGTTGAACTCCTTACCTTGTCTGATGATTTGTGCCAGTCGCGGATCTGTGGCGTCCTCCGGGAAAAGGGCGGGAGCCCAGAACGAAAGAATACTGATTCCGGTCGTATACAGATATGCAGGTTGCTGGTGCGACAATAGGCCGTTGAAACGTTTATAAGCGCCATGAAATACGAACATGATCGCCACGCTGACCAGCAGATGAAGCGACAGAAGTCTTAATGAGCCGGCGCATGGATTCTGCTTTAGCAAACTCTTACGCGCTGGTAGCAAGATTGGATAAAAGGCTACAATCGGCAAGATGAACGTGCTTACCTGAACGGCAAGAAGGTAACTCATCCTGAATCCGATCAGGAGAGCAGAGAGCCCTTGTACGATTATTAGGTCCCGTATTCGCCATTCCTTAAGATAACGGAAGGACCAGTATAGGACCGAGACGTAAACAAACAGGCTAATCGTCTCCGTTAACACATAGCGTTCCCAGACCAACTGAAGGGGATCGACCGCACAGAGAAGGCCCAGGAGGAAGCATAGTCTGATCGGCATCTCGAAAATAGATCGGCAGATCCAGGCGACCATGACTGCCGTGCCTGCACTTGCGAATACCTGAAGCACGAGAAGAGAGGTCAAACTCTCAGTCCACACCGACGACCAGCGGATGACATAACCATAGAAATACGAGCGATCTGGAGGAATCCATCCGGTGAGCGCAGTCCAAATATAGCTCCCTGAATCGCCCATGAATAACTTTGGCAAAGGATCGAGCGCGAGCAGGAAAAATTTGAGCGACACGATGAGCAGACAGAAAAGCCACCATTGACTCAGCTCGTTGGTGACGGCTGTGACACTCTTACGGGTTTCTGCTTGGAGCTTCATAAACCAATATTATTAGTTCGGAAGTTCGTAGGTCTCATCGTCTGCTTTCAGTTTTGCATGTCGCCTACCTGGGTGTCGAGCCGGGTGGGCGTTTTGCGTTAGCAGATCATTTACCTGCCCAGGGCGAGGTTCTCCCGGCGCTCGGAATGAGAGTTCTATGAGCTTGACTCAATCCATGGTCGCCCTTTCATGGAATGGACACACGTGAAGGACTCGAGAAAAAAAGAATCGGTAGTTTGCATCGCGGGCGCTCATCGCTCGGGCACATCGATGCTCACCAGGCTGCTGCATGAGTGCGGACTCTTTCTTGGGCCGGAATCCGAGTTGATGCCCGCGCAAACCGACAATCCTGATGGATTTTGGGAACATCTGCGCTTCGTGGCGCTGAACGACGAAGTGTTGAACACGCTCGGCGGAGCCTGGGATCTACCGCCGCGCCTGGACGAAGATTTTAGCGATGCCCGTCTCGATCCACTGCGGATGAAAGCGAAACAGTTGATCGAGGAATTTAATTCCGCGGGAGTGTGGGGCTGGAAAGATCCGCGCAACAGCCTGACGCTTCCTTTCTGGAAAAGTGTTCTGCCCGGACTGAAGACGATTGTCGTGGTCCGCAATCCACTCGAGGCTGCCTCTTCGATGAATAAACGAAACGGACTTTCCTGCCCGTTTGGTTTGCGGCTTTGGGAAATTTATAATCGCCGAATACTTAGCGCGACCACAATTGTGGAACGTCTCATGACGCGCTACGACTCCTTTTTCGAAAACCCGGAAAAGGAATTGAGCCGCATCGCAAACTTCCTCGGCTTGCCTTCCGATGAAGTTAACCGCGCCGCCGCCCTTGTGGCGCGACGCAGACGGCATATACATTTCACGACGGAACAACTGATCGATGCGGACGTGTCTCCCGAGGTCGTCGACCTTTATCGCACTTTGATCGCGGAGGCCGATGGAGGCGACACGGACGCACTCGCAGGCACCGATTCGTCGGCGAAGAAAGGAACGAAATCGGAAGGATCAGATTTACTCCCGGGAGCGATCAACCGGCTGGATGCCCCTGTTCCGGCAGGAGAAACAATGCGCCGCACCGAAGCGCCCCTTCGGACCGAGATTGAAAATCTGCATCGAGAGATTCAGAAGCTAACGGTCCATTTGGCTCAACAGAATGACCAGATTAATGAAATGGAAAAAGGGCGACAAGAGGAGCGCGCTACCCACCTGGCAGAGATCCGCGGATTGTCGGCCAAGGCAGAGGAGCTAACGGCCAGTCTCGAAGCGTCCGAAGCGGAGATCGAGAAAACTCGGGAGCTTTTTCACACCAGAAGCGTCAGTTTGGCGGAGAGCGAAGCGCGGGCCGAGCAGCTAGCGGCCAGTCTCAAAGCGTCCAAAGCAGAGATCGAGAAAGTTCGGGAACTTTTTCACATCAGAAGCGTCAGTTTGACGGAGAGCGAAGCGCGGGCCGAGCAGCTAGCCGTAAGTCTCCGCCGGCAGTTGCAGGCGACTAAAAAGTTAGGGCGGCTATTGAATGATCTTGAAAACGCCGCGAGCCGGCTTCGGTCCTCACGTCGGTGGCAGATTGCTAATCCGGTCGCCGCGCTGAAAGAAAAGCTTTCGCCGGGACGCGGGTCGTTAGGTTATGGCCATCTGGAAAAAATTGTCTCGGCGTATCGCAAATGGCTAACCGCCCATCCGGAGGTGGCTGCGATTGACGACCAGATCCGGATGTTAGCTCCGGGCACTACGCCAGAGGCAGCTCCGGTCGACCAGCCGGTCGCGGGTGAACACGTCGCTCCCGTGCCGACCAAGCCGATTGAATTTCCGATTTACGAACAGCCCGAAATTTCGGTCATTATTCCAGTCTTCAATCAGCTTCACTTCACGCAAGCATGCCTGGTTTCACTCCAGGAAAATCAGGATACGGAGCGATTCGAAGTGATCGTCGTGGACGATTGCTCGAGCGATGCAACCTCCGACGTCATCGGTAAAATCCCGGGCATCGTGTATCTGCGCAATGAAAAGAACTCCGGTTTCACGAGCTCCTGCAACCGCGGGGCGACGGAGGCGCGCGGTTCGTTTCTCTTGTTTCTCAATAACGACACCACGGTTAAGCCGGGCTGGTTATCAGCGCTGCACGAGACTTTCGGGAATGAACCGAACGCAGGTCTCGTCGGCTCCAAGTTGGTTTTTCCTGATGGACGACTGCAGGAAGCCGGAGGAATCATCTGGAAAGACGGATCAGGATGGAATCGCGGTAAGTTCGGTGATCCCGAAAAGCCTGAATATAATTTTCTCCGCGAAGTGGATTACTGCTCCGCTGCTTGCGTGATGATCCCGAAATCGCTGTTCGAACGCGTCGGTGGATTCGATTCAAAATACTCACCTGCCTATTACGAAGATACGGACCTGGCCTTCAAAGTCCGTCGCGAGGGTTTCAAGGTTCTCTATCAGCCGCTCAGCACGGTGGTACATTACGAAGGAGCGACCGGTGGTAATGACCTCCAAACCGGCGCAAAAAAGTTCCAGGAAATAAATCGCGCCACTTTCGTCAGCGCATGGGCGGATGTCCTCGCTGAAAAACCGGCAAACGGCGATCTTGTTTCCTATGATCGGCTGAGGCCGGAGCAAAAACGGATCCTCGTCATTGATCATCACCTGCCCATGCCGGATCGGGATTCGGGTTCGCTCCGCATGTTTCAAATATTGAAGATCCTGCACGGTCTTGGTCACCGGGTAACTTTTCTTCCAGACTATGTGGGCAACCTCCCGCCTTATGGCGCTGCACTTCAGAAGCGTGGAATCGAAGTCGTCTGCCATCCCTACGTAAAGAGCGTCGGGGAATATCTCGTGGCGCACGGCTCAGAATTTGACGTTGTCGTGCTGAGTCGCCGTGATATCGCGGGCAAACATATTGCGGATGTTCGTCAGTATGCTCCGCAGAGCCGGATCATTTTCGACACCGTCGACTTGCACTTTCTGCGGGATGGCCGCGAAGCGGAATTCACGCAGGATGCCAGCGCCAAGGTGATCGCCCGGGAAAAGCAGCAACTGGAATATGAAATCGTCGATCAAGCGGATGAAACCTGGGTCGTGAGCAGCCTCGAACAGGAACTTCTTCGTAGCGCGCGTCCTCACAAACCAATCGAGATCGTTTCGAATATTGTCGATGTCCCTGGTTCCCGGACGCCTTTCTCGCTCCGCCGTGATTTTCTTTTCATCGGAAATTTCCAGCACCGGCCGAACATTGATGCCGTGCTTTTCTTCACCCAGGAAATCTACCCCGCGGTAAAGCAGCGCCTGCCGAATACGAAATTTTATGTCATCGGAGATTACGCGCCACCTAACATCGCGGCGCTGGCATGCGAAAATGTCATTGTCACCGGCTGGCAATCTGATGTGCGACCGCATTTCGAGAATGTTAAACTGTCCGTTGCTCCCTTGCGCTGGGGCGCGGGCGTCAAAGGCAAAATCAATCAAAGCATGGGCTTTGGCGTGCCGGTCGTGGGAACATCCATAGCCGTGGAAGGCATGAATTTGATCAACCGTGAAGACGTGATGGTGGCCGACGAGCCGGATCAATTTGCGAATGCGCTAATCGAACTTTATGAGTCTGAAGAGCTGTGGAACCGGCTTTCGCAAAACGCCATCGTAAAAACTCGGGATCTCTACTCGGTTAACGTGACCAAAAAACAGCTACGAAAACTGTTTAACAATCAGCATCTCCTTTCCATCCCTCAGGGACAGAAGAAAGCGTAAATTACGCGAGCTTGCGACTTAATCGCGACCGGCCCATGTATGGTCGATATATGAATCGGGCTTAGCCGTAAAAGATTGCGGGAAAGATCACGGCGATTCCCGATCTACGGAGGTGCCGGGCTCAGATCATAAACTTCCACCAGGCCGATTCCTGTGGCGTTGTTCACGCCGCGAACAATTGCGGTGAAACCGCCTGGATTTAACGTTGCCTGCAGCGCCGACTCTTTCGGCGAAGACGGCGCCAATCCTTCATTCTGAATCGTCGATGCATCAGGTCCCTGACCCCAATCGTCGTTCAACGAAATCAGAGTTCCTTGTCCATCGTGTAGCTCGAGAATCGGATCGGCCAGAGCGCCGCTCACTCCAAGACTGGCGAGCGAAGGACCGAGAGCTCGCACAACGACAGTTTTTGACTGGGCGCCGCCGATGATGAAGCCGCCGATCATCACCTGGTCATTGAGCAACACTTGGCCGCGGGTCGAAATATTTCCAGCGCGAACATTGTTGGTAAGGTGCAGATCGTACAGCTCGAACAAGCCAATTCCGGTGGCGGCCGGGGTGGATGAATCTTGATACCCTTTGACGATCGCGGTGTAGCTCCCTGGATTTAGAGTGACGAAGATGGCCGATTCAATGCTGTTCGGAGGATCAAGATGATAACTGGCAATCGTCTGTGCATCCGGGCTCGAGATCCAATCGTCGTTTGAGGCAACGATGTTGTTAGCCGAATCATGCAACTCGATTGTCGGATCGCTAATTGCGTTCGTAATTCCGGCTGCAGCCAGCGAATGGCCAATGGCACGCAAGATCACCGTGACTGGTTGCGATCCTTGTATGATGAAGCCTCCGATCATCACACTGTCGCCAGTGTTGATCTGCCCACGCGTAGAAATATTCATCAGGTTAGGCGCGGGATTGCCATTCAAGTAGGCCGGGCCGGTTCCGTAAATGCTTTGAGCGCCCGCGATGTCGTCCGCTTGAAGTGAATCCAGGTCGCCAATGACCGAATTCATGATCGCCGCGACGGTTTGATTATGCTGATCGGGATGATCGAGCCCCACAACGTGTCCGAATTCGTGAAGCGCAACACGGTGAAAATCGATAACACTACCGCGCAGATTTCCACGATACGAATCCCAGGTCCAATTTTGATTAAAGATCACGTCGGTTTCCACCATGATGGTGTTGCGCGAAGAGATTAAGGTAATCGCCAGAACTCCTGAGCCCCAGGAATCGCCGTAGACGGTATTTGAAAAGAACGCGGAATTGTCAGCATCATTGGAGGCGGGGGGAAGGAGCGAGTTGTGATCGACCGCAAATTGCATATGGACAAGGTGCGTATTCCAAATGTTGAGGGCGTCCGCCGCGGATTCGTCCCATGACGTGAAGTTGTCCGAGAGCGTGTGGCCGGGGCCGCTGAACGAAAGATGCATTCTGACCGTTCGATTGGGCGTCCAACTTTCTCCTTCGAGAACATAACCGTGGGTCGAGGCGGTGATCAAAACGCAAGCGGCAAAGGCGGGAAAAAGAGCTTTGAAGCTCATAATGTTTTGACGCAAACTGCGTGAAAGTTAGTGAATACTCTTGTTTGCAGCAGTTGCAATCGAAACTTCGAATCAAACTTGCCGCGGTTGTGTGCGCGGCAGCAGGCCAAACATGCAACCGTCCGTTTAATTCGCCGGACCCGCGGGAAATCGCGCTGGCAGTTCGGGCATTTGTAAATGAAGCGCGGGGCACGTTTGCGAGCCGGAAACGGAAGATTATGACAGCGCGGTTCGTCACCGATTCCGAGATCGCGACATGCAGCGCGCCATTCGGCGCCGTGCGGCAAAACGCGCCTGCGCCCGGCGCGAAATTGCGCGAGAAGATGCGCGAGTTCGTGCCGAAGTGTGCGATCGATCTCGGCGGGGCCGTGTTCGCGCAGTCGCGGATTCAACGAAATGACTTTTGTGCGGGAGTCGGCGCGCCCGGCGCAAGTTTTCAAACGCGCGTTCCATTCCACCCGTACCAGAAAGGAAAGTCGAGCGGCGCCGGCCACACCCAAGAGTTCGCGAGCGGTGGCTTCCAAATCGGCGTCACGGCCGGAGCGAGAAGGAATGGTCGATGCAGGAAACGCGAGCTGAAGCTGTTTAAGCGGCAGCATAGGCTCCGCTCTTCTCTTTCAGCGTTGAAAGTCGCTCGACAATGCGCGCGATCGCACTGGCGGCCTCGTCGATTTCTTGCACGGTCGTTCCTTTGCCGAGCGAAAAACGGATGGCCGAGCTCGCCCGTTCCATCGGCAATCCCATCGCAAGTAGAACATGCGACGCGACCACGGAGCCGACCATGCAGGCTGATCCGCTGGAGGCGCAAACGCCTGCCAAATCGAGCGCCATCAGCATCGTTTCCGAATCGAAACCGGAAAAACTGACGTTGAGTGTGTTTGCCAGGCGCTCAGCAGTGTCCCCATTTTGCTCAGCCGCCGGAAAACTTCGCGCGATTTGTTTCCACAAATCTTTCCGCAAATGTAATTGTCGATCTTGCTCGACTTGCTGAGTCGCGGTTACGAATTCCGCCGCGACTGCCATGCCGGCGATGGCGGCAACGTTCTCTGTCCCAGGCCGTCGTTCGTTTTCATGCGTGCCGCCGAACATGATTGGTTGGATCGATAATCCACTTCGCAGAAAAAGCAGGCCGGCGCCTTTCGGTCCGTAGAATTTGTGCGCGGCAAGGCTCGCCGCATCCACCAGCGAAAGATTGACGTCGATCTTGCCAAACGATTGCACCATGTCGCTGTGCAGCAGAACGCCCTTGGTCCGACAAATCTCAGAGATTTCCGGCAAAGGTTGGATAACTCCTGTTTCGTTGTTCGCGGCCATGATCGAGACCAGCGCGGTGTCGTCGCGAATAGAATCGGCCAGTTGGCCAAGATCGACAATTCCATCTTGAGAAATATTCAGCCACGTCACCGCAAAACCTTCTCGCTTCTCCAAATGCTCAATCGCGTTGAACACGGCGTGATGTTCGGTGCGGCAACTAATAAGATGTTTTTTCGAAGATCGATATCGGGCGAGTCCAAGCACCGCGAGATTATTCGATTCAGTTCCGCCGCTGGTGAAAATCAATTCATGCGGCTTTGCGCGCAGGATTGCAGCGAGCTTGTCGCGCGCATCATCCACCGCGACGCGGGTTTCTCGCCCGGCTGCGTGGACGCTCGATGGATTGCCAAAATGCCGCTCCAAGTACGGCAGCATCGCCTCGCGCGCGTCATCGCAGAGCGTCGTCGTCGCGTTGTAATCGAGGTAGATCATTGTTGGTTTGGAAGTCAGCCGGTGAAGCCGCCATTACGGGCGCCGGTTTTCCGCGGTCGCTTTGGCACAATTTGAAGTTGCTTCTCCTCGTAATACACGAGGGAATCGGGCGGCACGCTCTGGGCCAGAAAGACGTTGCCGCCAATGGTGGTGCGTGCGCCGATCACGGTTTCGCCGCCGAGCACCGTCGAGTTCGGATATATCGTCACGTCATCTTCAACCGTGGGATGGCGCTTGCCTCCCTTCTTGATTTTACCGTGCTCATCTTTTTGAAAGCTGCGCGCACCGAGTGTGACCGCGTGATACAACTTTACCCGCGATCCGATTTCGCACGTCTCGCCGATCACCACGCCGGTGCCGTGGTCGATGAAAAAATGTGAGCCAATCTTGGCGCCCGGATGAATATCGATGCCAGTCCGGCTGTGCGCCCACTCGGTCATAATTCTCGGAATAAGTGGAAGCTCTTTCAAATAAAGTATGTGCGCCATTCTTTGAATCGCGATCGCTTCCAATGCCGGATAAGCGAGAATGATTTCTTCGTAACTTTTTGCCGCCGGATCGCCCTCAAACGCCGCGTCGATATCCGTCCAGAGCATCTTGCGCAGTTCGGGCAATTGCGACATGAAAAAATCGAGGAGGGCTTCGGCCTTTCGTTCGGTTTCGTTCGACGCGGGATAATCTCCGAAGCTTTTGCAAATCTCCGGCTTGAGGCGCGCGTGTAAATTTTTCATTCGGCTGCGCGTTACGCCCGGCAAATCTCCGGAATCGAAGAGCGCCTCACCGCGAAATCCCGGGAACATCAGGCTCATCAAATCGGCGCAAGCCGATTCGATCGCCGACCGCGAGGGCAAGGTTGCCGCCGAATCGAGATAATTGATGCCGCCAGTTTCGCTATAAGTCTGAAGCAGCCGATCGACCGGGTCGCTTCCGTTCAAATTCATCACCGCAAGTATGCAACGGCATCGACGCAATCAAAAGAGAATGTGGCGGGTGATTTCTGCCGCAATAAAATCAGCAAAATCTGAGACGACATCGTTCCGGTGGCGGTTAAGTTTGTCGAGCAGATGAAGCCTTTCGAAATAGCCGGGTTACCGCCGGCGGAGATAAATAGCTTCCTTTCCGGAACGCATTCCGATCCGTTTCTGATTCTGGGTCCACATCGTGTCGGTGACGACGTTTGCATCCGTGTTTTCCGGCCCGACGCGAAAAAGATTGAGATCGTGACCGATCGACAATCGTCAATTGAGATGGAAAAGGTTCATCGCGACGGTTTCTTCCAGGTGGCTGTTCCTGGGGCAACACGCGATCTCGATTACAAGCTTCGCGTTACGAGCCGGGACGATTCTGAGCGAATCACGCGCGACCCCTACAGTTACGGAGCGATCATGGGCGAGGTCGACCAGCATTTGTTCACTGAAGGGCAACACTGGGAAATCTATGAAAAATTCGGCGCGCATTTGCGCACGATGGGCGACGAGGCGGGAGTTTACTTTGCAGTGTGGGCGCCGAATGCGCAGCGCGTCAGTGTGGTAGGCGATTTCAACGGTTGGGATGGCCGCGTCAACCCAATGCGCAAATTCGCTGGCAGCGGCGTATGGGAATTATTTTTGCCGGGCGTGGGAGAAGGTGCGCATTACAAATTCGAAATCCGAACGCAACTGGGTTTGCTTTTGCTCAAGAGCGACCCGTTCGCGTTTTTCAATCAGCACGGCAAATCGACAAGCTCGCTCATCTATAATCTCGAGCGCTACAAATGGAGCGACGACGAATGGATGGAGACGCGCCGGACAAAAGATTGGCCGCGAAGTCCGATCAGTATTTACGAAGTGCATCTTGGCTCGTGGCGACGTCGCATCGATGAAGGCAACCGTCACCTCAGTTATCTCGAATTAGCCGAGACGCTGCTGCCTTACGTAGTCGAGATGGGCTACACGCACATTGAGCTTCTGCCCGTGGCCGAACATCCGTTTGAAGGCTCGTGGGGATATCAAGTCACCAATTATTACGCGCCTACGAGCCGGTTCGGTACACCAGACGAGCTTCGTCACTTCATCGACAAATGCCATCAAGTCGGCATTGGCGTGATCGTGGATTGGGTGCCGGCGCATTTTCCAAAAGATGCGCACGGCCTGGCCGAATTCGACGGCACCGATCTCTACGAACACATGGATCCGCGCCAGGGCGAGCATCAGGATTGGGGCACGCTCATTTTTAATTATGGCCGCAACGAAGTGCGCAATTTCCTGATCGCCAACGCGCTTTTCTGGCTCGACAAATATCACATCGACGGTCTGCGCGTGGATGCCGTCGCTTCGATGCTCTATCTCGATTATTCGCGCAAGGAAGGGCAGTGGATCCCCAACGTTTATGGCGGTCGCGAAAATCTCGACGCGATTTATTTCCTGAAACGTTTCAATGAGATTTGTTACGAGCGTTTTCCTGGCATCATGACGATCGCCGAGGAATCAACCGCGTGGCCGGGCGTTTCACGGCCAACTCATCTCGGCGGACTCGGGTTCGGCTTCAAATGGAACATGGGCTGGATGCACGACTTTCTTCAGTACATGAGCCTCGATCCGATCTACCGCCGATTTCACCACGGCAACATCACGTTCTCGTTGCTCTACGCTTTTCAGGAACACTTTGTTCTTGTGCTTAGTCACGATGAAGTCGTGCACGGCAAACGCTCGCTCCTTATGAAAATGCCGGGCGACGAATGGCAGAAATTTGCCAATCTCCGAATGTTCTTCGCATGGATGTACGGACATCCCGGAAAAAAACTCCTCTTCATGGGCGGCGAATTCGGACAGGTCAAGGAATGGAACCACGATCAAGGTCTCGACTGGCATTTACTCGAACAACCGAAGCATGACGGTTTGCGGCGTCTGGTTCAGCATCTCAATTACACTTACAAAAACGAGCCCGCGTTATGGGATCTAGACGACACTTACGACGGCTTTGAGTGGATTGATTTTCATGACGCGGATAACAGCGTGGTTTCGTTCCTGCGAAAATCGCGCGAGGGCGAACTGGTTGTTTTTATCGTCAATGCGACGCCCCTGGTGCGTTACGAGTATCGATTAGGCGTGCCGAGCGGAGGATTTTATCGCGAAATCATTAATACCGACGCGGAAACCTACGGCGGCAGCAACGTCGGAAATCTCGGTGGCGTGCAAAGCGAGAATGTCGCCTGGATGGGACGCGAACATTCGTTGCTTATCAATTTGCCCCCGCTCGCATCGGTCGCATTTAAACTGGAACGCGAAGGCACTCTTTCGGCTTGACGATCGCGGGCCGAATCGCAATTCTAGCGATCGAACAGAAACCCCCAACTTCTACCCCCCAGAAATGAAAAAGCATACTCTTGCCGCATTCACGCTCATTGAGCTTCTCGTTGTAATTACAATCATCGCGATTCTCGCGAGCTTCGCGCTGCCCGCTTACACGTCGGTCCAGGAACGCGCGAGTCAGACCAAAGACTTGTCCAACGCAAAACAGATCGGTCTCGCGTTAAAGCAATTCGCCACCGACAACAACGGCGCTTTTCCGTCAAAAGTACCCGGGGCGGATTACAACGCCGCGACCGATCTCACATCAAGCAATCCATCGAACGACGCGTTTTGGTGGTTGTTCCCGAATTATCTTCAAAGCGAAGATATTTTTGTCGTCGCGGGCTCGAAATGGACGCCCGGAAATCCGGACAACAAAATTGATGTGGCGGGCGCGGCGAGCCGCAGCGACACACTGAAAACTGGAGAGAATAATTATGCTTACGTCGCCGGACTGACCGACACCTCCAATGCGGCGTTCCCGCTGGTGGCAGACGGCTTCAGTGCGACTGTTCCCAATTACGACGCGAGCAAATCGGCCAAAGGCGGCGTGTGGGCCGCGAAGAAAGCGGTTGTCGTGTTTTGCGATGCAAGTGGCCAAATCATGAAAATCGATCCGACGACCAAAACGGTGAATCGGCCAGGGCACGCGACAAGTATTTTTGTCGCCGGCACGGTCGGAGATCCATGGCTCGACGCCGCTGTGAATTTCGTGCTCAACCCTCAGTAGCCGCGCCTACTCGGGCAATACGCCTGAACCAAATTCGCCGTCGGTAACCCGAGTGCGAATTTTCATCTGCGGACGAACTGCTGCCACGGTGCGGATGAGTTTACCGCGCTCATCTGTTGTGATGCTGTAGCCGCGCCGCAGAGTCGCGTCCGGCCCGAGGACGCGCAAAATTCCTTCCACGTGGCAGAATCGTTGCTGGGCGTTCTCGATTAAACGCAGCGGCAGAGCGATGAAGCGTCGATGAAGATCGACAAAACGGCTCCGTCTCGTGACCAGCTCGCGCGCCGGACTGCGTGACTGCAACATGCCGGTCATGTGCAGTAGACTTCGCTTATAGTTGTCGATCTTGTGCGCGACCTGCCGGCGTAAGGTTTCCCGGGCGAGATCCGCTTGCTGCTGCGCGTCGCGCAGGCGCTTGAGAAGCTCGCGCGCGAGTCCGCGTTCGAACATATCCATGCGATGCCGAAGATCGATAACGTCAGGCACAATCAATTCGGCGGCAGCGCTGGGAGTCGGCGCCCGCAAATCAGCAACGAAATCGCAAATCGTGAAATCGATTTCGTGGCCGATCGCGGAAACGACCGGGACTCCGACATCGACAATCGTTCGCGCGACGATCTCCTCGTTGAACTCCCACAAATCTTCGATGCTGCCGCCGCCGCGCGCGACAACGATTAGGTCGACAGCCGCCCATTGTTCGTTCGGCGTGGCGAGTTCGCGGATTGCGACCGCAATTTCCGCGGCCGCGCCGCTTCCTTGGACGCGCGCGGGGTTGATCAGGATCTCGAGCCAGGGCGCACGTCGTTTCAAGACATTGAGCATGTCGCGAATGGCCGCCCCGCTTGGAGAGGTGACGATTCCAATTCGACGCGGGAATCTTGGAAGGGGACGTTTCCGCGCGGCTTCGAACAGTCCCTCGGCTTCGAGCTTCCGCTTGAGCGCATCGAACTTGGCCTGCAACAGGCCGAGCCCGAGCGGCTGCAAGATTTGAACGCTGAGCTGATATTGTCCGCGCGCTTCGAAAACCGAAACATTGCCGTAAATCTGGACCTGGGCGCCATCGACCAGTGGTTGTCGCAACGGCGCCATCGTGTTCCGGAAGATTACGCAAGCGATCTGCGCGCGCTGATCTTTGAGTGTGAAATACTGGTGCCCGCTCGGATGCAATTTGTAGTTCGAGATTTCGCCTTGAACCCAAACTGCGCCGAATTTTGTCTCGAGCGTGCCGCGAATACTTCTGGTCAGTTCCGCGACGGTGAAAATCTTGGACGTCTGCGGGAAGAAATCGGCGGTGAGCTGCATGAGACTCTTTAAAGCAATTCCGCCTGCGCGCCTGCCGGTGGCTTTAACCCCAGCTTGCGATATGCATTCGGCGTCGCCACGCGACCTTGCGGCGTGCGCTTGATGTAGCCTTCCATAATCAGAAAGGGCTCGTTCACCTCTTCGAGTGTGCCGGCTTCTTCGCCAATTGCGACCGCGAGCGAGTTCAAACCGACGGGGCCACCGTTAAACTTGTGGATCAAAGCTTCGATGATGCGCTTATCCCATTGATCGAACCCGTCGCGATCGATCTCGAGCATGGTCAGCGCACGATCGGCGAGATCCGCGGTGATTTTGCCCTCCGCCTTCACCTGTACATAATCACGCACCCATCGCAGAAGATTGTTTGCCGTTCGCGGCGTTCCGCGCGTGCGCGCGGCAATTTCGACCGCGCCGGCAAGATCGATATCCACGCCGAGTAACTGGGCGCTGCGCCTGATGATCTTCTGCATTTCCTCCGCATTGTAATAATCGAGGCGTGCGCTCATTCCAAAACGCGAGCGAAGCGGCGCGCTGACCATGCCGGCGCGCGTCGTTGCGCCGATCAACGTAAACTTTGGCAGGTTCAGCCGCAGACTGCGCGCCTGCGGGCCTTGATCGATGATGATGTCGAGCCGGTAGTCTTCCATCGCAGGATAAAGATACTCTTCGATCGTCGGCTGGAGCCGATGGATTTCGTCGATGAAAAGAACGTCGCCTTTTTCAAGAGTAGTTAGCAGGCCGGCCAGCTCGCCCGCCTTCTCGATCACCGGGCCGCTGGTGTTCTTGATGTTTACACCCATCGCATTGGCGATGATGTAGGCCAGGGTGGTCTTGCCCAAGCCCGATGGTCCGCTCAACAAAATGTGTTCGAGGACGTCGTTCCGTTTTTTTGCGGCCGCCACCATCAATTCCAAGCGCTCGCGCACTTTCATCTGGCCGGTGAACTCGCTAAACGCGGGCGGCCGCAACGAGACTTCGAACGCGGGATCAGTTTCAGGCGGCTTCATCGAGTCGCTCCAGATTTTTCGTGAGCACAAGCTCGGTGCCGCGGCGCTTTAGAATGTAGTCGACTCGATCGAACGCGTTTCGAATCAGGTACAAACCGAGACCGCCCGGTTCGACAGTTTCGGGGGATCGGCCGCGCATCTCACTTTCGGCCGCTTGCTCGCCGTAATCGCGCAAGCGCATGCGAACACATTTTCGCATCCCCTCTATCGATAAGGCAATAAGCTGATCGTCCCGCAACTGATAGGCATAGCGAATGACATTTGTGCACGCCTCATCGACCCCCAGAACCATCAGGGTTCGTTCCTTATCCGAAAGCGGATAGGCGTCGAGAAATTCGCGCACGAAATTGCGCATCAAAGCGAGATTGCCGGTGTGGCTGCTGAACTCGATCTTCTGTTTCTTCATCAAGTCGCCGTAAGGCTGGACACGGGTGCCATTTGATTCAAGTCCGGAAACGACAAAAACTTTTTGACGTCGCGAAACCAATGGACAGCTTCCACAACCGGTTGTTCAGTTTTGTGCATGTGGAAAATTTTGGGAGCGATGTTGCTCACGGCAGCGTCCGCGCTGGCGCAGGAACGCGCCACAGCTTACGAAGCTTTACGAACTGTCGGGCAACAGTTGAACCGCGATTTCGTCAATCACGTCATTTCCGTTACCGGCACCGATGGCGATCCGCAGCCGGAGACCTGGAAGATTCTCCTCGACGATCCGCGCGCGCGGGGCGGCGTGCGTGAAGTCGAAGTGAGCAATGGCCGGATTGCTTCCGAGCGCACGCCAACGCGCTCGGTTGTCGGCTCGACCGAAGGCGCGACCATTAACACCTCGCGTTTGAATCTCGATTCGAGCGGCGCTTTCACGCTCGCCAGCCACACCGCCGACAAATCGAACACGCGTTTCGTTACGACCAGCTATACCCTTCGGACCGATGAAGGCGGCAATCCGACCTGGATCGTGACCTTGATGGGCGAAGGGTCGCGGCCGGTCGGCACGATTTATATCGGCGCAAATAAGGGCAACGTAACGCGCACCGAGGGAATGTTCGCTGGCGCGGGCATGAACGACGTGGTGGATGATCGCGACCAAAACAAGGACCACGACGACGGCACAATAAGGGGTCGCATCCGGGGAACGTTTCAGCGCGCGCAAGAAGAAGCGCGGGGAATGTTCGACCGAGTGCACCGCTCCTTTGTCGATTTCATTAATCGGGTCTGAGTCGAAAGCTCCCCATGAATCGTGATGATTCCTGGCCAAGTCTTCCATACCATGAATGGAAAGAGACCTGCGCCACTCTGCACATGTGGACGCAGATTGTCGGCAAGATTCGTCTTGTGCTCACGCCGTGGACGAATCATTCCTGGCACGTCACGCTTTATCTGACCGCTCGCGGTCTGACCACTTCGCCAATCCCGCACGGCACGAGATTATTTGAGATCGACTTCGATTTCATCGATCACAAGCTCTTGCTTGCGACATCCGACGGCGCGCGCCGCGAAATGTTGCTCGGTCCCCAGAGCGTCGCTCAATTCTACCAAACGCTCATGTCGATCCTGCGAGAATTGAATTTGCCTGTTTCGATCAACACAACACCGAATGAGTTGCCCAACCCCATTCCATTTGAGCGCGATGAAATTCATCGCTCATACGACCGCGAATACGCCAACCGTTTCTGGCGCGTGCTGCTTCAGGCCGATCGCGTCTTCAAGGAATTTCGCTCACGCTTTTGTGGCAAGTGCAGTCCCGCGCACTTTTTCTGGGGCAGTTTTGACTCGGCTGTTACTCGCTTCTCCGGCCATCCGGCGCCCCCGCATCCGGGAGGAGTGCCGCATCTGCCCGACGCCATTACCCGTGAAGCCTATTCGCAGGAAGTGAGCAGTCTCGGTTTTTGGCCGGGCAACGAAGCAATGCCTCAGGCCATTTTTTATTCGTATGCCTATCCAGAGCCGAAAGGCTTTTCGGAAGCGAAAGTGAAACCGGAAGCCGCAAGTTACAATCCGCAGGTCAAAGAGTTTATCCTGCCCTACGATGTGGTTCGCGCGGCGGAATCGCCGGACGAGATGTTGCTGGCTTTCGCGCAAAGCACATACGACGCGGCATCAACCTTGGGAAATTGGGACCGGGCCGCGCTTGAAGAAAAGAAACCCGGCTTGCTTTCATCCGTCCAACCCTCGTAAGGTGCGTTCCGCATGTCTTCCACAAACGAAGCGCATTCCGAACAAGGTGCATGGCGTGCGGTCGCGCCCGGTTGGCAACAACTTTACGGCGACTTCTATGAACTTGGCGTCAGCGTCGAGTGGCACGATTTTCGCACCACGCGACTGCTCGACTGGGGTCGCAGTTTTCACCCGCATAGCCTCGAGTTTTGTTTGAACCTGGAAGGCCGCGGCGCGGTCGGTTCGAACGCCAGCGCGCGCAGCAATTATCTGCCGGGAAATTCGGGTTATTACGCAATTGCGAACGAACCGTTGCCGGCATCGCGCGAAGCTCACGATCATCATCAATTTGTGACGCTCGAGTTTTCCCGAGCGTATTTGCGAAGGCAATTTGTGCAAAACGAAGCAGACCTCGAGCCGGAGATTCGTCGCGTGATCTTTGAAGACCCGGAGGCCAGCGTGGTTGCGCCGGTGCGGCCGATGTCGATTCAACAGCGCGGCGTAGTGTCGAGTTTAGTCGAGCCGCCGGTGGCAAAGGCGGCGCAAATTCTCTGGTATCAGAGCAAGGCCCTCGAGCTCATGGCCCATTTTTTGTTCGCGCCGAAAGATCCGGAATTCTTTTGTATGCGGCAGAAGCGCGTGGCGCGTGAGCGCGTCGAGCGCGTTAAGGAATTGCTCGCGCGCGATCTCGTTGATCCGCCGACGCTTGAGATGCTCGGGCAGGAAGTCGGTTGCAGTCAGTTTTATCTGAGCCGGATTTTTTCGCGCGAAGTCGGACTGACCATTCCGCAATACTTGCGCAATCTACGGATGGAACGTGCGGCTGAGTTGTTGCGCACCGGCCGATACAACGTGACCGAAGCCGCGACTGAAGTTGGTTATTCGAGCCTGAGCCATTTCAGTAAAGCGTTTTGCGAAACGATCGGTTGCTGTCCGGTGCTTTATCCGGCAGCCAAGAACGTCATTCTTGATCGCTGAGGGACTTTTAACCTCGGATTACGCGGATAAAGACGGATGATCTTGTTGGGTGAAGTGTTAGATCCTTTCAAAATCTTATCCGTGTCATCTGCGTAATCCGCGGTTAATTTTTTTAGACCACGATGAAAATCACACGTGCCCTTATCTCCGTTTCCGATAAGACCGGTGTCGCGCAGTTTGCCCGCGCCCTTGAACGGCAGGGCATCGATATTATTTCGACTGGCGGCACCGCTGAACTTTTGCGCAAAGAAAACGTACCGGTGCGGGAGATTTCCAGTTTCACCGCATTTCCCGAAGTTCTCGAAGGTCGCGTGAAAACTTTGCATCCGCGCGTGCATGGCGGCCTGCTTTACAAGCGCGGCAACCCGAAACACGAAGCCGAAGCACGCGAGTGCGGTTTCGAACCGATCGATCTCGTGGTGGTAAACCTCTATCCGTTCGAAGCCACCATCGCGAAACCGGACGTGACGCTGGCCGAAGCGATTGAGAACATCGACATCGGTGGCCCGTCGATGATCCGCAGCGCCGCCAAAAATTACGAATCCGTGACGGTGGTTGTCGATCCCGCCGATTACGACACGGTGCTTGAGACAATGCGCGATAACGGCGGCGAGACGACGCTTAAGTTGCGCGAGCGGCTCGCGATCAAGGCTTTTATTAAGACATCGGCTTACGACCGCGCCATTGGGACGTTTCTCAACAAGGAGCAAACGACCGACGCTTCGTTTTCACTCACGGCGCCGCTCGTCACGCGTCTGCGTTACGGCGAAAATCCGCATCAAACCGCCGCGCTTTACGGCGACTTCGACAAGCATTTCGAGAAACTCCACGGCAAAGACCTTTCCTTTAACAACATTCTCGACATCAGCGCGGCCACAAATTTGATCGCGGAATTTTCAAAACCGGCGGTGGCAATTCTTAAACATACGAATCCGTGCGGCGTAGGTTCTGATGCCGATCTTCGTGAAGCGTGGGAGAAAGCATTCGCGACCGACAAGCAAGCGCCTTTCGGTGGGATTATTGTTTGCAATCGCTCCGTCGACGAACCGCTGGCGCGCGCGATCAGCGAAATTTTCAGCGAAGTCATTATCGCGCCCGATTTTGGCGCGGAAGCGCGCGCGCTGTTACAAAAGAAAAAAAACCTGCGGTTGATCCGGCTGCTCACACAGGTCGACCAGGCCCGCTCCAAGACCGACATCCGGTCCGTCTTCGGTGGAATCCTGGTGCAGGACGCGGACGGCGCGAACCAAATACCGCAGAATGTGGTAACGAAAAGACAGCCGACGAAAACCGAATTGGAGGCGATGCTTTTCGGCTGGCGCGTGGTTAAGCATGTGAAGTCGAATGCGATCGTTTACGCCGGTCCCGATCGAACGCTCGGCATCGGCGCCGGCCAGATGTCGCGCGTTGATGCATCGCGAATTGCAGTTTGGAAAGCGGAGGAAGCCGGGCTCTCGCTAAAAGGCAGCGCGGTTGCGAGCGATGCTTTCTTTCCGTTCCCAGACGGCTTGATCGCGGCCGCCGATGCTGGTGCGACCTGCGCGATCCAACCAGGCGGCTCCGTTCGCGACGCAGAAGTCATTGCCGCCGCAGACGAGCGCGACATGTCGATGATCTTCACCGGTATTCGCCATTTCCGGCATTAATTCTGGTTGGGCGCTTTCGGCTGAAAACTGACCGGCACGACGATACTCCATTCCGGACCGGGGTCCGATTTCCATTGTTGGAACGCGGTCATGGCCGCTCGATCCAGCACCGCTGCGCCGGTTGAGCTCACGATTTGTACGTTCTTGGCGTGGCCGTCGGTGTCGAAAACAATCCGGAAATGTCCGGTCCCTTTGATCGCGGCGTTGTACGCTTCAGGCGGATAACTAGGCGCGGGATTGAATACGATTTTTCCTTTCCGCTTGGGAGGTTTGGTCGGAGATGGCGACGCTTCCGCCCATCGCGGCGTCGCATTCGGCTCAACCTTGGCCAGAAACGACTGCAGCATGCCGGAGGACAAAACACCGATGGTCGCCGGATTCTTTGCCCGATCCAGCGTGAGGACGCCCACGACTTCGCCGCTCTCATTTACAACCGGCGAACCGTTCGCGTCGTTTGGAATGGGCGTGGACAGTTCAAGCCATTCTCTTTTCTCTTCTGATCGTGGCGCCGCGACTCTTGCCTCCAAGTTTGTGTCCGCACGGTGCGACAATGGGCTTCCAACTATCGCGACTCTCTCGCCGGCCACGGGTGCCGCCGCTTTGGTTAACGGCAGGAAAGGAACTTGTTTCGCATCGGCTTTGAGGACTGCGAGATCAAGCTCCGGGGATTCCATTAGGACACCGGTTACATTATGGATTTTCTTGTCGGCAGTGTTCGCGATAGCGTTCACGCCGCCTTCTACCAGATTCAGGTTTGTGACGAACTTGCCGTCGTCCGAAATGAAGAAACCAGTTCCAGTGCGCAGTGGTTTTCCCGACGCATCGAACACGCTCACCAGGATCACGGCTGGCGCAATTTTGTCGGCGGCCTTCCGCAACTCACCCAATTGAATTGCGCTTACCGAGGCGCTTGGAGTTGCCGCTGCCGTTGGAGACAACACTGGCGGCGCTGTCGAACTCGTTGACATCGACGGTGAGACGCTGGGCGGCGGAGTGGCGCCAGGTTGAGACTTCGGTTGTGGCTTACACCACGCCATCGAGAGAACGATGAACAAAAGCACGCCGCAAATGAGAGCGAGATAGGAGTTTTTCATTTGCGACTTGGGAATGACGCTATTGTCCGAAGCCTTTCAAGAACCGCGGCCCGAAGAGAGTCGCCACATCCACAGGCTTAAAGCGCCTGCGACGATCGCTCCCGCCACACTTCCCCAAATCGGAAAAAGGTAAGAGCCGATCTGGATTTGGATATGGGCAAAGAGCCGCCACAAGTGAGCCAGACACACGATACCAAAAATGATGCCGCCTACGCGCAACGCCAGAGTTTGTGAATTCATACCCACATTTTTCCCGTCGATCATCACTTTGTCATCAAAAAATACGGCCCCGACTGCCGAATCTAATGAACCACGGATTACGCGGATTTCGCGGATGGAAACTAATCATAGGAACAGAAAAGCAGCAGGTTCTCTTCTGCATCCGTGATATCCGCGTAATCCGTGGTCAATGTTTTCTTGGTCAATCCGCCGAAATCGTGCGTCTTCTCCGCAATGAAGCTGCTTGCACAATCACACCAACGGCGACGAGCGCGATAAACAAAATGCTCGTGCCCGACGCCGGAAGAGAGAACGCGCTTAGAATCAAATAAGCACCGACCACGGAAGAAAGCGCGATCAGCGCCCAATCGAACAACACGAGCAAGAGAACAGCGCCGACTATTCCGCCGATCAGAAAAGTGATCCAATAATATTGCGCAGGCTGAACCAAAAACGCCGCTGCTATGGCAATTGCGAGTTTTCCGCCGGCAAGAAATCCGGCAATGGTGATCGCGATCTTCTGTAGAAACAGCGCTAACAGCGCGCCGATAAACCCGAGCACGATCGCAAACGTGAGCATCAAAAGCGTCGAAGGTTCGTGCACGATTTGTGGCGCAAGCTCAAACCCTGCCGCAAATCCAACCGCCGCCACGCAAAGCCAAAAAACTTTGCGCCCAAATAACAAGATAATCGCGCCGATCAGCGCGCTGATGATTGGCACCGAAGCGTTCATGTCACGAGTTGTGCGCGCCGATCGCTATCTTGCGTAAGTTGTTCATGCTATTTCTTTAACATCTGATCGCGTTTCGCTTTGAACTCGGTTCCAGATTTCCATTCGGGAAATTTGTTTCCGTTTGCGACCTGGTAGCCGACTTCGAAGAGCAACTGCATGTCTTGCGCGGCGCCGGACAAGTCCCACTCCGGATTCACTTCGTCGGAGACCTGATGGTAATGATGCGCGGTGTAATCGTCTTTTTTCTGTTGACCAAATTCCGCCGGCTTTCCGATCACTTCCTTGCCGCCTCCGATGTAGAGCGCCGGGACACCGAGTTTGGAGAATTCAAAATGATCGGCGCGATAGAATCCGCCTTTCTCCGGCTGGCTGTTCGGTTTCATGACGCGACCGTTTCGTTTCGCCGCCGCGGCCAGCATATCGTCGAGGGTTGAATTGTTGTTGCTCAAATCTTCAATGTCGCGCGTTTTTCCCCACGGATTCACAGTGTCGATGTTGATATCGGCCAGCGTTTTTTCGAGCGGATAAAGCGGATGTTCCGCGTAAAATTTCGCGCCCAGCAGCCCCGCTTCCTCCGCGGTGGTGGCCATGAAAAGCACAGAGCGTTTCGGCGGCGGATTCAATTTTACAAATGCTGCGCCGAGTTGAATGACCGACGCGACGCCGGACGCGTTATCGATCGCGCCGTTGAAAATCTGGTCGCCTTGCAAATCCAAATGCCGGCCAAGATGGTCCCAGTGCGCGGTGTACACGACCCATTCATCCTTCAACTTCGGATCGCTTCCCTCGAGTTTGCCTAAAACATTGTGCGATTTGAACGAGCGCACCGTTTGTTTGATCGATATGTTCGCCTTCGCTTTCAACGCGACTGGCCGGAAATCCTTTTTGATCGCGGCTTTCTTCAGCGCATCGAAATCCTGGCCGGAATCGGCCAGCAATTTCTTCGCGACATCGAGCGTGATCCACGAGCGCACTTGCACCGCGTCCATGTTCTTGTTCGGTTGATCGAGCTCGAAATTCTCCTTCGCCCAACTTGTCTTCACGACCGAGTACGGGTACGCGGCCGGCTCGGTCTCATGGATGATCACCGCCGCGGCGGCGCCTTTTTGCGCGGCGATCTCATACTTGTAGGTCCAGCGCCCGTAATAGGTCATCGCCTTTCCCTTGAACATTTTGTCGTCGAACTTCTTCGGATCTTTCGGGTCCGGAATTGCCGGATCGTTAATTAACATCAGGATCGTCTTGCCCCGAACATCGACATCCTTGTAGTCGTCCCAGCCGTATTCCGGTGCGACTACGCCATAGCCGACAAATACAACATCCGCGTTGTCGACCTTGATGTCGCTCTGCAAGCGCGCCGACGACGCGACGTAATCGTCCGGAAACTTCAGGTCGGTCTTTTTCTCGCCGACGGTGAACGACATCGCCGGTTCACTCGTGATTCCAGCGAGCGGAACTTCCTGAATGTACGTACCATCCGGATTGCCCGGCTTTAACCCAATCCTTGCGAACTGTTCGCTGATGTAATTAACAGAGAGCTCTTCACCTTTTGTGCCTGGCGCGCGGCCTTCGAATTCGTCCGAGGCAAGAACCTTGATGTGCGCGAGCAAACTGTCGGGCGTGATGGCGTCGAGCGCCGGTTTCAATTGCTGTTCGATCTTGTCGGTCGCCAAGATCGACATCGTGGGGGCGAGAAGGAGAAGAAGAAAAGCGTGACGGAATAGTTGTCTCATATTTTAGATGCTTGATGAATTATTGTGAGTTGCCCTCGCTTCCGCTCGGGATGACAAACGTTCACACAATCGATCTAATTCTCGCCCAATATCGACATCGCACTACCGGTTTTACGGCAAAGGAGCGGCGGGCGCTTTCTTTTTTGTGTCGCCGGTGATTCCGAGGTTTTTCAAGAACGGCTGGACCGATTGTTTGCGTCCGAGAAATTTCTCGATCGAAACAGTGACATCGCGCGAGTCGCCCTGCTCGTAAACTTCGTGGCGCAGACGCAACCCGGCCTGCTTGTCGAGGTAGCCTTGTTTCGATTTTTCGAAAACGGTGGCCATGTCGGCAGCGATCGCATCGGCCCAGGCGTAACCGTAATAACCGGCGTCGTAACCGTTCAAGTGGCCAAAGTACGAGACGAATGTCGTGCTCGGATCGATCGGCAGAAAAACTTTTTCGAGAATCGGATTGGAAGCGGCGACGCAATCATACGGTTGATTTTCCGGATGCGGATCGTGCAACGCCAGGTCGAGTGCGGCGAAGGCGAATTGCCGCCGATAAAAAACACCAGCAGTGGCAAGCTTGGCGTTGTTCATCTTGGCGATTATTTCGGCCGGGATCTTTTTCGATGGATCACGATAATCGGCCGCGAAGGTGTCGAGCACCTTTTTGTCCCAGACCCAGTTTTGCAGCATTTGCGAAGGGGCTTCGACAAAATCTCGCGGCACGCTCGTTCCGGAGAAACGCCCGTATTTCGCGCGCGTTACGATCGAGTGCAGCGCATGGCCAAATTCGTGAAACAAGGTCTCGACGTCCTGATGGCTGAGTAACGACGGCTTGTCCGCGCTCGGTGGCGGGAAATTGCAGAGCAAAGCCACAGTGGGACGCTGATATTTTCCATCCGGCAACAGTTTGCCGGCGATAATATCGAACTCAGCGAAGTGATTGAATTTTCCGTCGCGTGGGAACATGTCGAGATAAAACATCCCGAGCGGCTCGCCCGTGGCTGCGTCGGTGACGAGATGAAGCTGCAGGTCATCGATCCACTTATAGGGAAGGGCGATCGGTTCGAACTTCAGTCCAAAAATGTTTTGATAGATGGCGAACATGCCATCGAGCACTTTTTGGAACGGGAAATAAACACGGAGCGCTTCTTTATCGACGGTGAATTTCTGTTTGTTGAGCTGGTTGGTGTAGTAACGCCAATCCCAGACATAAATTTTCGCCGCCGGATTTTTCGTTTCGTCCGCTTTCATTTTCTGCAGCTCGGAAATTTCGGCCGCGAACTTCGGTTGAATTCCGGTGATCAAATCGTTGATATATTTCTCGGCATTTGCTCCCGACTTGGCCATGCGGGTTTCAGTTTGATAATCCGCCCACGATTTGTAGCCAAGTCGCAACGCGATTTTGTTGCGTAACACGAGCAATTGATTGAGCACTCCGACATTGGTGTCCTTGGCCAGCGAATCGTGAATGACGTAAAGCTTCTTGCGCGTGGCCTCACTCTTCGCGTTTTCCTCCACAGCGATGAATTGCCAGGTGATGTTGGCCATCACGGTGTAAGACTGCGTGAGCAAGTCGATATCCCCAGTGTTGATCTGGTCGCCCGCTTTAATTCCGGGTGAGGCGAAGAAACTGTCGGGTAATCCGTCAAGTTCCGCCTTCGTAAAGACGACAGGCGCTTTAGCGTTCACGATATTGGTGTCGAAATCTGTTCCCAACTTCGCCAGTTCTTTGCGCAATTGTTCTACCTCCTTGCGCTTGTCCGGCGGCAAAGCCAGGCCGGCGCGACGATAATCGCGCA
>OBLT010000225.1_pt1 | contig 41923 bp, 45 predicted proteins | sample 1518721 | NCBI WGS metagenome assembly OBLT01 (sample SAMEA3539307, study PRJEB22396) | soil metagenome | biome: tundra; feature: field; material: soil | place: USA | collected 2010-05 | depth 0.15 m | reverse complement strand
TCGAACCTATCAGCCAAAAACCGGGTTACTTGCAAACGAGGTGGAGTCCATATACAAAAACCGGGTTACTTGCAAACGAGGTGGAGTCCATATACGGAACTTGGTGACCTTCTGCTAACGACACTTTGCAGTCCCTGGCGAACGACTTTCGGGCAATGATTTAAGCGGGACTAATTTCTCCAAACGACCCGTTTCAGACATTCATTTTCCATGATGAGTTATTGATTTATAATACTAATTGGTATATATTTTTTCAATTAAGGTAACTTATTATGTGCGGCTTTATTGAATTAAGGATATATTAATAAAAACAACGGGGGTAGAGATATGCGTATTCAAATAACTTTGTTCGTAGGGATCATTTCAATCTTGCTGGCAGCCTGTGGCGGCGATCCTGGTGGTCATAATCCGTATGATGGCATTTGGACGCTAACCCTTGGTAGCATTACGCCTCCCACTGGCCCTGCTGGATCAACAGCAACCTGCTCAATTCCCCCTGCATCCATAACACTTGCTAATGGTGCTGGCACAGCCACCCCAATTGAAAACTGCACCTATACAACCCCAGCATCAGGCGTAGTTGCTGCTTCAACATCCAACCTGGCAACTGCCGTAAATCTTCGCGGTATAACTGTGCAGGCTATTGTGAACGGAAGCACGTATAGCGGGCAGTGCATTAGTCAAAATGGATGTTCTGCACAGGAAACAACTGGAGCTGGAACCCTTACCATGATTCGCTAGTTTGTTAAGGCCATATAAAACGAGGACCCGATTCGTTTGGGGGCATAATTGAGGCATGTAACAGTATCCAACAACTCAATGCCCATAAGTTGTAAGGCTTGTAGTCTGCACTTTCGCTTTAACGTCTAAATTGGAGGAAACCATCGAATGACGGATATTGGCACAGAGCAGAACTTCGTTCCTTGCAACAGTCTTCCTGAAAGCAGTCGCTCGCGATGTGCGGCTACACATGGTAACTGACCTTGAGAATTACTGGTCAGTATTAATGGGAACAGTGGGCAAAGGTCACGATAAAACGCAGCCACGAAAGCCTGTCCGTCCGTTTAAGCGCGCGTTAGTGTCCTCCAGGATCACGGCGGTATGCCCTCCGCCAAAACCCAATATGTTTGCCAACACGTATCGCACTGATTCGGGTCTGGCGTGTGCCAGCTCTGCACGCAGATCAGGATCAAGAGGGTAGTCTGGATGCGGCCAGATATTGGCTTCCAAACATGCGGTCAGCAAAGCAATTTCTGCAGCACCTGATGCACCCAGGGTGTGCCCGATCGCCGCCTTCAGTGTAACGAGTGGTGGTAATGATTCGAATGTCGCAGCCAATCCGGCCAATTCGTTCACATCGTTTACCGGGCTGCCCGCGGCTTGTAATTTGATCAGATCGATGTCGGATGTCTCCAGATCGCTGGCGGCAAGTGCCTGCCCACACATTTGGGTAACCGTTTGCGGAATTGCGCCGGTCGGGTCGCGACCATCCACAATATTACTCCCGCCGCACAAATGCCAGCGTGCTGGCTGGCTGGACAGATGCAACACCGACACGGCTTCTCCCAAGGCGATTCCGTCACGGTTCAATCCAAGTGGTTTTGGTTTGCCTGGCGTCAGCAGCTGCATGGCTGCAAAACCGGAAACAGAGAATCGATTGGCCAGTTCCACACCCAGCACAACGGCATCGTTTACCGAACCTGAACTGATGAGTTTAGATGCGGACAGAAGTGCTTGCAGTGATGAAGTGCAGGCACTGGAAACCAGATAGACCGGCCCAGTCCAGTCCAGCCAACCCGCTATTTCTTCGGCAAAGCCATAGCTATCCTCAGGGCGGGTCATCCCGGTTTCAATCGCGCCGATATCAAGAGAAGACGATGCCAAAAAGAACGGTACATTTGGCCCCGCTTCAAGTCCCGCTTCCTTGGCAGCCGCACAGACAAGCTGTTGCGCGCGCATGCGCCAGTCCGGCTCGGGGTGATCGATACGAAAATAGGGCCAATCCGTTCCGCCTGGTAACTCTATCCGTTGCGCGGCTCGCCCTCCGGCAGAGATACAAGCCAGAGCCTGTGGCAGATTCGCACCCAGTGCCGAGATTAGCGCTCGCCCATGCAGGTAAACCGGCCTCATACACGACGCACGGATAAATATTCGGCGAGATGGGCAATGCTACTTAAGGCTCGCCGGGTTTCCTTGCTATCCGCGAGACGTATCCCGTAGCGTTTTTGGATTTCCATGGAAATTTGCAATGCGTCGAGAGAGTCGAGCATCAGTCTCGATTCCGGACCGAAGAGTATCTCGTCGTCGGCCAAACCACCTTGCGGTTCGTCTTTATCAGCCGCGTAGAGTATCAAGGCTTTTAGCTCGTGCCTGAATGCTGCAAGATCGCCGGTCATTGGTTGTCTCGGCTCATCAGTGGGCTCGGCGGCGAAAAAAAAGTACCGCGATGATGATCATGAGCGTGGCAAAACCCATCAACTTGGCCGCTGGCAGTAACACCCCGGCCACATCACTACCGCGCAACAGCACCGCGAGCATGCCTTCCAGTCCCCAGTCCATTGGGGAGAATTCCGCAAGCCGTTGCATGAACTCAGGCATGACAAATTTTGGCACCATCACACCTCCGATCGCTGCCATGAGTATGTTAACGGTCGGGCCCACCGCCGATGCTTGCGCATGCGTTCTAACCATACTTGCCAGCGCAAGTGCCAAGCCTATCGCCGCCATGCTCACTGCCAGCAGCACCAGCAAGAGAGCGCCCCAATGTATGCCCGCCAGTGACAGCGCATCCCCACCCAGCAACGGCATCAGCCAAACACCCACTGCCAGCATCAGCGCGGCCTGGAGTCCATTGATAGCCAGGTAGGGCAATGCCTTGGACCAAATCATCATGCTGGTTGGCACACCCAGACTTGCAAGCCTTGCCAGGGCCCCGCATTGCCGTTCCTGGAGGAACAGATTTGCCAGTGAAGCCACGACAAAGAACATACCAAAAACCAGCCAGGCAGGTACATTTTGCTGCACGGAGGTTGGGCGGGAACCGGCCGCCAACCGCTCTGCATCAACCAGTGAATTTGCAGAAACGGTAACCGGTAAATCAGGGGCTTTACGATACGCGCGTGGCGGGAATTGGGCCATCAGGGACGAAGTCAGCAATACTTGGGCACGCAACTCACTGGCAATCATGTTGAGCTCGGCTTTGTTTGCAGCAAATACGCTGCCATCCAGGCCGGGGTCGGTAATCAATCTAGCCTGAATTTCGCCAGTCAATTTTTCAGCAGCGATAGCCTTGGAAAAATCTTTTTCAATTACCAAGGCATAACTGAGTTTGCCACTTTTTACCTCATCAGACCAATTGGTGATATTTGTTTGGGGCTTGCCGTGCCGTTTTTCCCATTCGGTAAGCAGCGTGTTAGCCAATTGACCGTTATCCCGGTTATCAACAACATATGGCAAAGTTTTGACAGCCGGGCTGTACACGTCCTTCAGTGCAAGCGACATGATGATGATAAACAGTACCGGCATCAGGAATAGTGCAACCAAACCATGCACGTCACGAATCAGTGCCAGAAGTTCTTTTTTGATAAGCGCGAACAGCATGATTAATCTCGCAGGGAGCGCCGAGTAAGAGTCATGAACAATTGTTCCAGGTTATTGCGCCCGAATTCAGCGTGGCGCAGCCGTCCGCCAACTTCTTCCACAGCAGCTAGCAGCGCAGTAGGTGTCTGGCCAGGAGCAAGCATCACCCGCCATTCCCCGCCGATAGATTCGACCGACCCAAAACGCCCAAGCAGCACCTTCAATTGCGTTGCTATCACACCCTCCACCGCCAGTCGCACATGAGCAACACCATCATTCAGCAATTCGTTCAGGGTTCCATCGCGCAGAACTTTGCCGTCGTCGATGATGATCACGCGGTTGGCAATCGCTTCAATTTCTTCCATGTAATGGGAGGTATAAATCACGGCTGCGCCATTGTTAGCCAGTGTTTTAACGGCATCCAGCAGGAATGCTCGCGATTGAGGATCGACACCGACGGTAGGCTCGTCCAGGAGAATGAGTTCTGGTTCCGGCAGCAAAGCAATTGCCAAGTTCAGACGACGCTTCAACCCGCCGGAAAGTCTTTCGGCGCGGACTTGTGCAAAACGCTCTAACTGGGAGAATGCCAGACATTCTCCTATACGCTGGCGCTTGCGATCTCCGCCAAGTCCGCCTGCCGCCGCAAAGCATTCCAGATTCTCTGTTACCGTGAGCATGGGATAGAACGCATATTCTTGCGGAGCAACCGCAATGCGGGTTGGTGAGTTATGCCGAGCAACGGCAAGCGGCACACCGTCGATCGATATGTCTCCCTGCTGGACTTGCAATATCCCGGAGAGATGCGAAATGAGCGTGGTTTTGCCCGCACCATTAGGGCCTAACAGGCCAAGAATTTGGCCACGCTCAGCGTTGAGCGATACGCCCGCCAACGCGGGTTTCTCTGTGTGCGGGTAGCAATATGAAAGATTCCTGATTAACAGCATCAAGTAACTGCCATTTTCAAATCGCGAAAAAAAACTTCCTCCTGCTCAGAGAGGCTGTGCAGCAGATCGGCTAATTTCGTTGGATTCATGGCATCGCGCCCCTTGACCATACGTGCGGTCGCCAACGCAAACTCTCGCCAGCCATCACCAATGACCATGAGTCGTTCAGAAAATCCAGCCAACACGGCCATGCCGGATAACTCAGCAGTTTCCTGCAAAAAGGCCGCATACAGAAAACGAAATCCTGCGCCACCCGTGCCGATTTCCTCTTGCATACGAATGATATGCCCCACGAACAAAGAGCTCGCGTGCGCTGCCGGATCAAGCTTTGCCACCTTGTTGGCCAGCATTCTTATGCCGCGCACGCCAATGATCGGTATCGGTGCCCGCATGGTACGGCAAGTTTTTAAAATTGCTTTACGCACCGCCTGAGGCGTGATGGTGGACACCCCCAATTTTTGCATTGTATATAGCAAACCCTTGGGGGCAAGCACACCCTTGGCAAAGCGGGCGCGCGATAAAGATACCGCATCGCAGCGTACAGTCTGTTCGCCGATCGGGTCGCTGATCAGATAATCATTACCCTCTTTGCCATACACCAAAAGATTATGCGCATTAAAATGGAAGCGCATGTCCTCTGGAAAATAGGGCAGCCAGTACACCGAGGTTTGCAAACCCACCACATGGCCTTGCGCCAGCAACTCATCCAGGCGTGCCTGTCCCGCAACGGGGGTACGGAAAGTTTCAAAACGAAATTCAGCCGCGAGAACTTTAGCCAAACCCTTGATAATGGATTTGGGCGGCTGACGATAAGCGATGAGAGGCAAGCCGGACAGCTTGATAAATGGCAAGTAGGCAAACGACAATGCCGCTGACAGACCAAAGGCCATAGCTTCGGAAATCGGCACGCCGTGGTGGCTGATCAGGTTGGAGATCACTCCGCTTTCGCAATGCGCGGCGTGGCGATGGTGCGCGAAGGTCATGGCAGATGTTGTAATTGCTGGATGGTAAGGCCGAGCGCTTCGGCATATCGCGTGAGCAGGTCGGGCGGCAAACGCGCGAAAATATCCGGGCGTAAATGACGGCGGATGCGCCAACGCCAGATGCCGGTTGATTGTGCCAGCAGCAGCAAATCCATACGGCGGGCATACATCCAATATTCCAGCGGTGATGACAAACCGTTTAGCGCATTTTGCCGTGCTGTTTCAGCCAAGGCGCGCATCTCTTCCACGGCTTGGCTGGTAACGATTTCTTCAACCTCCCAGCCTTTCGAGGCTACCGCCACAATGTGGCCGCCAGCATCCTTGGCATAGACTGCCTTCCTGTGCCCCCCCAGAGTTTTGTTGCCTTCCTGGGGTACATTTTGCAGATCCATTACACCGCCTCCAGATAAGCGAAAGCGCTGGAAAAACGGCCGCTTTCCGGAATGTACATCAATAGCTTTTGTCCTTTCTGTATTCGGCCAGAACGGAAAAGTTCGTCCAGCATAATGAATGGGGCAGCCGAGCCGGTATTACCTTTGATGGCCAAATTGGAAAACCAGCGTTCGCGCGGAATAGGCAAACCGATTTCAGCGAGGCCTTTGACGACTGGCTCGACAAAGTATTGGGAGGATACATGTGGCAGGAACCAATCTATATCCCGGACGTTCAGATTTCTTTTTTTCATTATGGCGGCAAGCGGCTCAGACAAAGTGGCTCTGATGACGTTCTCATTCAATAGCCGAACATCCTGCTTGAGCGAAAAAATAGATTTCGAACCCCACTCTGCCGCATTGTATTTTCGCCAACCCTGCAAAGATCCGTCTTCACTTTTCTCTGCTCCGGCATACATGCAGGCGGGCAACTCATGCGCCGCAGAAGTAAGCTCGATCCAGTCGATACGCAGAGATTGCGTGCCGCATGGCTGATTCTCCAACAAAAATGCTCCCGCGCCATCCGAAAGCATCCAACGTAAAAAATCTTTCTCAAAGGCGATTTCTGGATGATCCTCAAGTTCTTGGAGTTTGTGCTCGAACTCTGCCTCAAAGTTACCGGCGCTCAGCGAAGCAGAGGCCAGTTCAGAACCTGTCGCCACTGCACGTTGCACATCACCCGCACGAACCGCCAGCCAGGCGTGCTTTAGAGCAGCCGCACCGGAAACACATACCCCGGCAAACGACACCACCTGCAAGCGCGACCATTTCAATTCACCATGTACCATGACCGCATGATTAGGCAGCAACTGATCCGGCGATGAAGTGCCGCATGACAACAATTCCACGTCACCAATCTCGCCTAAAGCGTTGATCGCCCGTGCCGTGAGCTGGGCATTGGTCATGGCAACCCTGCCTGTTGAGCGATCTATCGCATAGTGTCGCGACTTGATGCCATTGCTACGCAGGATGACTCGCCGGGCACGCGATGGCTTGCCTCCTACCATGCCCAAAACCGCCTCGATCTCGTCATTATTGACCGGATCAAAAGGCAGGAAGGATGCCGTTTTATTGATATAAACTTTAGATAACATAGTTGGACATGCGCTCGGTTCCAGAGCCTGATGGGAGTTCAAAATTATATTTCATTCGAGCGAATTGTTTCCTCAGCAAAGGCCGGATTAAAGCTTGCAGTGTCAAGCTGACTGGTATTACGGTCACGATCAATGCAACCAAAAAGATCACATATAAAAATAATATGGGCTTGCGTATCCACTGTCCCGGCTCTCCGGCTGCGCGTATCAGCTTGCCCCAATAATAAAAACTGCGTGTTGCCGCTTTTTCGGTGAAATATAGCTTCGGATTGGCCTCGACAGCCTTGAGGCCAGCCAGCAACGGGGCATTGCTTTTCTCGGCATCATCTGCCAGCGCGTTCTGCAAGGCCAAGCCAAAACGTTGCGCTTGTAAAATTTCAGATGGCGCAATTCCCGGGGGAGGCAAGCCAAAAAAACTTGCCTGCTTGCCAGTTAAAAACCAAAGTGGCGTGGTGATGAGCGTGGCGAACACATTACCCCTATCGGTGAAAACCACATTATCGATCAAGCGTGCATTTATGCCGGACAACATGCTTACCATTTTTTCCTGCGCCTTCAGCCACATATTACGGCAGGCAATCACCGTGATGACAGGTTTGCCCTTCAGCAGTTTGGCCGCCAATGGATGCTGCAAAAAAGCTGTTGTGGGCAGGGACGGGGCAAGGAACCATACCTGATAGAACAGAATGACAAGGTCAAAATCTTCCTTACCGGTCAACTCAAGTGGCTCAAGCTTCGGTGCAATTAAATGCGCAGCTTCGGGGAACACATCGAAAAACCGAAAAAATGGCCACGGAAAAGGATAGGCCGGCAAAGGGTGGAGCACCTCTAAGTGCACATCCACACCGGGATTATCCTGCAATGGGGCAAGAATCTGCTTGGCAATCCGGGCAAGCTGCCCAGTTTGCGAGTAACAGATTGCCAGAACATGCTTAGGTCGAACGGAACTAGTCACAAAAATCCAGTGGTGCAATAAAATTACTCTGATTATGACCCCCGCCAAGACCGGGCGATGGAAGCTTGACGAAACGCGCGGAGTTAGAGTGACGATAATTCTTTAATTGTATAGCAAAAGCCATGCGCGCTCAATAAACAACGGTATCTTCACACCCGGAATGTTTAACGGATTTAATATATGGCGGAGCTAAGTGATAGTAATGGATGCCAAGATATATCCATCAAGCAATGCATGGACACCATACTGAAAATTAAGTATCCTTCTACGATACGCTGGCACTACGCCAAGCCAGCATTGACGTTTCACTTCGGAATCAAATTCGCGAGCCTTTTCATATGAACACTAATACTGACATCGATAAAACCGGGTTTGAACAGGAGCTCGCTCAGCACATCATAACCGCGCTAAATCTGGATATAGGTCTTGCAGAAATTGATCCCCTCGCACCGCTCTATGGTGATGAAGGTCTCGGTATAGACTCTATTGATGTGCTTGAAATCTCCCTGGTACTGACCAAGCAGTACGGTGTTCAACTGCGTTCAGATGACGAGAATAATGCCATAATATTTGCCTCGTTGCGCAACCTCGCCAACCATATCCTGCAAAATCGGACGAAATAAATGCTGCCTCTTGGCAATAAAACCGGCGCGATTGCATTCGCCCTTGCTTTCCTTGGTTACCAATTCCTCATTCATAAAGTAACTCTTTCTGGCCAGATCACGCCAATCACTGCAACTCTTGTTTTCATTCCCTTTGTTGTCGCCGCAGGATGGGCCATCGCACTTGAAGTGGGTTTGCGCCTGGCACTACTGATAACCACAACCATGACGATACTAGGCCTGGCATGGGTAAACATGTTTGGCCTGCCTCCAGCCATCATCTTCGGCCTGCCGCACTTGGTAACCAATTTATTCCTGATGTGGTTTTTTGCGCGCACGCTGAAGGACGGACGAGAACCGTTGATTACATCAATAGCGCGGCGTGTTCACGGATCACTGAAACCCGATATCGAAATCTACACCCGCCGTGTCACTTACGCGTGGAGCCTGTTTTTTTTGCTGCAGGTAGTGGTATCGGTGGGGCTGTATATTTTTGCCTCATTGCAAGCGTGGTCAATGTTCATCAACATCCTTAACGTTCCGCTGATCATCCTGATGTTTGTTTGTGAATATTCCTACCGCATACTGCGTTACCGCGACCACCAAAGCTCCATCCTTTCCGGTTTGCAGTTTTTCTCGCGTGACAAGTCGGCATCGAAGTCCACCAAGGCTCGCTAATATCAACCCATGCCATCCATCCCGCTGCTGAAGTTCCACCATCCGGAATCTGTTTTTGCGTGGCAAGACGGTAAGACTATTTCTGCACAACGCTTTTTGACGGATGTGATATCGCTTGCGGAGCGATTGCCTGCACGCGCATATGTGCTCAACTTGTGTAACGATCGCTATCGCTTCATGGTCGGGTTTGCCGCAACAATGCTGCGCGGCCAAATCAGCTTGCTGCCACCCAGTCACACTTCAGACCTGGTCAAACGACTCGCTCAGCATTATGCAGATTTGTATTGCCTTACCGATGGTGCGCATCGCCCTGGATCGCTGCAAACCATATCCTATCCGAATCTATCCGATGTGAGCCTACTGCAAGCCCCGATGCCCGAAATACCAGCCACACAGGTGGCAGCCATCGTGTTTACTTCAGGATCTACGGGCAACCCAATGCCCAATGAAAAGACCTGGGGTGCCATATCACTCAGCGTTACCGCCGAGGCCAGCCGGCTGGGCATACTCAATCGAGGCGACCTGACGCTGCTGGGCACCGTTCCGCCGCAACACATGTATGGTTTTGAATCTACCGCCCTGATTGCCATGCAAGGCGGCGTAATACTGCACGCCGCCAAACCTTTTTTTCCGGCGGACATCAGTGCGTTATTGAATGAGATTCCGGGTCCGCGTGCACTCGTCACCACGCCGGTGCATCTGCGAGCCCTGATCACCAGCAACACAGACTTACCAGAACTTGAACTGATCGTATGTGCCACCGCACCTCTGTCACGCGAACTGGCGTTGCAAGCCGTAGAGCGCTTTGGTGCGCCGTTACAGGAAATATATGGTTTCACTGAAGCTGGTCAAATCGCCAGCCGGGACACGGCCTCGACCGATGAATGGCGCACTTTTGACGGCTTATCGTTGCATCAAAAAGGTGAAACCACTTATGTATCGGGTGGTCATGTCGTTGGCGAGCTTCCGTTGAGTGACATCACCGAGCTACACAGTGACACCACTTTCCTGCTTCACGGCAGGACTGCTGATCTTATCAACATCGCAGGAAAGCGCACTTCTCTCGCCAACCTGAATCATCACCTCAATGCAATTGATGGCGTACTGGATGGTGTATTTTTCATGCCCAATGAGAAGGAAGGCAATACAGCTCGATTGGCTGCATTTGTCGTTGCGCCTGAACTTGATGCCCGCGAAATATTGAAGGCATTGCGACTACGCGTCGACCCGGTATTTTTGCCCAGGCCCATACACAAAGTGGATGCTTTACCGCGCAACTCAACCGGAAAATTACCCCGCACCAGCCTGGATAAACTTTTACAGCAATGCAAACGAGGTTGATGAAGTGACCGCACTGATGTTGCAATTTGCCGTAAATCATCCTTGTGGCGCAGGGCATTTCCCGGGCAATCCGATCATCCCGGGTGCGCTATTGCTGGATGAAGTGCTGACCTGCATCGCAACTAATCTGGATATCGACGGCTGGTCATGGCGGGTAAAATCAGCCAAGTTTCCACAGTCAGTTCGGCCCGGTGACCTGGTACACATCAACTACACCCAGGCAACCAACGGCGAAATCCGCTTCGAATGTACCGTGTCCAACAGCAAGGTAATGTCGGGAATTGCGAGCAGCCACCCGGTAGCCACCGAAAGTTTGCCGTTGTGAATCAAGAGTGGACCACACGCCCGGAGCGCAGCAATGTGTTTGTCATCCGCTTTATCGTCTGGTTTGCACTCACCCTGGGGCGACGCGCGTCGCGCGGTCTGCTTTACCCGATTTGTTTCTATTTCATCATCTTTTCTGCAAAAGCACGTGCTGCTTCCCGTGATTATTTGAATCGAGTATTGGGGCGCCGCGCAAATCTGCGCGATATTTTCCAGCACTATTTTTTCTTTGCTTCGACTATCCTGGATCGGGTGTTCTTGCTTAATGAACAAAACACCTTGTTTGAAGTTCATGTGCAAGGCGAAGAGATATTCAAAGAAGTCATATCCAGTGGACGCGGCTGCTTCCTCATTGGTGCTCACATGGGCAGCTTCGAGGTATTGCATGCGCTCAGCCGCGAACAAGGACACGCGCAAACCAGCATGGTGATGTATGAGGAAAATGCCCGTAAACTCAACACCGTGCTTAAGAACATCAATCCGCAACGCAATCCACCCGTGATATCCCTTGGCAAAATAGATTCCATGCTCAAAATTCGGGAGGCGCTTGAACACGGCGAATATATCGGCATGCTGGCTGATCGTGCCATATCCGGAGAAAAAATGATCTCCTGCGAATTCCTGGGTGGATCAGTAGAATTTCCCGCCGGCCCATTTCGCCTTGCCGCGATACTTGAACGCCCGATTATCCTGATGTTTGGCTTATATCAAGGCGGGAATCGGTATAATATTTACTTGGAGCGCTTGGTCGATCTGCAGCATGTGCCGCATTCGGAACGCGATGTCGCCATTGAACAATCTGTACAACAATTTGCCAGGCGGCTCGAGCATTACTGCCGAGCGTCCCCTTACAACTGGTTCAATTTCTATGATTTCTGGAAATAATCCTTCTTTATCACGCCCAGTCAATTTGTCACGCCCAGTTAATTTGTCAGGCCTGGGCAAATTAATTTTCTTCACCAGTTTATGTTGTGTCGGCTTGACGGCTACCACCTCTTTCGCAGAAGAACCGGAAAAAGATGCCGCCGCATGGACCATCAATGAACTCATGCACGGCCTTGCGCAAGTCAAAAAATCCAGGGCAACATTTGTCGAACGCAAATTTCTAAGCATATTGAAAACGCCGCTGGAATACTCGGGGACACTCATTTACAACGCCCCGGGACACCTGGAAAAATATACGCTGCTCCCCAAATCAGAAAGTATGGTGCTGGATCAGAATAATCTGGTCGTGCAAAGCGGCGATGCACACCAGAAGCGCACCTTATCCTTGCAGGATTACCCGGTGATATGGGCCTTCGTTGAAAGTTTTCGCGCTACTCTGGCCGGAGACATCGGAACGCTCAGCCGTTTTTATTCCGTAACCATGGAGGGTCATCACAAACAGTGGCTGCTCATTTTGCGTCCGCTTGACCCCAAGATGAAAAGTCTGATCAGCGAAATTCGTATCAGCGGCAGCCTGGAGCAAATCAGTACCATCGAGACTCGGGAAGCGGGCGGGGATTACTCGGTAATGAGCATCAGCAGGGACGATTCGTGAAGCGTTTTAACCAGCGCTGGGTCATTGCAACCTGGCTTTTTTTTCTCGCACTGTGCATCTTCGTTGTCAGCAGAGTACAAATTGGTGCCGACCTCAGCGCTTTCTTGCCGCGTTCGCCAACCCCGGCACAACAGTTACTTAGCGAACAATTGCGTGATGGAGTTTTTTCCCGGCTGATTCTGATCGGTATCGAAGGGGGCACACCGGATGTCTTATCTCAAACCAGCAAACAACTCGCACAACGCCTGCGCAATGAACCCGGATTTTCCCTGATTAATAACGGCGATGAAAACAGCCTTGCCAAGGATCAGGCTTTCCTGCTTGAAAACCGCTACCTCCTGAGCTCCGCGGTTACACCCGAACATTTCACCCCCGATGGTCTGCATGCGGCACTCGAAAATTCACTTCAATTGCTGGGCTCTCCGGCCGGAATAATGATCAAGCGCGTCATACCCCGCGACCCCAGCGGAGAGATGTTGCATCTGCTTGAGGGATTTTCCGGGCAAAGCCAGCCCTCGGCACACGAAGGGGTGTGGGTGTCGCGTGACGGCAAACGCGCATTGCTGCTAGCACAAACCAAAGCTCCCGGCTTCGATATCAACGCTCAGCAACAAACCATTGAGCTGATCCATACCTACTTTGCAGAAGCTACCCGTGGCGCAGAATTTTCTGGCTTGCATCTGGTGCTAAGCGGCCCGGGCGTGTTTTCAGTGCATGCGCGCGACCATATCAAAGGTGTCGCATTCAATTTTTCCATCATCACTTCCATTCTCGTGAGCATCTTGCTATTGCTGGTCTATCGCTCGTGGCGGGTGCTCGCGTTGTCGCTGCTTCCTGTGGTCAGCGGCACTTTGGCCGGCATTGCGGCGGTGAGCGTGGGTTACGGCGTGGTTTATGGCATAACGCTGGGATTTGGTATTACGCTCATAGGCGAAGCGGTGGACTATGCCATCTTTTTCTTCACGCGCCTCACACCCGGAAAACCGCCGGGCACGGCACTCGACAAAATCTGGCCCACGCTTCGTCTGGGCGTGATGACCAGTGTGTGTGGTTTCAGTCCGATGTTTCTTGCAGATTTTCCGGGATTCGCACAGTTGGGGCTGTTCTCGGTAGTCGGGCTGATCGTGGCTGTGTCGGTCACCCGTTGGGTGCTGCCCAGCCTGGTACCCGGCAATTTTGCAACCCATACGCCAACACATCTGTCAGCCTGGGTGATGAGGCTGATACGGCAAGCTCCGCGACTGCGTCCGGTGGTATTGGTCGCGGTACTGGCTGCAACTCTATTCATCACTTTGCACCGCGGACCCGTTTGGAGCGACAACCTCTCCAGCCTTAGTCCGTTGATGGAAGACGATAAACGCATCGACGAATCGTTACGACGCGATATCGGTGCACCGGATGTACGCTACATGCTGATCGTCAACGGCAAAGATCGGGAGCATGCGCTTGAGAGCAGTGAGGTGCTGGGCTCACAATTGGATGCACTGATGAACGGCCAGACTCTGGCGGGTTACGATACACCCGCCCGCTACTTGCCCAGCAAAAAAACTCAGCGCGCCCGCTTGGCAGCACTGCCCGAACCGGAAAAGCTGCAAGCCAATCTGCTTCAGGCACTCACCGGTCTGCCGTTCCGCGCGAATCTGTTTGGGCCATTCCTCAACGATGTCGCTGCAGCGCGCAACCACCCGCCGCTCACGCCAGACGATCTGCGCGGTACAAACCTCGGGCTTCAAACCGAGAGTTTATTGGCTCAGCGCAGCGATGGGTGGATAGCCATCCTGCCGCTGCGTGGCGTGACCGATGTGATACCCATCCAGCAGGCGCTTGCTCAACAGGATGGACGTATCGTTTTGCTGGATCTGCAACTGGAAAGTGATTCGCTATACCAGACCTATGTGCATGAGGCGATTAAATTGTCTGCTTTCGGCGCGATTGCGATTGTCCTGCTGCTGTTCGTCAGCCTGCGCTCATTGCGCCGCGTGACAATGGTGCTGTTGCCATTGGCCGCTGCAGTAATCATTACCACCGCCATTGTGCTGGCGAGCGGTCAAAAGCTGCTGATCTTCCACCTGATCGGTTTGCTGTTAGCGGTTGCGGTAGGATCAAACTACTCACTGTTTTTCGACCGCGAAAGCTGTTCTGACCAACATGACGAAAACAGCCAGCGCACCATGCTTTCGCTGCTGGTCGCGAACATCTCAACCATCATAGCATTCGGCATGCTGGCATTTTCCGGCGTCCCGTTGCTGACTGCGATCGGCGAGACCGTAGCCATGGGTGCTTTTCTAAGCTTGCTGTTCTCTGCAGTCCTGATGGGACAAAGGGTCGCCAAGTTCTATTGATTCGTTTGTTTGCTATTAAAGAAACAATTTGAGCCTGGCACTTTTATTCTGTTTAGATGCCGAAAAACAATTCGAGCTTAGCGCCTTTGTTTTTGTGGCGAGATGATAATAACGCCCTCGACACCAGTCTGATTTGTAACGTTTTTTAATCATTCCTCGGTTTATTATCCAACGCGCTAGATAATAAACTCTGCTGCTCGAGAGGCTGAGCTGGCTTGGTATAAGCCATGTTTCGCTTGGCGCGATTGGGCAGCGGCTCCAGCACACCTTGATCTACCCAAGCCCAAAGCATTCTTGATGCAGCCAGCGTATCAACATCGGCTATCTGACATAGGTCAGAATTAGCAATTGCGCCATGCGCATCAATCCAGTGGCTTACCTCATCCCACGCAGTTGGACGTTCGTGATTCAAGAGCGTGACCGCCACACTCTCCACTGCCGCCTCAGTATTCTGCCGATATTGCGGTGGAGCTACCGCGAACTTTTTCCGGCGGATATTTCTTTGCATTGGCTTCTATTTTTTTACTAACCTCGCCCAATAGGTCGATGTTTAGTTTGTCAGCAATTCTAATTAGGTAAATTTGAATATCAGCAAGCTCTTCCTGTACTTTTTCTAATTGCTTTTGATCCAGTGATCTTGACTGCTCTTCGGTTAGCCATTGAAAATGCTCAACCAACTCTGCCGCTTCAACTATTAGCGCCATTGATAAGTTTTTGGGGGAATGGAATTGATCCCAATCGCGCTCTTCTGCGAACTGGCGAAGGCGCACTTTAAATTGATTTAACTCTTTCATAATTTGCTCTCCAGCTCACATATTGTTAGTACTAATTTGCGCAGTTATATTTTCTCGCTACAACTATCCAACGTGCTGATTGGTGGCGAATCCTATCAGATTTCGGCGACTGACTGGCTGCGATCAGCGCTGCCGTTGAATTTCACAACGGCGAGATCAACACGCTCTCGCGCAGCTTCTTCAACTGGTCGCGTAGTTCGGTGGAGCGTTCGAACACCAGATTCTTCGCGGCTTGCAGCATTTCATTTTCCATCCGGGTGATTTGTTTGGAAACGCGGCATAGATCGATGAGCAAGGAACAAGGTGCAAGGTTCAAAGTACAAGGAAAAAGGGGCAACATGCCACATCAAGACTCAGGATCAAGGGGCAAGGGAGGACTGAGGACTGGGACTATATTTTCCATACCCATTATGGGATTGATTATTCCCATTTAGGGTATTATCATGCCGGCATGAAAGATAAAACAGCCAATCTGACCGATGCCCTTTTCTCCAAGGTGCAACGCTGTGTGTTGGGTTTGATATTTGGCAATCCAGACCGCAGCTTCTATGCAAATGAGCTGTTTCGTCTTGCCGGCTCGGGCACAGGTGCGGTGGTACGCGAGCTGGCCAAGCTCGCTGATTCCGGATTGGTAACGGTAAATAAGATCGGTAACCAGAAGCACTATCAGGCCAATCGAGATGCGCCCATCTTCGAGGAATTGCGCGGCATTGTGCTGAAAACGTTTGGCATGGCGGATGTGTTGCGCCAAGGCTTATTGCCGCTATCAAGTCAAATTTCTGTTGCATTTGTTTACGGTTCGGTCGCTAAAGGATCGGACACGGCCAAGAGCGATATCGATGTAATGGTGATTGGCGTCGATCTTGCCTACCCGGAGGTATATTCAGCCTTGATGCCGGTCGAGGAACAGTTGGGTCGCAAGATCAATCCGTCCATTTACAGCAACGAGGATTTACTGCAAAAGTTGAAGAAAGGAAATGCTTTCCTTACACGTATCATGGCGCAACCCAAAATATTTCTGATCGGATCAGAACGTGACCTACCATAAACTGGATAACCTGGTAAAAATTGGCCAGTTGAAAGCGGAGCCGGGCAGCCAGTCCGAGTTCGATGGGCTGTTGCGCTCGGCCAAGGCGCGCCTGACCGATGCGCGCAACGAAACGCTGTCGATCGAGAGCCGATTCGATCTGGCATATAACGCTTCTCATGCTTTGGCCTTGGCAGCCTTGCGCTGGCATGGCTATCGTTCCGAAAATCGCTATCTCGTTTTTCAGGTGCTCGAACATACGCTGGGCATCGCCCCGGAAGTATGGCGTGTGCTAGCGCAGTGCCATCAGAAACGAAATCTTGCCGAGTATGAAGGCCATCTCGAAATCGACAATCAACTTCTTGTTGATCTGATCAAGGCTGGAACGTTGCTGCTTGAGAAAGTTTCTGCACTGGGCATTATTGCAAGGTAAGAACCCGACGGTACCAGAGTCAAATTGTTTTAGCTGGCCGGGACGAAAAGTGTAGAAAGGTATTTGCTCCGGTACATGATGCCAATATGTAAGAGATAAAATTTATTGAGCATCGCCGTATCGCGACGGAATTTGAATTTATGGAGATGGCCTTACGATGTAACAGAACGGAACGCTAGCACGGCATTGCTGCCGCCAAAAGCGAAAGAATTGGACAATGCCGCCCGTACCGGCACATTGCTTCTCCCCTTGCTCAAGACATGATCCACTCCTGCGCAATCAGCACCGATTTCAGTCACATTGGCCGTGGGTGGGATAGCCTGATGGTAGAGCGCAAGCGTGGTAATTAATGCCTCTATCGCACTTGCTGCACCTAATGAATGACCATGCATGGATTTCGTGGCACTCACTGCCAGTTTGCCGGCATGCTCGCCAAAAATAGTTTTTATCGACTGGATCTCGATGGCATCTCCCTCGACTGTCGATGTGCCGTGGGCGTTAACGTAGTCTATCTCGTGCGGATGCAATCCACCGTCTGCCAACGCCGAGGCGATGGCACGAACCTGTCCGCCGCTGTCTGGCCGGGCTATATGGGTCCGGTCACAGGTGGTGCCATAACCGGCAATCTCTGCATAAATTCGTGCTCCACGGGCACAAGCATGTTCCCAATCCTCAATCACCAGAGCGGCGGCACCTTCTGCAAGGGTGAGCCCGGCGCGGTTTTCGGAAAATGGGCGGCAGGCACGATAAGCCGTTGTCGCATCTCCTTCCGATAAAACCCGCATTGCTTGCCAAGCCCGAATGACACCGTAGGATAAGGGCGCTTCGGAGCCTCCCACCAACATGAGGTTGACCGCACCTTCTCGAATTCGCCGAAAAGCCTCGCCAATGGCCACAGATGAAGAAGCACACGCCACCGTATTGGTGATACATGGCCCCCCCAATCCCAACTGCATTGCAATATGAGACGCGGCTGAATTGTTCATAGCCAAGACGATCGACAAGGGAGAAACCTTCTCTTTATTCTCGAAATAAAGCGTTTGATAGCCGCGTTCAATCGTCAGCGAACCGCCTGAACCCGTTCCCCAACTTACACCGTAATCATCCCTATTGGAGTGTTTAGCGAGTCCGCTATCCTGCCAGGCAGATAAGGCAGAGGCCACCGCAAAATGGCTGAACCGATCCATCGCATTTGCCAATGGTGGGCCAAGGACCGCAATCGGATTAAAGTGAGTGCATGCAACCAGCGGTAATGCCAATGGACGAGGGCTGTTACTCAGGGTGTGATAACGAACTGCGGATTCGCCACGCATGATGCGGGCGAAAAAATCCTCCACATCGCCTTCCCCATATGGATTGATCAGGCCTAAACCGGTAATCGCTACACGACGTTTTTTCACAACTAGTAATTTATTTTGTTGCTTGCTGGCTTCTGATATCTTTTAATTGCTGGAGCAATTCGCCAACTGTATTGGGTAGCGGAATATCTGAAGGAACCGTTATTCCGGTCTTATCCTCGAACTCGAATATCAATTCGACCAGCATCAGAGAGTCGATGCCCAATTCGGTCAAGGTAGCGTCAGGAACAATCTTATCCACTGAGGCGGATGCAACCCGGTCTTTCAAGAAATTTTGTATTAGCGCGAGATCATTCATATCGTTATCATGTGGCATAGACTAAAGCGCCTGTGTTTCATTCTACTAAATTTTTAGTGTAATCAGGAAACATTTGTGCAGTCAAACAGCGCAATACTACATCGGCGATGGCCGCCCATTATGACTCCTGATGCCGCTCGATTTCTACAGGAACCCGGTTTTGGCGGGTCAACAAAGATGGCTGGGGTAGCGACAGAACCGCTGCAAACATACCCAATATAACCCCTGCAACCATATCGACTGCGACATGCTGTTTAGTCGCCAATGCCGAGTATGCAATGCCCACGCACCATGCCCAGTTGAATACGCGAACGATACGCGGAGCACCTACTTCAAACAACAGGCGATTAAGCCACACCGCGGAAAAGACCGCTGTAGCCACATGTAGCGATGGGCAGGCATTGCCAGCGGCATCCACACCTTTGAGAATGGAAAACCCGTAGCTCTGCTCCCAATCAATGTTTGCAGCAGGAACTGCTGTAGGCCAAAAAAGAAAACAGACCAAACCCGCCACACATAAACCTCCCACAACCAAACCGTAATAGATTAATTCGCGGCGAGTCGCTTGTAGCGCCGGAGGCAAAGATACATACAGCCAAAGTGACACATACAAAAAGAGTGCATCTGGCTTAAACCCCACGGCGCTATCCAGCACTGTCAGCGGCATCATCGTCACCGGGAAAACCGGATTTTTCAAAAGGTAAATATAGCCCGTAAAAAAGGCCCACATAAAAAGCGTAATGCCGAATGCTTTAAGGAAAAAGTGGCTCTTCATTCTTGTCAGGATTTGAAGGTGCCATGGAATGGTCTGGCGGGAGGATGTTTTCATACTGGGGACAACATAATCATTAGTGGCAAACAGGCATCGTTTTATAGCACATTTTGGTCGAAATAATCCAGACGATGATGGGGCGCCCTTCCATTATATCGTATCGGAGGCGGTTGCCATTGCTGCAATAATGTCCCTCGGGTTAGAATGCCGTGCAACCTTTCCCGCACTAGGCAGGATAGCAAAGCTGCCGGTTGGGTCATCGTTTTTTTGACTTAATGGAATGAAGCTTTTCGCCACATCGCACTTCTTTAGGAGACATCATAATGCACCTCAATAAACGATTCATACCCGCTATCTGCCTTGTCTTCCTGATTGGTTGCGCTACACAACATAAAACCGACACGGCCAAAACTTCAGACAATACAAAACCCTCTTCTGATGCCACGAAACCAACACCAACCGGGCATATAGTAAAATCCAAAGATGGGTCGATTGAAGGCGAAATCGTTGGCACAGTAACTCCCAAGAGCAAATTTGCCAAATTGCAAATCGGCATGACTCCAGAGGAAGTCGAGAATTTGATTGGGCGGCCCGACAATACAGAGAGCCATGTCACCGGCAAAGGGTTCATCCCGTTTCACTTTAGTGGTGATACGCAACGTCTTGAGGCCTTTTACAAACATGAGGGGCAATTGACATTTTCGAACACCAACAACTTCATCGCTCCAAACGCGCTGATCAAAATCGAGGCCAACCCGAAAGCCACTGGAATATCGAAATAACCTGTGTGCCTTGAGCCGGCACGCGTCATGTCACCGGAATGGAATATTGATGCCGCCATGGATCATCCAGTCATTCAACAGAATAGTTTTAGCCGGAACAGATGAAAGTAGACCAGGGGCAGTCCTTTTGATTTCCACCAGCGCATTGGCTAGTCAGCTTCTCGCGTCATGCCAACGCCAAATAGGAATGTCCTATTTCCTGTAAAGTAGATTCAAATGCATTCCAACACACCACCCCCTGCTGCGCCTGGCGACGGCCATCAAACCACTGCAAAGCATATTCAGTTACCGATGTGGCGTTCCACTCCGGTACTGCTATTGAGCACGGGGTTGCATGTATTTTGCGCAGTGCTGACCGCCCTGAATCCCGCCATCTGGCAATGGACGCTTGGCGCGGTAATTGTGAATCACCTGCTGATCCTGGCGACGGTAGTCATGTGGCCTGGCAGCCGCCTGCTCGGGCCGAACATGATACGTCTTCCCGCAGCGGCTGCACTGCGCGGAGAAGTGGCGCTCACCTTTGATGATGGACCCGATCCCATCGTCACACCCCAAGTACTTGATCTGCTCGATCAATACGGAGCCAAGGCCAGTTTCTTCTGCATCGCCAACAAAGTCATCGCACACCCGGAACTGACCCGTGAAATCATCAGGCGCGGGCACAGCGTGGAAAACCACACAAACAGCCACCCTCATGCATTTGCCTTTTTCGGGCCGAGTGCTTTGCAACACGAAATCGACTCAGCCCAAACTGCAATCTACGCGACCACGGGCGTTGCCCCTGTATTCTTTCGCGCGCCGATGGGCTTCCGCAACCCCTTCCTCGCCCCGGTAGTTGAGCGCGCGGGCCTGCGCTACACCAACTGGACACGGCGCGGTTACGATACCTTTGCAAAATCTGCAGAACCGGTTTTGCAGCGGCTGCAACGCGACCTTGCTGCTGGTGACATATTGCTGTTGCACGACGGCCGTTCGATCCAACCACATGGCGAATCGCCGGTCATTCTGGAAGTGTTACCGCGCCTCCTCAAGCATCTCCAGACGCTCAATCTGAAATCCGTTTCGCTGCAGACTGCCTGCAACCATGCCAGCAAGCTTTAATTCCATCATTGATGCCGCCACCTTGCCCTATGCTCGGGCAGGCCGGTACGCCTACCATTTCGTCCGCGGTAAATTGCATTACGATCCAGTGTATCGTGCCATACTGAAAAATGGGCTGCTGCCCAACGAAGGCCGGCTGATAGATCTCGGCTGCGGCTTGGGCGTGCTGTCGGCATTGCTGACTGAGGCGCGCAACCAGCATCAGGCCGGAAATTGGAATCCCGATTGGTCAACACCTCCACAGAACCTCGAACTTCACGGTATCGAACTGCTGGACTGGAAAGTTGAAACCGCCAGGCAAGCTCTGGGTGATAGAGCAATCGTCTGTCAGGGCGATATCCGCAGCATTGAATTGCCAGACTGTTCAGTCGCGATTCTCCTGGATGTATTGCTGTATTTGAATGCTGCCGAACAGCGGCAAATCCTGCAACGGATTGCTCGCACACTTCAGCCGGGAGGTACCTTGCTGTTGCGTGAAGGAGATGCCGCAGGCGGCCTGCGCTATTACGTTACGAGCTTTGCCGAGCATGTCTGCTGCCTGTGGCGTGGGCAGGGCTGGCAAGCTCTGCATTATCGAAGTGCGACAGAATGGATCGCACTGCTGGAGGAATTGGGATTTTCCGTTGACTCTCTACCGATGAGTCAAGGCACGCCGTTTGCCAATGTGTTGTTCCGCGCTACACGGATTGTCTGAAGCGGTGCGCGCAAAAACGACGGGCAGAACCAATCGATCCTGCCTCTGTTGTTTTTCTACCTGGCTATCTCAAACGGTTGGCGAGTTTGAAGCTTTCGGATCAGCCTTGATCGCCTGATATTCTGAAAACACGCCATTTTCCAGATGCCTTTTAACCTGGGTCAGGCCTGCGGAACGCAGGGTTACCATCACCCGCTCGGGTGGCACACAGGATTCGATGCTGTCCCAAAAATAACGCCAGATGCTTTTGCTGGCCTTTTGCTTTGAAACGATTCGTGTCAGCAGCGGTATTACGCCACGCATATAAGTTTTGAGTAACCAAGTGCCAAAACTACTTTGTGGCTTGGTCATTTCCAGAATACATAAACGTCCGCCGGGTTTCAAGACACGTTCAAACTCCGCAAATGCCTTACTCAGATCGCCGATATGGCGCAGCGCATAACCCATACTCAGAAAATCGAAATGATTATCAGGAAAAGGCAATGCCTCAGCGCGCCCCTCCATTAACACCATCCCCCCAGGGACATTGCTGGCCGCCATCATGCCTGTGCTTGGATCCACACCAGTCACGCAAGAGGGATCGCCTGTCAATATACAGGCCTGCGCCGCAACCAGCCCTGTGCCCACGCCAACATCGAGAACCTTCATGTTAGTTTGCAGACCTGCACGAATAAGCGCCTGCCGTCGATAGATGGATCCGGTATTAAACGCCATCAACCGTTCTATGCGGTCATAGTCAGGTGCCGTATCGTCAAATATTTTTTTCAAATATGCCTGACGTTCTTCTTCTGTCTGATAGTACGCTGTCAGTGGGAGATGCGGTGCTTTGACCGGCAAGAAATCAGAGGGGCCAAGGGGTTTCATGCGCGAATCTTCAAATTATTCATTTTTTTATTTTATCACCATAAACCTAAATTTAACCGGACGCTTCTAAATCAATGAACAACAATTTACTGAATCATCCAGATAAATTGCTTACACACTTGATCAGAATCCGCTTAATTTGTACAACAATGAAAAAATTTCTTAAGAAGCGGCGAGTCGAGTAACGGCGGAAGCCGCCATTTTTTGTTTTACGCTGTTTAAATTATAGGTAAGACATTTTCCAGCGTGTTGCTCTTCACCGTGTGGGTTGCCCAGGCGCGATATTACGGCTCGATAATTAAAGATTTTCTGTTAAAATTTAAATTTGCAAGCCCCAAATATCTTTAGAAAGAATCGTTTGCAGCCCCTTCAATTAAGTGCGTTCACTCTTGTTTCACCGCTAGGTGCAGGAACTAATGCTACGCTCAACGCTTTGCGCGCCGGACAATCCGGACTGGCTCACTGTGATTTTCTTGATGTCGATCTGGACACTTATATCGGGCGCATCAGTGGGGTGGAGAAACATCCGGTGCGCGCCGACCTTGCCGTTTACGATTGCCGCAACAATCGCCTCGCACAACTTGGTTTGGAACAGGACAATTTTACCGAAGCGGTTGCAGCTGCGCGACAACGTTATGGCCGCGAGCGCATCGGCGTGTTTTTGGGTACCAGCACCTCTGGCATCCTGGACACCGAACTTGCCTATCGGCAGCGCGACCCGGAAACCGGCGCATTGCCCGAAAGTTTCCATTATGAGGGTTCACATAGTTGCTATTCGGTGGCTGATTATGTGCAACGTGTGCTTGACCTCGCCGGACCGGCCATGGTCGTTTCGACCGCTTGCTCTTCATCCGCCAAAGTATTCGGTAGTGCCGCGCGCATGATTCAGGCCGGGCTGTGCGATGCCGCCATCGTCGGCGGTGTTGATTCATTGTGTCTGACCACACTGTATGGTTTCAACTCGTTGGGGCTGGTATCCAGCCGCCCTTGCCGCCCATATGACGCAAATCGCGATGGCATTTCCATCGGCGAGGCCGCCGGCTTCGTGCTGCTGGAAAAGGCCGCGTCAAAAATCGATCAGGACAGCGTCATGCTGCTTGGCATCGGCGAAAGCAGCGATGCCTATCACATGTCCACCCCGCATCCTGAAGGTGCGGGTGCACGGCTGGCGATTCAGGCGGCACTGCACGCTGCAGGACTGACACCTGACGACATCGACTATATCAATCTGCATGGTACCGGAACGAAATCGAACGATGCAGCCGAAGATCAGGCAGTCTTCAATGTATTCGGCGGCAATACACCGTGCAGCTCCACCAAAGGTGCGACGGGCCACTTGCTGGGTGCGGCTGGCGTGACCGAAGCCATTATTTCTGCGCTGTGTATACAACACGGATTCATGCCTGGCGGCTTGAACACGCAACTTCTGGATCCGGCACTCAAGAGCCACTACCTGCTACAGAACAGACCGGGGCAGGTGACTCGGGTGCTTTCCAACTCATTCGGGTTTGGCGGCAACAACTGCAGCCTGGTGTTGGGCCGGGTGGTGAGAAAGAACAGCCGATGAGAATCTTTATCGAAGGCGTGGGCATCTTGGGATCCGGCTTGAATGGCTGGCAGGCCAGCCAGACCATACTGGCGGGAACCGCCCCTTACCTGCAAGCAGCGCTTGTTATTCCGCCCGGCGATTTGCTGCCGTCGGCCGAGCGCCGTCGCACTGGCGTTCCGGTCAAGCTCGCCCTGGCTATCGGCTGCGAAGCCATTGCCCAATCACAACGCAACGCAACTGAATTACCATCCGTGTTCGCTTCATCCGCCGGAGATGGCGACAATATGCATTACATTTTCGATATGCTGTCCAAAAATGGCCGCGAGGTATCACCGACGCGCTTCCACAACTCAGTACACAACGCGCCATCCGGCTACTGGTCGATTGCGACCAAATCGATGGCGCCCACCATCAGCCTGGCTTGCTTCGATGCAAGCTTTGTCGCCGGGCTGATTGAAGCCGCCACACAAACACTGGCGAGCGGGAATGCCGTGGTGCTCATTGCCTATGATGCCCCCTACCCGCAACCGCTGCATGCGGCACGACCGATCAGCGCAACTTTTGGTGTTGCTCTGGTGCTGAATGGCAACAAGACAAATCGCAGCCTGGCGGAGCTGGAAATCAGTATCAGCCGCAAGAGCAATGCCAGCACACCCATCGCTAACGCGGAACTGGAAGCCATACGAGCCGGCACACCCGCCGCACGCAGCCTGCCACTACTGGCCGCCTTGGCCACTCATGCCCCCGACAAAATTTGTTTTGACTACATCGCCGGCAACCAGCTTGATGTCGTGGTTCATCCATGTTGATCGGCCCGGCCGAAATACAGGCACTGATTCCTCACGCAGGCGATATGTGCCTGCTGGCCGGCGTGACACACTGGGATCCGACACACATCACCTGCACCGCACTCAGCCATCGCGACCCTGACAATCCCCTGGCGCACCACGGTAAAATGCATGCGCTGACCGGAATCGAATTTGCCGCACAGGCCATGGCCGTGCATGGCGGTCTCACCGGCCTGGTCGGTCAGCGTCCACGCGCGGGTCTGCTGGTGAGCGTGCGCGATGTGGTTGCGCGGGTAAAATACCTCAGCGACTTTGCAGAGGATTTACAGATCGAGGCGGAACAATTGATGGCCGGAGATAATGGAGTGACTTATTCTTTCAGGATTCACATAGGCGATCAGGAACTGCTGGCCGGGCGCGCCTTGGTGGTACTCGATGCAGGCTTGGATGCAACCGGGGCCATGTCATGAAACGCGCATTGGTAACGGGCGGCAGCGGTGCCATCGGTTCGGCGGTATGTCGTCAACTTGCCCGGGACGGCTGCCAGGTGATCGTGCATGCCAATAAAAATCTTGAGCATGCCCAGCAACTCGCCAAAGAAATCGTTGACAACGGGGGTGCCGCCGCCGCGGTCGCTTTCGACATCACCGATGCCCGGGCAACAAAAGCTGCGCTGGAAAAACTGTTGTCTGAAGGAGCAATCCAGATTCTGGTGAACAATGCCGGTATCCACGACGACGCGGTGATGCCCGGCATGCATCCCGAACAATGGACACGCGTGATCGACGTTTCGCTGAATGGATTTTTCAATGTCACACAGCCGCTACTCATGCCGATGATAGGCAAACGCTGGGGGCGCATCATCAACCTGTCTTCACTGGCGGCGGTGATGGGCAATCGCGGACAAGTCAACTATGCCGCAGCCAAAGCAGGATTGCATGGAGCAACCAAATCGCTTGCACTGGAACTCGCCAACCGGGGCATCACCGTCAATGCCGTGGCACCGGGGATCATTGTTTCACCGATGACCGAGTCGGCCTTCCCCAAGGAAACCATCAACAGCATGGTGCCGATGAAACGCGCCGGACGACCCGAAGAAGTAGCCGATCTCATCGCCTTCCTCGCCTCGGATCGCGCAGCTTATATTTCAGGACAGATTATCTCAATCAACGGGGCGATGGCTTAAAAAACTACTGCGCTCGGCATAACTGCGTTGCTCAAGGGCTCAAAATGCTCATTTACTCAAATGTAAACTCCGCTTTTTCACCCTTTCGCGCCTTGTTCTGCCATCGCTCGTAACGTTTTTTTCAACACCCTGTTAACAGGCTGCTATGATAATCAACAAAGTAATTTAGAGAGGAATACAAGGATGGGACGGGCGATGGAACAGAGCAAGATGGCAATCGAGCAAGGCATGGTGAACCCCCCATTCACAACCATGTCGCCGGATGTTTTGGTGATTGGCGGAGGTCCGGCGGGATCCACAGTTTCAGCTTTACTCGCAGAGCGCGGACACGATGTGGTTATGCTGGAAAAGGCACGACACCCCCGCTTTCATATCGGCGAATCGTTATTGCCGATGAATATGCCCCTGTTTGACCGGCTGGGTGTACGCAAAGAAATCGAAGCCATTGGCATTACTAAATATGGTGCCGAGTTTGTGTCGCCCTGGCACGAACATACGAGCCACTTTTATTTTGCCGAGGCGATGGATAAATCGTTCCCTTATGCGGTGCATGTGCGTCGTTCGGAATTTGACGAGGTGCTGTTCCACCATGCCGCCAAGCGGGGTGCGCGCACCTTTGAGGGACACCGCGTCACACAGGTGGATATGGAAGCGGGCAAAGGCGGCGACAAGCGCGCCCTGGTAAAAGTGCAAACCGACGATGGCACTGAAATCGAGTGGCGTCCGCGTTTTGTGATTGATGCCAGCGGGCGCGACACCGTGCTGTCCAACCAGTTTGGACTCAAACAACGCAGCAAAGAACACGCCAGCGCCGCGCTGTTCGGGCACTTCACCAATGCGGTGCGGCAACCGGGCCGCAATGAAGGCAACATCTCGTTGTTCTGGTTCGATCACGGCTGGTTCTGGTTCATCCCTTTGCTGGATGGCACGACGAGCGTGGGCGCAGTGGCCTCACCCACCTATTTCAAACAGCGCAAGACCGATCCATCCACCTTCCTGATGGAGACCATCGCACTCGCGCCCAAGCTGGCAGAACGGTTGAAGGACGCGAAGATGGTTGAACCGGCGACAGCCACCGGCAACTACGCCTACAACTCCGCATGTTGCCGGGGCGACCGCTTTATGATGATAGGCGATGCTTTCGCCTTCGTTGATCCCATGTTCTCTTCCGGCGTATTTCTCGCCATGAATAGCGCTTTTGAAGGTGCGACTGCGGTTGATCACTGGCTGCGCGGTGAAAATGCAATGGCTGAAAAAGCCTTCCGCCGTTTTGAGCGCGTGATGGTGCGTGGCCCGAAAATGTTCTCGTGGTTCATCTATCGCATCACCTCACCGGCCATCCGCAAAATATTCATGCAGCCGAGAAATGTATGGCGGATGCAGGAAGCGATGCTTTCGATCCTGGCCGGCGATCTGTTCCGTAATACGCCGGTCGGCCCAAGGCTGATAGGATTCAAATTCATTTATTACGCATCCTGCCTGACGATACTGCCTGCCGCTTTCAAGATGTGGGTGCGCCGCCGCCGGAATATACGTGAGTCGCTGAACGATGAAAAAGCCGCCACTCTGTAGGCTAGCAGACAGGCTGCTAGTATGTTTGTCGTAGGTTGATAGACACGCTTAACCCCGGATTTATTGAGGTGTCGTAAATGGCCGCCACAGCAAGAGCTGAAAGCGAAGCACAAAACCGCACATCAGGCGGATGTGCATCCAGGTCAATGGGGTGTTGGCGCGCAAATAGCTGAAGTGTGGCACGCCGCCCTCTTTCGGCTTGAAGTAGCGCACCGGAGCGGGTAGATCGTGCCGCTTATATCTCGGGGCAGATCATCTCGATCAACGGGACGATGGCTTAAAGAGCATCTCTATAAACTCGCTGCCCTTCAATTGTAACAGTCGGCTTAGGTCACTTCAACCTGAAGATAATCTCTTTCATGCGCTCCAGTTTTGGCGACACTACAGGCCGAATAGACGTAGAAAGATAATTCGTGCCGGATCAATAATCAAAGGTTCTCTAATTGGACAAATGAAGTCTGCCCATGAGGTCTCCGCTACAACAATTTTGCATCAGCTCTTGAAAAGTGGACACTCCATGCCATTGCTGATTAAATAGCCGCACTGAATGGCTAGCTGCATCCGCTACCCCATAAACCAGAGGGTAAATGTGCTGGAAGGAATCATTTTTGTTATCGTAACGATGGCGCTGGCCTTTGTGTCGCGCGCTTCCCTGCGCAAGCCTGGCTCGCACGGTTTCTATCGTTTCTTTGCCTGGGAGTGCATGCTTGGACTTTTCGTGCTGAACATGCGTGTCTGGTACGTCGATACGAATTCCGCTAATCAAATCATTTCCGGGCTTTTGTTTTTTGCTTCTCTGCTGCTGGTTATTTTTGGTGTCGCGCTTTTACAACTGTCTGGAAAACCCGACACCAAACGCAACGATGCACCGATGTTCGAATTTGAGAAGACCACCACTCTGGTAACAGCCGGGATATACCGCTACATCAGACATCCTATTTATGGCTCTCTGTTCCTCCTCTGCTGGGGTTTTTTCTTCAAGCAGCCCTCTCTGGTTGGAGGCGTTCTAGCCATAATCGCGAGTGGGTTTCTGATCGCCACCGCACGCGTGGAAGAAGACGAAAACATCCGCTATTTCGGCGAGGGATACCGGGAGTACATGAAACAGAGCAAGATGTTTATACCGTTCATTCTGTAAGCGCGTCCCGACAGCCGATTGGTCAACCTGGCGAAAAAAATGTTCCTGCGACCGACAACGGCACCACCATCTGGATATTGGTCCGCTAGAGCATTGGCTCTCAGTGATACAGTGCATACAACCAATTCTTCCATGGTTACTGTTTACGAATGGAATGCAAAATGGCAGAGTTGCCTAACCCATCCATTCAAGCGGGACGCACTAAAGCTCGTCCCTTAATTGTGACGTTATACGTCCGCAACGGGTCGAGGTTGTGTGAAAACTCAATTGCGGTTAGTTTTTGGGGGTGACAAAACCACTCCCATTATCAAACAAATCGAATATGGAGCGTTTTAAAAGGTCGATCTCTTTGATGCCCAGTTTTGCCCATAGTTTCCACACAACCCCGGTCGAAAGCGGGAGTTGTGCCAGTCACTACCTGACAGATCAAGTCTGAGCTACTTCACCGATACAACGATGGTGCATGGAAGGCGTTTTACAAAATTGGATCTATCAGCTTGAATCACTTCGACCTGAAAATAATTTCTTTCATGCGCTCCAGCTTGGGCGATACCACAGGCACCGTCAGCATGGTGCTGGCGACGGCCATCAGCAGTAGCGCGGTGAAGGTTGCGTTGGTGATGATGCCCTTGTCCAGCAGCACGTTGACAAAGATGATCATGATCAACGCCTTGGTTTGCAGCAGCCAGCCGATCAGCGAACCTTCCCCCGGTTGCCATTTGAGTATCTTCCCTGCGATGTGAGTGCCCAGCAGTTTTCCCGCGACCGAGGCGAGCAACAATACGCCTGCGACGATGAATACGGCTGCTCCACCCACTGCCCAATTGGTACGCAGACCCGTGCTCAGGAAGAACACCGGCATGACGACCAGTAACACGTGATGGCGCAGCATATCCATCTGCTGCTGGTTAAACCATTCGCCATCCATGATGGCTCCGGCGAGGAACGCGCCGACCATGAAGTGCAAACCCGACCAGTCCGCACCGAAACCGCACGCGGCCAGCCAGATCAAGCCCACATACCAGCGATCCTTTTCCGGCAACCACACCATGAGTTTGCGAAAAAGGTAACCAACAACCGCAAAGGTTAACAGAAACCCGGCCTGTTTACCCACGCGCTGCCAATCCATCAGGATCAGCGCAAGCACACCCCAAATAGCGACGTCATCAATACTGGCGTAACGCAGGATGCGCTGGCCGATGGGTTGCCGCAGGATTTCCAGCTTTTCCATAAGCAGGATCAGAATGGGTAGCGCGGTAACTGCGCAGGCCATGCCAACCCCCAGAATAAATTGCCACGTCATCGCCTTGGGTCCTATCCAGCCGTCATACATCAACATTCCAGCAGCGGCCATGCAGCCGAACACCAGCGGCGTTCCCAGTGCCAGCCCGGCGGTGATACCGCTTTCCCGGCGATGTTCCCAGGCCTTTTGCAGATCCAGTTCAATACCGGCGATCCAAACGAAAACCATCACCGCCCACCAGGCGATGCCATTCAACGATTGGATCACCGTTTGATTGAAAACAAAGGCGTAATAATCCGGAAAGACCGCGCCCAGAATGCCGGGGCCCAGCAAGATGCCGGTAATAATCTGTACCACCACCAGAGGCGCGTAGTACTCCGTCTTGCCCACTCGCCAGATCAGGTACGGAATGGTAAAGATGAGCATCATCGCAATCAGGAATATTTCCGTGGTGCTCATTGATGTATGCATGGTTTCACCATTTTTGAATCGTTAAGAAACAGGGTTGTTGAGGTGTCCTGCATTCACTGATCTGCCGTAACTCGCCGCCACAGCAACAGCGGGAAGCGCAGCACGAAGCCGCACATCAGGCGAATGTGCATCCATGTCAACAAGGTGTTGTCGCGCAAATATTTGAAGTGCGACACACCGCCTTCATCCGCGCTGAAGTAGCGCACTGGCGCGGCCAGATTAATTGGACGGACACCATGCCAGCACAGGCGCACGGCAACTTCTGGATCGAAATCGAAGCGCCGCATCCATGGGCTGCGTTCCATGATCTGACGCAAAGGTTTGACCGGATAAACGCGAAAGCCGAATAGCGAATCGCCTATCCCCGCGCCGAGGGTTTCCAGATTAGCCCACCAGTTGGAAACCTTGCGTCCGTTCACGCGCAACGCGGGTGCGCTGGCATCGAACACGGGTTTGCCCAGCACGACTGCTTCGGGATTTTTTTGTGATACCAACATGAATTCCGGGATCATGTCGGCGGGATGCTGCCCGTCTGCATCCATCGTGAGCACATGCGTGTAGCCCGCTGCAGCGGCTTGTTGCAAGCCATGCAGCACTGCCGCGCCTTTGCCTTGGTTGCGGGGCAGAATGAAGGCTTTCAGCTCCGGGGTATGCGCTGCAAGGGCTTGCAATGCCTCTGCCGTGCCGTCCGTGCTTCCGTCGACCACCACCCACACCGGCTGCCAGACAGCGAGCGCATGACTCACGGTTTCCATGACTTTAGTGCCGGTGTTATAGGACGGAATGAGCACAAGGTGGGAATGAGATATGGCTGGCACGATGTTCCTGTTCAATCACTGGGGCACGAGCACTTCATCGGCTTAATCATTATTCTTCACGGCAAGACGTTCCCTGAAGTAATTTTCCAGATCGTCGACAAATGATTTTCTGTCGCCACCAACTTCGAATCGCTTGCCCAGCGTCACTCGAAAGGTCAGCGGGAATTGCGGTTTTTTCCACAGTGGCCATCCTTTGCCGAGAAACGCCGAACTGTATTCGATGAATACCGTTTGCACCGGCACACCCGCCCTGCGTGCAATGAGGGCAAAGGCTCCCGTGAATTCGTTAACGGGCTGCACAGCCGTACGGGTAGCCTCTGGAAAAATCAGCAGCTGAGTGCCCTGTTTCAATTCAGCAACGGCGGCACGAACCATGTTCCTGGTTGAATCATTGCGAATATAACCCGCCAGACGTGCACCACCGCCGAAAAGAATGTTGTCCTGTATATCCTTCTTCATGATACAGACGATATTGGTCAGGCGCGAACCGACCAGCACCACGTCGATCAAACCCGGATGGTTAGGCACGATGACGATAGATTCGTCATTGGAGAGCGCATCGAGTGCTGAGATGTCACACTTGAAAAGGCCGGTACTTTCGATAAAGACGAGGTATGGCCAAAAAATGCAGGTGATAAGGAACCGCCCCAGGCGCGAGCCAAAACGTCGCGGCAAGAGGGGATACAACACCGCCCCAAGGAAGGTAAATAAAACGCCCCCCACACCAAAAATGGCGAGCGAAACATACAACGCAATATATTCGTATAAGGTTCGAAACCCTGTAGCAATTACCTCTAAGCCGCGCACAACCGTGTTAATCATGACCAGTCCCAATTTATTTTCATGCGAGGCACGACTTTAGTTATCCTCATCTACTTTAATCGAAGATTCTGCAAACACCCAGGAAACAGCACAACCGAAGGTGGCTGATTCCTTGCTTTTCACCAGCGGACTTCCCTCAAATGCCGCCCCCTGGAGCCTGTCCCATTTCACGAATCCGCTTATCCAATAGCTTGGAAAACGCTTGGTCAGCGCTGCGACAACCTGGCTACCTGCGTAGCCGCCGCTGGCAGTGTAAGCAGGGCGATCCGGGCGAGCATAGCTGGCATCAACACCATAAAAATACTGGTTATAGCGCCTATCGGTAAAGATCGGGCCTGCGCCCATCCCCAAATTCCATCCGGTTTGATCAAACACATTCTGCACGTCGAGATTCAGTTGCGGCTGAAACATAAAGCCGATATCACGCAAGTAGGAGAAATCAGTGGCAATCACCGAACGCAGAGGTAAGCGCAATTCCAGCTGAGCATGATTTGATTCTGATTTGTGTAGCGATATATTTAACGCCGGTCCAATTTCAAACGTGGGGTCAAGGTTAGGCATACCTTGCCGCGCCCCGTTATTCCTGACCGGCACAGTACCATTCACACTCACATCCAACTCTGCCGCTTCAGTGTGAAAAAGCAGGCCACGCACCCGTTGACGATCAACTTTCAGAATGTCACCGTGATAAATCACATAAGGTATCGGCAGCACATAGGTTTCCCGTTCATTTGAGCCGCGATAATCCGGGAAGTCGATATAAGCGGCACCCGCTCCTATTTCCCACTGAGGCACCTGCTCCGCGATTGCCGAAGATGCTAAGAGTATGCTCGCCGCTGCGGTGATGAAAATACTTTTTAAAAGCACCATCTGAAAACCTGATAATCCCGCTGCATCATCTTGCGTGGCTCCAACATACCGCCTCAATCTCCACCAGCAAGTCAGCACGGCAAATATCAGCCTGCAGAACAATCAACTCCGACGGCGTGCCAAGTTCTTCCTGAATAATACCCACAACTTCGGCAAAATCCTTTGCATGACGCACATAAACCTTAAGGGCCAGGTCGCTTGCGAAATCCACGGGAGCAAATCCCTTCAGAACAGCCTGCTCGATTACAGCACGAATATTCACCAGTGTTTCGCGTGTTTGCAAACTCACCGACGCCGGGTGCACTGTCTCGTGACCCAAAATGCTGGCGGTGCCAGAAATAAATAAAGTCTGTGCCGTATCCTGGAAAGCCAACGTTGCCCTTGAAAAGGTCGGGCTGCGCGGCCCATATTGTTTTGGATAACTATAAGCGCTGATCTGGCGGGGATTTTCTATTTGCAGCCCGGGAGAACGTGCAGCAAGAAAGTAAATAACCAGCGGCCCGCCGTGACTTCCCAATGCGCAGGCGGCTGGTGAGTCCTCAACTTTTTTCTGATAGCGAACAAAAGCCTCATGGCGCCCGATACTGAAACCACGGTAACGCTCAATGTCATTTTTGATAGCATTGATTTCCGGGAAATAATTCCAAACTCTGATCAGGTTTGAATAGTTGCTGCGCTGAAGAAACTCGAATATGCCGGAAAATGCGCGGAGAGCCACCTCGCTCAAATCTTCTGCCGCATTATTTTGAAACGACATGCGGCCAAAAAAAATATCTTCGTTGCCGGCACCTGTCATTAACTCATCGTGATATTGACTCACTGGCTTATTGGCTGTCCATATTTCATAGGCAGCATCGCTTCCCAATACCGGAGTATCGACCCAAAGTACCGGACAACCGGATTTCGTAGTTGCAACAGGGTTGCTACCAAAGCCAACCACGCACGCGACCCGATCGCCGCACTGCGCCAGATACGCGTCGAGTGCCCCTGGCACAAGATACTTAAGCGTTACAACCCTATTTTGATGAACTTCATATCCCATCATGGTGCAGTTAACTCGCCAACGACTTCCTTGATCGAACGTTTACGACGAAGCCAAGCCAGGTAACTCTCTTTGAACATAACAATGCTCTGAAGGTAATAAATAATCTTGAAGAGCATCAGCCGGAACCGTACCGGAGTATCACCAAACAGATCCCCCGCCAACACCGACAGCAGTGTTTCCTGCAGGCGAAAGTTATTGCTCGGCAGCATAAACAAATTACGCATAACCGGCGTGGTCATGCGATAAATAACCCAGGAGAAAATTTTCAATCCATGCCGGGAAGCCAGGTCGAATTTCTTTAAAGCGCGTGTTGCCTTGGCAGGATTACGCAAACATTCATCGATAGCCTCGGCACCTGCAAAGGCACTGTTCATGGCCAACAAAACACCCGAGGAGAACACCGGATCAATAAAGGCGAAGGCATCACCTAACATGAGGTAGTTCGACCCGGAACTACGGCTCGAAGTGTATGAAAAATTACCTGTGGCAGTGACGGGAGATACCAGCTTCGCTGCTCGCAAGCGTTCTGCCAACGGCGGGCAAAGTGCGATAGTGGCGGAAAAAAATTGTTCTTTGTCTATCTTGCGCGACTTCATATAATAGGGCCAGCAAACAGCACCTACGCTGACTGAACCGTCTGCCAGCGGGATATACCAGAACCAACCGTGCTCGAACCAGAACAAGGTAATGTTTCCCGCTTCCTTGCCGATACGCCTTTCGGCTCCCTCGAAGTGCCCAAAAATAGCCGCACTGGCGTGCTTCTTGTTGCGCTGTTTGATACCAAACTGATTCGCCAGCAGCGTGTCCCGCCCCGATGCATCAACCACGAAACGAGGCTGCCACTGGGTAATCTGGCCATCTTCACTCTGCGATGTGACAACGGCTCGTGCGCCGCGAGGAAACTCGATCCCTGTGACTCTGCATCCCTCGCGCGCACGCGCCCCTTTGGCAATAGCATTTTTGAAAAGTATCTCATCAAACTCTGAACGACGCACCTCATAAGCATGAGGAAAAGATTTATCCAGTGCCTGCCCAAAATCAAAATAGCTTACCTGCTCATGATCGGGCGAAACGAACTCCGCTCCGTATTTGAGGATGCCGATAGAGGCAATCTGCTTTTCAACACCCAGACGCTCGAACATCGGCAGGTTTAATGGCAGCAGCGATTCGCCAATATGGAATCGCGGGTGATGCGATTTTTCCAGAAGCACGACGTCGTAACCGTGTTCAGCCAGCAATGCTGAAATAGTCGATCCAGCTGGCCCTCCACCAACAACCAATATATCCGGGGAATTGCCAGCTTCCTGCAGACCAGCTTCCTGTTGAATAGGAATTCCGTAGGATGCCATCGAATTTTTACCTGCTTTCATTTTGTGGGATTTTAGCATAACGCGGGTTCAAATTTGAAGTGCAACGCCTGACTTGAAGAATACCTGATTGGGTGTCTGGTATCCAAGTCGTTTTCTGGGTCGGAGGGGGCGCAGCCAGTGTGTAGTTCACTTTTGCAATTTCGACTTGCCGGTCAAAGGGCATGGATGCTACCGCATCCCGCCCACCCAACCAGTGTTACTCAAAATTGCACTTCATTCCTGAATTCGCCTACAACATTAAAGGCATATAAACGATTAACAAGAATCCGCGTAAGGCGGAAGCCGTAGGGCGCAATCGTTATTGCACCAAAGGTAGGCAATTCTCTAAGCTCTTACGATCTTGAGAAATTGACACCGCCGAATGAAAACATCCGGTGCAATGCGCTACGCTTATTGCACCCTACAAAATCTGAGAAGCTATCCCGGTCACTTTCCCAGATACGCGCGCTGCACTGCATCACTGCCCAGCAGTTCACTAGCCGCACCCGACAGAGTGATCGCGCCACTTTCCATTACGTAGCCACGCTGGGCAACTTGCAGGGCGAGCCTGGCGTTTTGCTCGACCAGCAGGATGCTCATGCCGAGTGCTGCGATATCGCGTATGGTTTCGAAGATCTTTTGCACCATCAGCGGTGCGAGTCCCATGCTCGGTTCATCCAGCATCAGCAAGCGCGGGCGGCTCATCAAAGCGCGCGCCATCGCGACCATTTGCTGCTCGCCGCCGGAGAGCGTTCCGGCCAACTGGTCTTTGCGTTCGGCGAGGCGCGGGAATAATCCGTACATGCGCGCGAGGTCTGTTGTGATTTTATTCTTGTCGCTGCGGCTGTATGCGCCCATCAGCAGATTTTCAGCCACCGTCATGCGCGCGAATACGCCGCGTCCTTCTGGCACGAGTGCGATGCCCATCGCGGCGCGCTGGTGGGCCGCGATATTTTTCAAGCTCTTGCCATCGTATTGAATTTGCCCGCTGGCCGGATGGAGCAGTCCCACCAAGGTTTTCAGTGTGGTGGTCTTGCCTGCGCCGTTGCTGCCGATCAGCGCGACCAGTTCGCCGGGCGCAACATTAAGGCTGATACCTTTTAGCGCCTGAATGCCGCCGTAGCTGACTTTCAGGTCGCGGACTTCGAGCAATGGGCTAGTCATCGCCACCTCCGTGCGTGAGGGTGGCGGCAGAGCCGCCGGGCACCCCACGGCCTCCCCCTGTGTCAATTCCGTCCAGCCTTTGGCTGGTAACGGATTGCCTGACTTTGTTATGCGGGGACGAACTGGGGGTTTCTTGTCCGAGATAAGCGGCAATCACGGCGGGATCTTTGCGCACTTCTTCCGGCACGCCTTCGGCGATCTTTTTGCCGTAATCCAGCACCGCCACACGGTCGCATAGTCCCATGATGAGCTTTACATCGTGCTCGATCAGCAGCACGGTGATGCCGTGATCGCGTATGGTCTGCAACAGCGTTTTAAGACTTTCCGTTTCGGTGGCGTTCATGCCTGCGGCGGGTTCGTCGAGCGCAAGCAACAGCGGATCGGTGGCCAGGGCGCGGGCAATTTCCAGGCAGCGTTGTTCGCCGTAAGACAAGTGCTTGGCGAGAATCTGCGCGGGCTTCTCGATCCCGACATAACGCAGCAATTCGCGCGCGCGTTCGGTGATGGCGCGCTCTTCATTGCGCGTTGCGCGATTGTGCAGCAAGGCGCCGAACACGCCCGCGCGGGTGCGCACGTGACGGCCGATCATCACGTTTTCCAGCGCGGTGAGGTTGGCGAACAGGCGGATGTTCTGGAAGGTGCGCGCGATACCGGCTTGCGCCAGGACATGCGGTTTGCCTGCTTGATAGTGCGTGCCATTGAACTGGAATTCGCCCGCGCTCGGTTGATACAACCCGGTCAGCACGTTGAACAGCGTGGTCTTGCCCGCTCCGTTCGGGCCGATCAAACCGTAAATCTCGCCGCGCTGGATATGCAGCGACACGTCACTCAGCGCGCTCAATCCGCCGAACTGTTTGCTGATGCGCGAGGCGTGCAGCAATACGTTTTCAGTGTGTGGCATCGTATACGCTCGCTTCAGCAGTCGTCTCATCGCCATCCAGTTCGCGGCGACGCACACGTGACGGTAGCAGCCCGGCCGGACGATACAGCATCATCACGATCAGCGCGCCGCCGAACAGCAACATGCGCAAGCTTTCCGGATCGACCAGCGTCTTGCCGAACAATACCTGTTGCAGCGGCACGACGCTGTGGCGCAACACCTCGGGCAGCAGCGCCAACAACACGCCGCCGAGGATCACACCCGCGATGTTGCCCATGCCGCCCAGCACGACCATGCATAACACCATGATGGATTCCATCAGGCTGAAACTTTCCGGGCTGACGAAGCCCTGGAAACCGGCGAACAGAGCGCCGGACGCGCCGCCGAACATCGCACCCATCGCGAACGCCAGCAGCTTGAGGTTGCGCGTGTTGATGCCCATCGCGGAGGCGGCGATCTCGTCTTCGCGTATCGCCATCCATGCTCTTCCGATACGTGATTTTTCCAGTCGCTGCGAGACGAAGATCACCAGTGCAGTGAATGCCAGAAACAGATAAAAATACAGATGAACCGAAGGAAACGTGATGCCGAAAATTGCCTGCGTGGTATTCAGCGAAATGCCTGCCACGTTGATCGGATCAATACGACTGATGCCTTGCGGACCGTTGGTCAGATTGATGGGCGCGTTGAGATTGTTCAAAAAAATGCGGGTGATTTCGCCGAAGCCGAGCGTGACGATGGCCAGATAATCACCACGCAAACGCAACGTGGGCGCGCCGAGCAACGCGCCGAAACCGCCCGCCAGCAAAGCCGCCAACGGCATGACGATCCAGAACGACAGATGCACTCCATCGGGGAACAACAACGGAAATGCGTGCGCCAGATGCGGCGAACCGGTCAGCGCGTAGCAATACGCCCCCACCGCGAAGAACGCGATGTAGCCCAAATCAAGTAAGCCCGCATAGCCGACCACGATGTTCAGCCCGAGCGCCAGCATGATGTAGAGCATCGCAAAATCGACGATGCGCACCCAGCCGCGTCCGAACAGTGCATCGGTGGCGAAGGGCAACAGCAGCAATGCGGCTAGCATCAACCAGAATGTCAGGCGTGTGCGATCGCCGAATAATTTCATTTCTTTAAACCCTCGTAGAAGCGTCGCGAGCAGCCCGAAGCGCAAGGAGCCGCACAGCGAGCGACGAGACATACCGTATGGGTAGGCGAGGAGCAAGCGCGCACGCGACGCCGCGATTCGGGCGCGCAGTAGCTTATGCGAGGGTTTTCAGGCGCGTTCAGCAATGCGCTCTCCCAACAGACCCGAGGGGCGGAATACCAGCACGGCGATCAGCACAAAAAAAGCGAACACGTCCTGATAGTTGCTACCCAAAAATCCGCCGGTCAGATCACCGATATAGCCTGCACCCAGACTCTCGATCAGCCCCAGCAGCAGCCCGCCCAACATCGCCCCGCGCAAGTTGCCGATACCGCCCAATACCGCAGCGGTGAAGGCTTTCAGGCCGAGCAAAAAGCCCATGTAGTAATGCGCCAGCCCGTAGTTGGCACTGACCATCACTCCTGCTACTGCGGCGAGTGCCGAGCCGAGCATGAAGGTAATGGAAATCACGCGATTGATATCCACACCCATCAGTTGCGCGGCGTGTTGATTCTCGGCCACCGCGCGCATCGCGCGCCCCAGTCGGGTGCGATGCACTACCACCATCAACCCCGCCATGATCGACAATGCCAGAATGAAAATGATGATCTGAATATCGTTGATGATCGCGCCGCCGAAAGTATGCGGATGGTTGGCGATCAGTTGCGGGAAGGCGTGATACTCGCGCCCCCAGATCATCATGGCGAGATTCTGCAACACGATAGATACGCCGATCGCGGTGATCAGCGGAGCGAGGCGAGGCGCATGGCGCAACGGGCGGTAGGCGATGCGCTCGATGCCATAGCCCAGCACCATACAACCCAGCATCGCCAACCCTATACTGAGCGGCAATGCCAATAGCGGCGGTACGCCCAAACCCATCAATGCAGTAAGCGCGGACAGCGCCAGCATTGCGCCTATCATCACCACTTCGCCATGCGCAAAGTTGATGAGTCCGAGTATGCCATACACCATGGTGTAGCCCAGCGCGACCAGCGCATACACGCTGCCTTGCACGAGGCCATTGATGATTTGTTGTAAGAAAATTTCCATAGCTGGCAAACAAAAACGACACGCGAACGTGTCGTTTAAGTCATTGCGTCAAATGTGCATCAATGCGCCGCCGGAGCAGTTGCGCCCAGCGTTTCCAGCGGCTGCCACTTGCCCTGTTGCACTTGATACACAGTGATGGCGCCGCCCTTTAAATCACCTTTTTCATCGAACTGGATCTTTGCCGTCACTCCTTCGTGTGTGATGGTCGCGAGTACAGGCAGGTATTTTGCCGGCTCCACCGAACCGGCTTTTTGCATCGCGGCGATCATCACATTCACCGCGTCGTAACAGTAGGGCGCGTACAACTGGATCGGCTGATACCTGGCAACGAATCGATCGGAGAACACCTTGCCGCCGGGCATCTTGTCCAGCGGCACGCCCGGCAACGAAGCATAAACCCCTTCCGCCGCATCACCCGCCAGCTTGATGAATTCCGGCGTATAACCGCCGTCACCCGTCATGAATTTCAGATCGAGCGCGAGTGCCTTGAGCTGCTTCGCCATCGGCCCGCCTTGCGCATCCATCCCGCCAAAGAACAACAAATCCGGCTTTTTGCCTTTCACCGCGGTCAGCACCGCAGTAAAGTCCATCGCCTTGTCGTTGGTGTATTCATGCGCCACGATTTGCGCGCCATTGGTCTGTGCGGCTTTGATGAATTCATCTGCCAGGCCCTGTCCGTAAGCGGTGCGATCATCGATCACAGCGATCTTCTTCGCCGCCAAATTTTTCGTCGCATACTCGCCCAGCACACGGCCTTGCTGCGCGTCATTCGCCATCACGCGGAACGCAGTCTTGAAACCCTGCGCAGTGTAGGCGACCGCCGTGGCGGAAGGCGAAATCTGGGGAATGCCGTTATCGCTGTAGATTTTTGCCGCGGGTATGCTGGTGCCGGAATTAAGATGGCCGATTACGCCACTGACTTTGTCATCCACCAGCTTCTGCGCCACGATAGTCGCGGTCTTGGGATCGGCCTGATCGTCTTCACTGATCAACTCGAAATGCATCTTGCGCCCGCCGATAACAGTGCCCTTGGCGTTGGCATCGTCTATCGCCATGCGTGTGCCGTTCTCATTGTCCTTGCCCAAGTGCGCCTGCGGGCCGGTCAAAGGCGCTGACGCGCCGATGCGCACGATCATCTCACCAGACGAATTTTGATCGGTCGTGGTCGATTTTTCACATCCAAACAGCGTCAGAACGATAGCGGAAAGCAATAGCAAACGAACAGAATGAAATGACATGGCTAATCCCTTGATGAATATGAGTGGATTATGCGGAGCAGGCGTTCTGCTTGTCAATTTAACGGACAATAAAAAGCCGGCTTGCGCCGGCCTTTTGCCGCATGATGCTTTAAACCTACTTGGTGGCCAAACTTTGTTCGAACTTAACCAATTCGGTGATTTCTGCCTGTTTGGTACCCGCTGCGTCGTTAGCCGGCATAGGCATAGTACCCCAGTTTCCCGAACCACCCTTTGATACCTTCATCACCAGACCTTCGGTCAAAGGATATTCCTTGCCGTTGTAGGTGAACTTGGTAACGCCGCCGCCGGTGTACTTTTTGGCAACGTCTCTCCAAGCCGGACCGACCACCTTCTTGTCAATCGCGTGACAAGCGGTGCAGTTGAGCTTCTTAGCCAGCGCTGGCATTTCTTCTGCCATTACGCTACCTGCAACCATCAAACCAGCTACTGCAACCATGCTTCCGATAATAGATTTCATACGTCTCTCCGTTTTATGATTAAAACACTTCAAACAATACGAAGGTTTGGCCTCCGCTTGCGATTCTAGACAACCCCGTCTGCTTTGCATAGCCATTCGGCCAAACACACCCGCAAGAGGTAGCTTTGCAGGCGACTTGCAACCAGCCGGAGGCTGGGCAAGATCGTCACCGC
>OBLT010000224.1_pt1 | contig 41971 bp, 40 predicted proteins | sample 1518721 | NCBI WGS metagenome assembly OBLT01 (sample SAMEA3539307, study PRJEB22396) | soil metagenome | biome: tundra; feature: field; material: soil | place: USA | collected 2010-05 | depth 0.15 m | reverse complement strand
CAAACAGACCGAGCAAACTGTCGAGGAATTTCGCACGGGCGGCAGGCTGTACATGATCAAGATCACGCCCAAGGTCGGTGCACCTTACTATTTGATTGATGACAGAGGCGACGGCAAGTTTGCGCGGCAGGAAAGTCTGGATTCAGGTTTCCGTCCGCCGCGCTGGGTCATTCACCGCTTTTAAAACATGGCGGTTTTTACTAGCGTCTCCGAGGCGGAACTCACTGCCTGGCTGGGCGATTATTCCTTGGGCCAATTGCTGGAATTGCAGGGCATCGCATCCGGTATCGAGAACACCAACTATTTCGTCACCACCAGCAATGGCCGCTTCGTGCTCACGCTGTTCGAAATACTCAGTGCCGACGAATTGCCGTTCTATCTGAATTTGATGGCGCATCTGGCACGCCACGGCATTCCCTGCCCCAATCCGGTGGCGAATCGCTCCAATCAATTTTTGGGTACCCTCAATGGCAAGCCCGCCTGCATCGTCAGCCGTTTGAGCGGCAAGTCCACGACCACGCCGAACAGCGCGCAGTGTGCCGCCATCGGCGCGATGCTCGGGCAGATGCACATCGCCGGACAAAGTTTCTCGCAGATCATGCCCAACCCGCGCGGCGCGACATGGCGCGCGGCAATGGCTCCGCAGGTACGGCCATTTCTGGATGCGCAGCAAGCGGCGTTACTGGAGAGCGAAGTCGCGCTACAGGCACAACAGGATTGGACATCCTTGCCGCAAGGTGTGATCCACGCCGACCTGTTCCGCGACAATGTGCTGCTGGAAGAAAATCGCGTCGGCGGCCTGATCGATTTTTATTTCGCATGCAGCGATGCGCTGCTGTATGACGCGGCGATCACCGTCAACGATTGGTGCACGCATACCGACGGCACGCTGGATGCGACAAAAACACAAACGTTCCTGCGCGCCTACCATGCGGTGCGTCCGCTGCTGGATAGCGAACGTAATGCCTGGCCGCTGCTGCTGCGTGTCGCCGCGCTGCGCTTCTGGCTGTCACGCTTGTTCGACATGTATCTGCCGCGCGACGGCGAATTGATTCATGCGCATGACCCGCGCCACTTTGAGCGCATCCTGAAAAATCACATCGCATCAGCACAAGCCGTTTGGCTGTAAAGGAGAAATGATGGAACCGCAACGCTTAAAAGCCGGACAAGGCTGGGAATGGATCAAACAAGGCTACGCGCTGTTTATTAAAGCACCGCTACTATGGATCGTATTGCTGTTTATCTGCGTGATCGCAGCGGTGGGATTATCCAACGTACCCGTTGTAGGCGAGCCATTGGTGAGCCTGCTGATGCCGGCAATATTGGTTGGCCTGATGGCCGGCTGCCGTGCGCTTAGTCAGGACGAAGAACTGGAACTGGCGCATTTGTTCAGCGGTTTCAAACAACACACCTCGCAATTGGTTACCCTGGGTGGTATTTCGCTGGCCGGGCAATTCCTGATCTTCGGGGTGATGATGCTGGTCGGCGGCGCCACACTGGTCGGTATCTTGATGAACGGCCAACCGGATGCAGACCCCAACGTGATGATGCAGGCCGTCGCGGGAGCAGGCTTTGCGGTATTGCTTGGCATTGTGCTATTCAGCTTGCTGATGATGGCGATGCAGTTCGCACCGATGCTGGTGTTCTTCCGCAATGTCCCGCCGGTGCAGGCAATGAAGCTCAGCTTGCGCGCCTTTCTCCATAATGTCGGCCCGATGCTGGTGTATGGCATAACGTTCCTGCTTTTGGCGATACTCGCCAGCATCCCGATGATGCTCGGCTGGCTGGTGTTGTTGCCTCTGGTGTTCACTTCGCTGTATGCCAGCTATTGCGACATTTTTCCGCCGGTGAAAGAGGCCAGCAGCACACCGCTGGAAGGCGATGTCATTAGCCGCGACGATCAAGCGCATTTCTAAATTTCCACCGCCACGATACTATTGTAGGAGCGGGCCATGCCTGTCCTGAGTCTGTCGAAGCGGCCCGCGAATATCGCCCGCATGGCGGGCTCCTATACCGCCGTCAGTTTGGCGTATTCCAGCGCCAGCCACTTCACCCCGGCTTTGCGGAAATTCACCTGCACGCGCGCATCCGCGCCGCTGCCTTCTAGATTGACGATCACCCCTTCGCCGAACTTGGTGTGGAATACCGCCTGGCCGCTGCGCCAAGCAGAGTTGCGCACAGCACCATCTGCTTCGACCCTAACCCCCCCATCCCCCCTTGTCAGGGGCGCGTATTTCTCCTTCCCTGACAAGGGGAGGCCGGGAGGGGTTAAGTAGTGCGCAGCAAACGAATTCCGCTGTGCAATCCTCGGCGTGATCCAATGCAATAAATTGTCCGGCAACTCGCGCAGGAAACTCGATGCCATGCCGTAACTCACCTGCCCGTGCAGCATGCGGCTTTGCGCGAAGCTCAGGTAAAGTCTGCGCCGCGCGCGGGTGATCGCCACATACATCAGGCGGCGCTCTTCATCCAGCCCGCCATCTTCGCGTTGACTGTTTTGGTGCGGGAACAAACCCTCTTCCAAACCGGTGATGAACACGGTGTGAAACTCCAGCCCTTTGGAAGCATGCACGGTCATCAGATGCAGCGCATCATCCTGCTCCCCCGCCTGATGTTCGCCCGCCTCCAGTGAGGCATGGGCGAGAAACGAGGTCAGGCTGTCGTCCTCGTTCTCATGCACGAACAGTGAGGCCGCGTTGATCAGTTCGTTAAGATTTTCCAACCGCTCCTCGGCCTCGCGCTTCTTGGCGCCGGTTTCGTTTTGGTAATACGCAATCAAGCCGCTGTGTTCCAACACGTGATCCAGTATCTCGGGCAGCGGCAATTCACGCGTTGAGCTGCGCAGCGATTCGATCAGTGCGACGAATGCAGAGACTTTTCCGCCCGCGCGTGCTGCCGCATCGAATAAAGTCGTGTTGTTTTGCTTTGCCGCTTCCTGCAACTGCTCGATGCTGCGCGCACCGATGCCGCGCGTCGGAAAGTTGATGATGCGCAGCAGCGCATTGTCGTCATCAGTGTTTTCCATCAGACGCAGATAGGCCAGCGCGTGTTTGATTTCCTGCCGCTCGAAAAAGCGCAGCCCGCCATACACGCGATACGACAATCCGGCGGAAACCAGCGCGTGTTCCAGCACGCGCGATTGCGCATTAGAACGGTACAGCAGCGCGATCTCCTTGAGATTGACACCCTCGGATTTCAACTGCTGAATTTCGCTGACGATGAAACCCGCCTCTTCCACGTCGGTCGGCGCTTCGTACACACGCAGCGGCTCACCGCCGTTTTCCGAAGTCCACAGATTCTTGCCGAGACGGTTGCGGTTGCGGCTGATCAGCGCGTTGGCGGCTTCGAGGATGTTGCCGTGCGAGCGATAGTTCTGCTCCAGCTTAATCACCGACTCAACATGAAAATCACGCGTCAGCTCCTGCATGTTGCCGACATTCGCGCCGCGAAATGCATAGATGGACTGATCGTCATCACCCACCGCGAACAGCGCGCTGTGCTTGCCTGCCAGCAGTTTCAGCCATTGGTATTGCAGCTTGTTGGTGTCCTGAAACTCGTCCACCAGAATGTGCTGGAAGCGTTCCTGATAATGCTCGCGCAACGCCGCGTTGCGTGACAGTAATTCATAGCAACGCAACAACAACTCGGAAAAATCCACCACCCCTTCGCGCTGGCACTGCGCATCGTACTCGGCAAAAACTTCCACCTTGCGCCGCGTGTACGGATCGTAGGCTTCCACCTCGTTTGCACGCAGACCCTGCTCCTTGCTGCCGCTAATGAAATTCTGCATCTCGCGTGGCGGATACTTTTCATCGTCCACATTCATCGCTTTCATCAGCCGCTTGATCGCGGAAAGCTGGTCGCCGCTGTCGAGTATCTGGAAGGTCTGCGGCAGATTCGCCTCGCGGTAATGCGCGCGCAACATGCGGTTGCATAGCCCGTGAAACGTACCGATCCACAAGCCGCGCGTGTTGATCGGCAGCATCGCCGACAGGCGCGTGAGCATTTCCTTGGCCGCCTTGTTGGTGAATGTCACCGCTATAATGCTATGCGGGCTGACCGCGCCAGTGCTGATCAGATAAGCAATGCGCGTGGTCAGCACGCGCGTCTTGCCGCTACCCGCCCCGGCAAGGATCAGCGCGGACTGGTGCGGCAGCGTGACGGCTTGAAGTTGAGGAGGATTGAGGCCTGAAAGGATCGAAGAATTCATGGTGGAATTATGCCACAGCGGTTGTCCAAGCCGTTGCCGTGGTATCTGAAAACCCGTTGCCTACATCGGACTTTTGAAATAAACGGGGGCAGATTTTCATCTGCCCCCGTTTAATTCTTCGCTCGTCTTTTACTTCTTCTTGTTCTCGATCATGTCGTGCATGATCGGCGCGAGAATGATTTCCATCGCATGGCTCATCTTGCCGCCCGGCGTCACCAAAGTATTGGCGCGCGACATGAAGGAGTTGGGAATCATGGTGAGCATGTAGGGGAAATTCACGCCCTTGGGGTCGCGGAAGCGAACCACCACAAAGCTTTCATCCGGAGTCGGGATGTCGCGCGCGATGAACGGATTGGAGGTGTCCACGGTCGCCACACGCTGGAAATTGATGTGGGTGCGCGAGAATTGCGGGGTGATGTACTGGATGTAGTCCGGCATGCGACGCATGATGGTATCCACTGTCGCTTCGGCGGAATAGCCGCGCTCGGCCGCATCACGGTGAATCTTCTGGATCCACTCCAGATTGACCACCGGCACAACGCCGATACCCAAATCCACATATTTGGCCGCATCGATCTTGCCATCGGTAGCCAAGCCGTGCAGCCCTTCGTAGAACAACAAATCAGAATGCGCCTCGATGTCTTCCCACGGGGTAAATACGCCCGGCTTCAGATCTTTCAGCTTGAAATGCTTGTTGTGCTGTTCGGCCTCGGCTTCGCTATGCACGTAGTAGCGACGCTTGCACATGCCGGTTTTGCCATAGATCTTGAAGGTTTCTTCGATCTTGTTGAAGTGGTTGGCTTCCGGGCCAAAATGGCTGAATCTGTTATTGCCAGCCTTGGCAGCTTCTGCGGCGGCGGCGCGAAACGCCATACGATCCAGGCTGTGCAGGCTGTCGCCTTCGATGACCGCTGCGCTGATTTTTTCGCGGCGAAAGATATTTTCAAAGGCACGTTTTACCGTAGTGGTGCCTGCACCGGATGAACCGGTCACTGCAATCACGGGATGTTTGTGGGACATAGTGAACTCTCCTGAAGGGATTTATAAAATTTTAGGCGGCAATTCTAGCAGAATGCCATCCTGGGGGCTAACGCGAAAGTCTAACGCCCTACTGTTGGCGCGGTGATACCCATCTTGCCGGTCAGTTTGTGCGCCAGCGCTTCAGCTTCGACCCGGCTGGGCAGTTGCGTGATGCGCAGTTGGTATTGCCCGTCTTGCAATGGCAAGATGCGCACATCATAGCCCGCTGCACCCAGCTCATCGTACGCAGCAAGTGCATCGCGCTCGCTGTTGGCGGTGAGCAGCTGCACTTTCCATTTGCCGCCGCTGCGCCTTGCGCCTTGCCCGGCTGTAACCTCCGTTTCAGCCGCCCACTTGGCCAGTTGTTCGTCAGCCAAGCCGGTGACCGGCAGCGGGGGCGCGTCCTTGCGCATCACATAAAACGTTTGCGGCTGATCCATCACGAATGGCGCTTCACTACCATGTGCAACGCTGATTTTTCCCTCAAGCAGGCACACCACATCGAAATCCATCTTCGCTTCTTTATCGGTGTCAGCCAGGCTTTTACCCATCGCCTTTTCCATCGCGGATACGCTCATCTTGCCGCCCACCTTGCCCCACACGTCGGTGCCGCGTATCCCCACCGTCGCTCCCGCGACCCTGACGGTTACTTCACGCGCTTGTAGTTTGGCGATACTGGCAGTGGTGAAACGGAACGCGCCTTTGGCGACATCCAGCAGCGCGCTGAACAACCCTTTCCCCTCGCGCTGTTGCGCGAGATCGGACACGGTCAGGCCGGCATTTTCACCCAGCTTGATCGCACTGCCGTCAGCCGCTTGCAACAAGATACGGGCATTCGCTCCGGTGATGAGCTTGTCGCCATCGTTCAATTCCATGCCTATCGATAACGGCTGGGTAGTTGCACCGCGTTGCAACCATGCGGACATCTGTATGCCCTGCACGACGACATTCGGCGCGGCATAGATGGGCACTGCAAGCAGCAGAAAAAAACCGGCGATCATGTTTTTCATGGTTGGCTCCCGAGTGTGGTCGAATTCGCGGCGGACTGACGTTGCCGTATATAATGCCACATTGATAAACCATGTAACAGAATCACACCACATGCAACCCGAATATCAGCCAGAATTCATCGAACAACAAGCGCAGCAGCACTGGGAAAACAGTCAATCGTTTCGTGCCGTCAAACAATCCGGCAAACCCAAGTATTACTGCCTGTCCATGTTCCCCTATCCTTCCGGCAAGCTGCACATGGGCCATGTGCGCAACTACACCATAGGCGACGTGCTGGCGCGCTGGCACAAGATGCACGGCTACAACGTGCTGCAGCCTATGGGCTGGGACGCGTTCGGTCTGCCTGCGGAAAACGCCGCGATCCAGAACAAGGTGCCGCCCGCACAGTGGACTTACGATAACATCGCCCACATGAAGCAGCAGTTTAAGTTGCTGGGCTTTGCCATAGACTGGTCGCGCGAACTCGCGACCTGCAAGCCGGACTATTACAAGTGGAACCAGTGGCTGTTTCTGCGCATGCTGGAAAAAGGCATCGCCTACAAGAAGACGCAAGTGGTGAACTGGGACCCGGTGGATCAGACCGTGCTCGCCAACGAACAAGTGATCGACGGTCGCGGCTGGCGCACCGGCGCCATCGTCGAGAAGCGCGAGATTCCCGGCTACTACTTGGGCATCACCCAATTCGCCGAGGAACTGCTGGCCGACCTCGATAAGCTGCCGGGCTGGCCGGAGCGCGTGAAGATCATGCAGGCCAACTGGATCGGCAAGAGCATAGGCGTGCAAATTGGGTTTAGGCACATTAAAAAGAACGTAGGAACCCCATACACGATAGATGGGCAAGAGACGCTCAAAGTTTTTACTACGCGTGCAGACACATTAATGGGGGCAACATATGTAGCAATTGCGCCAGAGCACCCCGTAGCCAAATTCGCAGCTCGGATCGACCCAGAATTGAGATTGTTTCTTGATGAGTGTAAAGCTGGGGGTGTTTCAGAGGCTGAGTTAGCGTTACAAGAGAAGAAGGGCAAAGATACCTGGCTCGTCGTCGAACATCCATTAACCGGCAAACATCTCCCCGTGTGGGTGGCCAATTACGTGCTGATGGCCTACGGCGAGGGCGCGGTGATGGCGGTACCTGCGCATGATGAGCGGGATTTTGGGTTTGCGAAAAAATATGAGTTGCCGATCAAACAAGTAATTCATAGCGAAGCACCTGAGGCAGAAGAAATCAGACATATCATTCAAGAAGGAGCGCGTGCAGCGGACTCTGCCGCTATGCATCGCCTCGTAAATGAATATGGTGATCCACATGGAGCAGGTGCAGAGGATTGGGATGACCTCCTGCATGAAGCAACAGAATATGATTCCAATAAGTGGAAAGAGTGGTACGCCAGTAAAGGAGGCGTTTGCACTAGCTCCGGCAAATACGACGGCCTCAATTATGAAGCTGCGGTGGACACCATCGCCGCCGACCTCGCCGCCAAAGGTCTGGGCGAGAAGAAAGTCCAGTGGCGTTTGCGCGACTGGGGCATCTCCCGCCAGCGCTATTGGGGTTGCCCGATACCCATCATCCATTGCGACAGTTGCGGCTCGGTACCGGTGCCGGAAGATCAGTTGCCGGTGAAGTTGCCCGAAGACTGCGTGCCTGACGGCTCCGGCAATCCGTTGCTCAAACGCGAGGATTTTCTCAATTGCACTTGTCCTAAATGTGGCGGTAAAGCGAAGCGCGAGACCGACACGATGGACACCTTCGTGGATTCGAGCTGGTACTACGCTCGTTATGCCAGCGGGTTCAAATCCGACGCGATGGTGGACGAAGAAACCGGTTACTGGATGCCGGTAGATCAGTACATCGGCGGCATCGAACACGCGATTTTGCATTTGCTCTACTCGCGCTTCTGGACCAAGGTGATGCGCGACCTCGGCTTGGTCAAATACGATGAGCCCTTTGCTAATCTATTGACGCAAGGCATGGTGCTCAACCATATCTTCTCGCGTTACAACGACAAGGGCGGCATCGAATACTTCGCGCCCGAAGAGATCAAACTAAATAAGGATACGGACGGCAAGGAACTGGGTTACACACTGATTAAGGATGGCCAGCCGGTAGATTTTGAAGGCATGAGCACCATGTCCAAATCCAAGCGCAACGGCGTCGACCCGCAAGCCTTGATCGAAAAATACGGTGCGGACACTGCGCGCCTGTTCATGATGTTCGCTTCACCGCCCGAGCAGACGCTGGAGTGGGCCGATTCCGGCGTGGAGGGCACGTATCGCTTCCTGAAGCGCGTGTGGAGATTTGCGCATGACTATAATGCCGAACTTACATCAGCCACCCAACCTAACGATCCCTCGCACATTTTAGACCATGAGGTCGAATTTAAAAAAATTCGGAGAGAAATCCATTTGATTTTAAAGCAAGCAAATTTCGACTTTCAGAGGCATCAGTTCAACACGGTCGTCTCTGCTGCGATGAAGTTATTAAACCTTCTTGATGATGCAAACTCGGTATTACATAAGTATGGCATCGGAAGGACTCCACAAGAGAAATCCCGTCGAGAAGAAATAATGCAAGAAGGCTATAGTATTCTTTTAATATTGCTGTCGCCGATCACGCCACACATCGCGCATGCTCTGTGGCGCGAACTGGATTATGGTAACGACATCCTCGCCGCCCCTTGGCCTGTGGTGGACGAAGCTGCGCTGGTGCAAGACGAAATCGAATTGGTGATCCAGGTGAATGGCAAATTGCGCGGCAGCTTGCGCGTGGCGAAGGATGCCGACAAGGCAACGTTGGAGCAGCTTGCGCTGGCAAATGTGGCTGTGCAGAAACATCTAGCGGGCGCAGCGCCGAAGAAAATCGTGGTCGTGCCGGGTCGTTTGATCAACGTTGTCGTCCAGGAGTAAAGCTTGTGCGCCCACTGCTTAAGTTATTAGCCCTGCTGTTTACCGCTGTGTTGCTGGCCGGTTGCAGCTTCCATTTGCGCGGTCAGGCGGGCATGCCGTTCGATACGTTATATCTTGATGCGGCTAATCCCAAAACGCCCTTCACCAGAGAATTGCGCCTCAATCTGGAAGCGAATAAGGTGAAATTAGTAAACACTGCCGGGCAGGCCGATGTGGTGCTTAACATCGTTTCTGAAATCCCCGACAAACAGATTCTTTCACTGAGCGGCAGCGGACGCGTAAATGAATTCCAATTGTTCTACCGCGTTTCCGTGCGCGCATATGATCTCAAGAAACAAGACTGGATTCCCGCCGAAGAATTCGTGATGCACCGCGATTACTCTTACGACGACAACAATGTTCTTGCCATGGAGGCTGAGGAAACCCTGCTCTACCAGAGCATGCGTTCAGACATGGTGCAGCAAATCGTGCGTCGCCTGAGTCGTGCCAAACCGCAACCACAATAGCCCATGACCATCACCAGCGAAGACTTGTCGCGCCATCTCACCTCCGGTTTGAAACCGTTGTATGTGGTTTTTGGAGACGCGCTGTTGCTGGCGATCGAAGCGGCGGACAGTATCCGTGCGGCGGCGCGCGCAGCCGGATATACCGAACGCGAAACATTCATCGCCGAACAGCATTTCAAATGGAGCGAGTTGCACAACAGCGCGCGGAGTCTGTCCCTGTTCGCCTCGCGCAAAGTGGTGGATCTGCGCATTCCGTCCGGCAAGCCCGGCGTGGAGGGTGGGCAGGCATTACAGGATTACTGCGCCAACCTGAGTGAGGATGTGCTAACACTAATCTCTTTACCCAAGCTGGATAGGACTGCGCAGAAGAGCCAATGGTTTAACGCTCTGGAAAAGCACGGCGTAATGATTTCCGCCGACGACATTCCGCGCAGCGCGTTGCCACGCTGGATCGCCGGGCGCCTCAAACGGCAAGAACAAACGGCGGACAATGCCACTTTGGAATTCCTCGCGGATCGTTGCGAGGGAAATCTGCTCGCTGCATTTCAGGAAATTCAAAAACTCGCTTTGCTGTTTCCAGCCGGGCAACTGTCTTTCGATCAAGTCAAAGACGCGGTGATGGATGTGGCGCGCTATGACATTTTCAAACTTTCGGAGGCCATGCTGAACGGCAACGCGGCACGCTACGCGCGCATCCTTGACGGCCTGCGCGCCGAGGGAACCGCCACCGTGCTGGTGCTGTGGGGGATCAGCGAAGAAATCCGCACGCTGGGCAGGGTGCTGCAAGCTACCGAGCGCGGTGGCAATATTAGCAATGCCCTGCGTGATGCCCGGGTATGGGGGTCGCGTCAGGGATTGATCGAAAATGCGGCGCGCCGACTGAAGTTTCCGCACATCGAGCGCGCCATCCAACAGGCCGCACGACTGGACAAGACCATTAAAGGTTTGCGCCAGGGTGATGTGTGGGATGAGTTATTGCAACTCGGGTTGCGCTTTGCCAAATGAACACCTCTATAAATCCATTTTTGCGAGCATCCGCTATGCGGATTGCCTGCTTAAACCACTTCGGGCACATCGCTGCGTTGCACCAAAGGTACGCAATCCACTATCCGGCTTGCCGGATGTGGAATTGTCAGCGCGGTGCTCGCTCCCTCGTCTATCGTGTGATATGCCTCGGCCGCTGCGCTCCGTGCGCCTTGCGCAGTATCCCGAAATTCTGAATTTCTAGAAATGTTCAAATCATGAACGATATTTTACTGGTCATCACCAATCTGCCCGACGTTGCATCTGCGGAAAAACTTGCGCGCCAACTTATCGAAGCGCGTGCCGCCGCTTGCGTGAACCAGCTTGCTCCCTGCATCTCTACTTACCGTTGGCAGAACAACATCGAAACCGTCACCGAAGTGCCGCTGCTGATCAAAACCACACAGGCCACTTACCCGCGCCTTGAAAAATTGATACGCGAAGCGCACCCGTACGAACTTCCCGAAATCATCGCTGTCTCGGTGACAGCAGGTTTCCCCGCTTATCTGGATTGGATAGGCGGGGAAACCACTACTCTCAAGGAATAATAATGCGTTTTGCTTTACTGCTGCTGCTTTGTCTTGTCGCACCCACCTCGAATGCGGATGGCTTTCTGGATCGCCTGCCCGGCCTGACTGGCAGCAAACAACCCAGCTTCCTGCCGCCGGATAAAGCTTTTGGTCTGGATGTGAGCGTGCGCGATGCGCATACCTTGCAAGCCAACTTCAACGTGACACCCGACTACTATTTGTATCGTGACAAAATCATCATTACCACCAAAGACAGCGCGGTCAAAGTCACGGCAGTGAATTTGCCCAAAGGCGAAATAAGGCACGACTCCAACTTCGGCGATACCGAGGTTTTCCATCAATCATTTCAAGCGGAAATCACGCTGAATCGTCCAAATATTGAGGCAACCAGCATCACACTAAACGCCGTCTACCAAGGTTGTAGTGAGCAAGGGCTATGCTACCCGCCCATCACCAAGACATTACTCATCAACCTGCCGGATGCAACAACCGGCCAGCTTGCACCGCCCGTACTGACTGAAGCCCCGCCGCCTTCATCGCAAGCACCCGTATCGGAAGGCTCGCAAATCGCCCGACTATTCAAGGGCGGTAGTTTCTGGCTGATCGTTTCCTTTTTCTTCGGCGCAGGGCTGTTGCTGGCGTTGACTCCGTGCGTGTTCCCGATGATCCCGATCCTGTCCGGCATCATCGTCGGGCGCGGCCACAAAATCACCCATATGCACGCCTTCATCCTGTCGCTGGCATACGTGCTGGGCATGGCCATCACCTATGCCGCTGCCGGTGTGGCGGCGGGATTTTCCGGCAACCTGATTTCCAATGCACTGCAAACGCCCTGGGTACTCGGCAGCTTCGCCGCAGTGTTCGTGCTGCTGTCGTTGTCCATGTTCGGTTTTTATGAGTTTCAACTGCCCAACGCTTTGCAAAGCAAACTGAGTGACACTAGCAACCGCCTGCACGGCGGCCATCTCAGCGGCGTGTTCGTGATGGGCGCGCTGTCCGCCATCATCATGGGGCCATGCGTGGCAGCACCGTTAGCCGGTGCGCTGCTCTACATCGGCCAGACCCACGATGCCGTGCTGGGCGGCGTTGCACTGTTTGTAATGGCGCTGGGCATGGGCGCACCGCTACTGCTGATCGGCACTTCGGCAGGTGTATTGCTGCCCAAAGCCGGCGCGTGGATGGAAGCTGTCAAACGATTCTTCGGCGTGATGTTGCTGGCGCTGGCGATCTGGATCACCCAACCGTTGCTGCCCGTCAGCGTGCAGATGCTGCTGTGGGCGGCACTGCTGATCTTCTCGGCGATTTACCTGCAGGCATTGGATGCCCTGCCACACAATGCCGGCGGCTGGCACAAACTGCTCAAAGGCATCGGCCTGTTCGCCCTGCTGCTGGGCGCGGCTTATTTGATCGGTGCGTTGTCCGGTGCGCGTGACATCCTGCGCCCGCTCGGCAACATCGGTCGAGCCGAAACACCGGCACCCGCCGCACTGCAATTTTCCCGCGTCAAAGACATTACAGACCTCGATCAACGCATCGCCCAGACATCCAGTCAGACCCAAGGACGCAGACAAATAGTCATGTTTGATTTCTACGCCGACTGGTGTATCTCATGCAAGGAAATGGAACGCTTTACCTTCTCCGATGCCGCCGTAAAAGCCAAACTCAAACCGGTATTGCTGCTGCAAGCCGATGTCACGGCAAACAGCGAAGCCGACAAAGCCCTGCTCAAACGCTACGGCCTGTTCGGCCCACCAGGTATCTTGTTCTTCGATACACAGGGCAAAGAGCTGGGCGATTTTCGCGTGACTGGTTATCAAGATGCCACACAGTTTCTGAAAACGCTGCAAGGTGTTGGGCTTTAATATATTTTGGTTATCTTCGTCAAAATACTGGACAAATCACCATAATTTACGGCAAACTGCGCACATGAAAAACATTCTTGTGTTGCATGGCCCTAATCTGAATCTGCTTGGCAGTCGCGAGCCGGATGTATATGGCCATATTACATTGAACGAAATTAACGAGCGTTTAATAACATTAGCTGGCAAAAGCGGCGCGAACTTGTTATGCTTCCAAAGCAACGCCGAGGCCGAACTGGTGGGGCGGGTGCAGCAAGCACGCGCTGATGGCTCGCAGTTCATCATTATCAATCCAGCCGCGTTCACCCACACCAGCGTGGCGTTGCGCGATGCGCTGGCGGCAGTAGCCATCCCGTTCATTGAAGTGCATCTTTCCAATGTGTTCGCGCGCGAGGCGTTTCGCAAGGAATCGTTCTTTTCCGATCTCGCCATTGGCGTGATCAGCGGCTTGGGCGCGGCAGGCTATGAATTCGCGGTGCAATTCGCACTGAACCATAAAAACCAAGCTTAAGGAGGTCACCATGGATTTACGCAAGCTCAAGACATTGATTGAGTTGGTCGAAAGTTCCGGCATTGCCGAACTGGAAATCAGCGAGGGCGAAGAACGCGTGCGCATCACCCGCACCGCCGCTTCCACTCAGCAAACATATGCGGCGGCCCCGCAACCCATCATCGCCGCAGCAGCACCGCAAGCCGTCGTTCCGGCAGCTGAACCCGCCAAACCTGCGATAGCGGAAGGCCACGTGGTGAAGTCGCCGATGGTCGGCACGTTCTACCGCTCGGCCTCACCGGGCTCCAAGGCATTCGTGGATGTGGGTCAAACCGTAAACAGCGGCGAGACCTTGTGCATCATCGAGGCAATGAAGTTGCTTAACGAAATCGAAGCCGATCAGAGCGGGGTCATCAAAGCCATCCTGGTGGAGAATGGCCAGCCTGTTGAGTTTGGCCAACCGCTATTCGTCATCGGTTAATCGTTAGCGCGCGATTTCGTACAATGCCCAAGTTCGGAGCCAACACCATGTTTGAAAAAATCCTGATTGCCAATCGCGGCGAGATCGCTCTCCGTATTCAGCGCGCTTGCCGCGAGATGGGCATAAAAACCGTCGTGGTGCATTCTGAGGCGGATGCCGATGCCAAGTATGTGAAGCTGGCCGATGAGTCGGTTTGTATCGGCCCAGCCTCTTCTACCCAAAGTTATCTGAACATCCCTGCCATCATCAGTGCGGCGGAGGTGACGGATGCGCAAGCCATTCATCCGGGCTATGGCTTTCTTTCAGAAAACGCCGATTTTTCCGAGCGTGTCGAAAAATGCGGTTTCGTGTTCATCGGCCCGCGCGCCGAGACTATCCGTTTAATGGGCGACAAGGTGAGCGCCAAGATCGCCATGAAGAAAGCCGGGGTGCCTTGCGTGCCCGGAGTGGAAGGCGCGTTGCCGGATACTCCTGCAGAGATCATCAAGATTGCGCGCAGCATCGGCTACCCGGTCATCATCAAGGCCTCCGGTGGCGGTGGCGGACGTGGCATGCGCGTGGTGCATACCGAAGCGGCTCTGCTTAATGCCGTCACCATGACACGTGCTGAGGCACAGGCAGCCTTCAACAATCCCATGGTGTACATGGAAAAGTTTTTGGAGAACCCACGCCACATTGAGATTCAGGTGCTGGCCGACCAGCATGGCAACGCGGTGTATTTGGGCGAGCGGGATTGCTCAATGCAACGCCGCCACCAAAAGATTCTGGAAGAAGCCCCTGCCCCGTTGCTCGATGCAAAAATGCGCAACAAGGTCGGCGAACGCTGCGCTGAGGCCTGCCGCAAGATCGGCTATCGCGGTGCCGGCACGTTTGAATTCCTGTATGAGAACGGCGAATTCTTCTTCATCGAGATGAACACCCGCGTGCAGGTGGAACATCCGGTGACAGAAATGATTACCGGCATCGACATCGTACAGCAACAAATACGCATCGCCGCGGGGGAGAAGCTGCCATTCAAGCAACGCGACATCCAGTTCCGCGGCCATGCCATCGAATGCCGGATTAACGCCGAGCATCCTTACAAATTCACACCGTCTCCCGGACGCATCACCACTTGGCATCCGCCCGGCGGGCCGGGCATTCGCGTGGATTCGCACGTGTATGCCAATTATTTTGTGCCGCCATATTATGACTCGATGATCGGCAAGATCATTGCCTACGGCGACACCCGCGAGCAAGCCATGGCGCGGATGCGCACCGCACTGTCAGAAATGGCAGTGGAAGGCATCGAGACCAACATCGCACTGCATCGCGAGTTGCTGCAGGACGCCGCTTTCATGCGCGGAGGTACCAACATTCACTACCTGGAAGAACGTTTGGCTGAGCGTACTAAAGGTAAATAATGCCTTGGCTGAGTCTGGTCGTTGATAGCGATGCCGAGCACGCCGAGGCACTGAGCGAAGCTTTGCTCGAACTCGGCGCGCTGTCGGTGGACTTGCTGGATGCCGATGCCGACACGCCGGATGAGCAGGCGATTTTCGGTGAGCCCGGTGAGCCCCCGCCCGGCGTGTGGCAACACAATCGCATCAGCGCACTGTTCGACATCGAAAAAGAGGTCAGCGCAATTTTGCGCAATGCGTCCGCCATCATCGGCCTTAAACAAACCCCCCAACATCGCATCGAAACCCTGGCCGACAACGACTGGGTGCGTCTCACTCAATCCCAGTTCGAACCGATCCCGATTTCACCGCGGCTGTGGATCGTGCCGACCTGGCATACACCCAGTGACCCGAATGCCACCAATATCGTGCTCGATCCCGGCTTGGCGTTCGGCACCGGCAGCCATCCCACCACGCGCCTGTGTTTGCGTTGGCTGGATATTAATCTGCAAGGCGGCGAAAGAGTGCTGGATTATGGCTGTGGTTCGGGCATCCTTGCCATTGCCGCGCTCAAGCTCGGGGCTGCTCACGCCGTCGGCGTTGATGTAGACTTGCAGGCCGTGATTGCCAGTCGCGACAATGCCACCGCCAACCAGGTCAAGAACGTGCGGTTTTATTTGCCCGACGATGCACCAAAGACAGGCAATTCTCTAAGTTCTTACGAGCTTGAGAAATTGACACCACCACAGTCCAGTTCCGAAGAACTTTTGATGGAACCACTAGCCATTCGACTAGGCTGCCAAAAAGCGCCAGCCAAGTCGCTGGTTATGGCCGGGCACCCGTATGATCTGGTCGTAGCGAACATCCTGACCAACCCGTTGCGTATACTTGCACCCCTGTTGGCGAAAGCGACGCGGTCAGGCGGACAGATCGTGCTGTCCGGCATACTTGAGGAACAGGCGCAAGACGTGATGAATATCTATCAACCATGGTTCGACCTGAACGCCCCGATTTTCGAGGACGGCTGGTCGTGCCTGTCAGGACGCAAGCGTTAAGATGCACGGAACGACAGTCTGCCCGCACTGCGACACCCGCTTCAAAATCACCAAAGCGCAGTTAGAAGCGCATCACGGCATGGTGCGCTGCGGGCATTGTATGCAAGCCTTCGATACCCGCCCCAACTTCGCCCCCGATCAACTTGACCTGGAACTCGAGTTGCCGATACTGGATAAACCCGTCGCGTCGCGCGATTCCAAAGTGGCTGTTCTGCAACCCATGACACTGGCCGAACAAGTCGCCATCGTGCAAGACGTTGACGACAGCGAATTCCAACCCAAACGCCGCTCCTGGCCGTGGGTGATTGCAGCACTTCTGTTACTGCTGATGCTGCTCGCACAAGCCGCCTACTTTTTCCGTATCGACCTCGCCGCGCGGCTGCCCGGCTTGAAACCGGCACTTATCGGCTATTGCCGGATACTGAAATGCAGCGTGCCGCTGCCGCAACATACCGACCTGATAGGCATTGAATCATCAGAACTCGAAGCCGACCCCGCGAACGAAAACCAGATTATCCTGAATGCCCTGTTGCGCAACCGCGCTCCTTACGCGCAAGCCTTTCCCAATCTGGAACTCACGCTCAACGACAATCAGGACAAACCTCTCGCACGTCGCATGTTCATACCGGCAGATTATTTGCCGCAGGCAGAAAACGAAGCAGCTGGCCTGTTATCCAACCACGAACTCGGCATCAAGCTGCATCTCAACACCACCGACCTCAAACCATCCGGGTATCGCTTGGTGCTGCTTTATTTGAACAGCTAATCACATAGCTGTTTGTTAGACTGCTTTGCCAATACTCCGGGCGCAATTGCCTGAAAAACTCAAACAACTCGAGCAGGCGTTGAGTCAGTTGCCTCATACAGCATGGGATGAGCAGGGCTTCCAAAACCCGCTGGCCCCATACCGTGTCATGATCGTTGATGATTTGGTAGCCCTCACCGCCTATCACGCCGCAGTGCTGGAACAAGCCGGGCATAATCAATTGATGCTGGCGGATGATCCATCTGCCAGTGGTAGTAAGGATAAATGAAGCAACAGGATTAGCAAACAACGCTAATGTTTGTTTGTCAGCGCAGGTACTTTCCGGTATATTTCGCCCCGCCGATCAGACCAATGGGAGAGCGTGTCAGCCAGTATCTTTGCAAAGATCCAGTATCCTTGCAAAGACTGAGACACCGCCGAAGGCGCAACACCCGCAACCGCTCAGGCTCAAGAACTATTGGCGCAGGCAAATCTGGAGAGAGTTGGATCAACCAACCACCGAAGGGGCACGCAACGCGAGTTGTAATCTCTCAGGTATCAAGGACAGATGGGCGCAGCACGAAGTCGTGCTGCGCCCTTTTTCATTTTCAGAAAGCACCTATGTCATTAAAACGTACCCCACTAAATGCAGCACACCGCGCGATGGGCGCAAAGATGGTCGATTTCGGCGGCTGGGACATGCCAGTGAATTACGGTTCTCAAATCGACGAACACCATCAGGTGCGCAACGATTGCGGCATGTTCGACGTATCGCACATGCGCGTGGTGGACATCAAGGGTAACGGCGCGCGCAGTTTTTTGCGCTTCCTGCTGGCAAACAATGTGGACAAGTTCACGCTGCCCGGCAAGGCACTATACTCCTGCATGCTGCTGGAAAATGGCGGGGTGATCGATGACCTGATCGTATATTTCATGAACGAGGACTGGTTTCGCATCGTGGTGAACGCGGGCACGGCGGACAAGGATCTCGCCTGGATGAAGCTGCAGGCTGCCAAGCACTCACCACAACTAAATATCGCCGACCATCCGGAGTTGGCAATGATCGCGGTGCAAGGCCCGAATGCGCGCGCGAAAGTATGGGACGCGTTACCCGGCAGTCAAGAATTGACCGAGCGCCTGGTGCCTTTTAGCGCTGTTGAGATGGGCGCGATGTTCATCGCGCGTACCGGCTACACCGGCGAAGACGGTTTTGAGGTAATGATCCCCGCCAAAGCCGCGCCATATTTTTGGGCAACGCTGGCAGGAAAGGGGGTGAGGCCGATCGGCCTAGGTGCCCGCGACACGTTGCGCCTCGAAGCCGGGATGAATCTGTATGGTCAGGACATGGACGAAACCATCAATCCGCTGGAAGCTGGTCTGACATGGACGGTGGACTTGAAGAGCGAACGTGACTTCATCGGCAAGGCGGCCCTGCTTGCTAACCCGCCCACGCGCAAGCTGGTCGGCTTGGTGCTGCTGGACCGCGGCGTGTTGCGCGGTCATCAGCAAGTACACACAGCGCAAGGCATGGGCGAAATCACCAGCGGCAGCTTTTCGCCGACACTGAATCAATCCATCGCGCTGGCACGTGTGCCCAAAGAAGTGCAGATCGGCGACCAGGTGCAAGTGTCGATTCGCGATAAAATGCTTGCGGCAAAAGTGGTGAAGTATCCCTTCGCGCGCAACGGCAGGGGTTTAATTTAATTTTCTATTCTTGAGGACATCAGACCATGAGCAACCCAGCAAACTTGCCAAATAATTTGAAGTACACCGCATCCCACGAATGGGTCAAAACCGAAGCCGATGGAACCATCAGCATCGGCATCACCCAGCACGCACAGGAATTGCTGGGCGATATGGTGTTCGTGGAAAGCCCCATGGTTGGCCGCAAGCTCAAGGCCAAGGAAGAATGCGCGGTAGTGGAATCGGTGAAAGCCGCAGCAGATATCTACGCGCCGGTAAACGGTGCAGTGGTGGCGGTAAACAGCGAGCTGGACAGCACACCGGAAGCCATCAACGCAGATCCTTACGCCGCGTGGATGTTCAAGATGAAACCGGACAATGCAGCGGACGTGGCTGCGCTGATGGATGCCAAGGCGTACCAAGCGGTAGTGGATAGCGAAGCACACTAAAGCTGGTAGCCGGTAGCGAGTAGCTTGTAGCTTTAAAGGCCGCGCGTGAAGCGCGCACCTTATTGGCTACCAGCTACAGGCTACGAGCTACAAGCTATTATTTGGAGTTTTATATGCCTTTCATCCCCCACACCGAACCCGACATCGCGGCGATGCTCGCCAGCATCGGCGCGAAAAATATCGACGCGCTGTTTGACGAAATCCCCGCCGCACTCAGAACCGGCAAACTGAACGCCGTGCCCGAGGGCATGAACGAGATGCAGGTCACGCGCCTGATGCAAGAGCGTGCCGCACAAGATGTAGCGATGCTCAACTTCATCGGCGCGGGCGCTTATGAGCACCATATTCCGGCAGCGGTTTGGCAGATCGCCGCGCGCGGAGAATTTTATTCTGCCTACACGCCCTATCAGGCCGAAGCCAGCCAGGGCACGCTGCAATTGCTTTATGAGTATCAGACCATGATCGCCTCGCTGACCGGCATGGACGTGTCCAACGCCAGCATGTATGACGGCGCGTCCGGACTGGCCGAGGCAATCTTGATGGCGGTGCGTGCGCACAAAAGTTCGCGCCGCGTGTTATTGCCGACCACCGTCAGCCCGCTGTATCGCAGCGTGGTGCACTGCATCGTCAAACTGCAAAACATTGAGCTGGTGGAAATCCCGTTTGATACGGCGGCTGGCACAATAGACCTCAAGGCACTGGAGCAGCACACGGGCAGCGACATCGCCGCACTGGTGATCCCGCAGCCGAATTTCTTCGGCGCGCTGGAAGATGTGGACGCACTCACAGCCTGGGCACACGCGCAAGGCGCGCTGGCGATTGCGCTGGTCAATCCGCTGACGCTGGCTGTACTCAAAGCCCCCGGCAACTGGGCTGGCAAGGGTGCGGACATTGCGGTGGGTGACGGTCAGCCGCTCGGTTCGCCTCTGTCCAGCGGCGGCCCGTATTTCGGCTTCATGTGCTGCAAGCAGGCACTGGTGCGCCAGATGCCCGGGCGCATCATCGGCCGCACCGTGGATATGGATGGCAAGCAAGGCTTCACGCTGACGCTGCAAGCGCGCGAACAACACATCCGCCGCGCCAAGGCGACTTCCAACATTTGCAGCAATCAGGGTTTGATGGTGACCGCAGCGACCATCCACATGGCGTTGCTCGGCGTGGATGGGTTGCGTCGTGTCGCGACAGCATCGCATGCCAACACGCAAGCTTTGGCAAAACTTGCCAGTGCTGTATCGGGTGTAAAATTATCATTTAGCGCAGCGAATTTCCACGAGGTCGTGTTGCAACTGCCCAAGCCCTCCGTTGCGGTGTTGGCCAGCATGGGTGAACAAGGCGTATTAGGCGGTTTCGACTTGCAGCCGCACTACCCGCAGTTGGGCAACGCGATTCTGGTGTGCGCCACCGAAACCAAAACCAATGAAGATTTGCAACGCTACGTGGACGCACTGCGCCACGCACTAAGTTAAGCGAAACTAACATGCTGATTTTTGAACGCTCCCGCCCCGGTCGCCGCAACGCGGCACAAGCTCCGAACCACGAAGCAGCGGTCAGCGGCATCCCCGCCGCGCTGTTGCGCAAAGACCCGCCGCTGTTGCCGGAAGCCTCGGAAATGGACGTGGTGCGCCACTACACCGGGCTGTCGCAGAAAAACTTTTCCATCGACACGCACTTCTATCCGCTCGGCTCCTGCACCATGAAATACAACCCGCGCGCCTGCAATTCGCTGGCGATGCTGCCGCAGTTTCTGGCGCGGCATCCGCTCGCCCCCGAGCACACCGGGCAAGGCGTGCTGGCGTGTCTGCATGACCTGCAGGAAATCCTGAAAGATGTGACCGGCATGGCGGGCGTGAGCCTGATGCCGATGGCCGGCGCACAAGGCGAATTCGCGGGCATCGCGATGATCCATGCCTACCACGATGCGCGCGGCGATACCGCGCGCACCGAGATCATCGTGCCGGATGCGGCGCACGGCACCAACCCCGCCACTGCCGTGATGTGCGGTTACACCGTACGCGAGATTCCGACCAACGCCAATGGCGATGTGGACCTGGACGCGCTGCGCGCCGCCGTCGGCTCGCAGACCGCTGGCCTGATGCTGACCAATCCGTCCACGCTGGGCGTGTTCGAAAAACAGATTCAGGCCATCCAGAAAATTATTCACGATGCGGGCGGTCTGCTGTATTACGACGGCGCGAACCTGAATGCGATTCTCGGCAAAGTGAAACCCGGCGACATGGGCTTCGACGTGATCCACATGAATTTGCACAAGACCTTCTCCACCCCGCACGGCGGCGGCGGGCCGGGCGCGGGCGCAGTGGGCGTGGCGCAACGCCTGCTGCCGTTCCTCCCGCTACCAGTGGTCGCCAGGCAAAATGCAACCTATCGCTGCCTGACCGAACAGGATTTGCCGCAATCCATCGGCCACCTCTCCGCCTTCACCGGCAACATCGGCGTGCTGCTGCGCGCGTATGTGTATGCGCGCATGCTGGGCGCGGAAGGCATGCACCGCGTCGCGGAATTCGCCACGCTGAACGCCAACTACCTGATGGCAGAATTGCAGAAGGCGGGCTTCACCGTGGCCTTCCCGCAACGCCGCGCCAGCCACGAATTCATCGTGTCAATCAAACCGCTCAAGGATGCCACCGGCATCTCCGCGATGGACGTGGCGAAACGCCTGCTCGACAAGGGCTACCATCCGCCCACCACCTACTTCCCGATGCTGGTGCCGGAATGTTTATTGATCGAACCGACCGAAACCGAATCCAAGGAAACGCTGGATGGCTTCGTCGCCGCGATGAAGGAAATTTGGGACGAGGCGCACACCACACCGGAACTGGTGAAGGGCGCGCCGCACACCATGCCGGTGCGCCGTCTAGATGATGTGAAAGCGGCACGCGAACTCGACCTGACATGGAAACCCACCACAAGCACCGGCGCGGCTTAACTCACGCTTGGCGCGCAACGGGGATTGCGCTGCAAGGCCTGCGCGCCGCGTGGCAATTCGAGGACGCTTTCCGCCAGGAAGTGCTGGTCGCAGCGATTGCCATACCCGCCGCGCTGCTGTTGCCTGCCAGTTCCCTCGGCAAAGCCATGATGATCGCCAGCATCCTGCTAGTACTGATCGTCGAGCTACTCAACTCCGCACTCGAAACTGCAGTGGATCACACTTCGCTGGAACAGCACCCGCTTGCCAAACGCGCCAAGGACATCGCCAGCGCGGCGGTGTTTTTAAGTATCGTGAATGCCTTGGCGGTGTGGGGGTTGGTGCTGTTTGGTCATGCGTAATCCACCGTCCAGCGTAGTATGCGCTATGCACATACTATTAAATCCCGTCTTACAACCAGTTAATTTCCTGAGCGGTCTTGCTGCCTATCAATGCGTCGTCCAGACTCGCTGGCGTTGCGGCCTCGGTCTGTGACAGGGGTGTGCGCCCTGCCATGATTTCGGCGTAACGTTGCGGCAGCAGCGGCTTGAGATCGGGATTGGCGTAGCCGTCGGGATAGAGCGGCTGATTGGTGGCAGGGTCATATTTGTCGGTGGCGCCCAGCGTGTGCAGGAATTCGTGGACGATGACGACGTTGTTTTGCTTCGCCATGTCGCGTGCGGCGAAGGTATTGACCCGCCCGATCAGGCCTTTCTGCAGGCCGGTGGAATGAGCCAGACGCTTGCTTTGCGCCGGATCAAAATACAGCACAAACATTTTCACCTGCTGGCCGGGTCCGACCGTGTCGGTATTGCGGTAGACCCACCAGCGCATCTTCAAACTCCACGCAATCACCTCCAACGCGCTGCCGTTGCGCGGCGGCGCGGGCGGCTGCGTATCGATTATTCCGCCCAGACGGATCTCTATGGAAGCATTGGCTGAACGGCCATAACGCGCCGCCTCGTCGCGCATGAATGTCGCTATGGGTTTGAAATCCTCCTCTGTCAGGCTGCGCAGATAATCCGCCGCAACTGCGCTGCCATCACCGTTAATGAGATAGATACTGACCGGCAGCGTGTATTTCCATTCAACCGACTGGGTCTTGGCGCGCCATGCACCTAACGCGACGAAGGTAAAGAGGAAAAACAGAATGAAGATGCGGAGAACTTTGAACATGGAAATTCTTATCCCGGTAAAGGTGGTTGCAATTCGTGCGATCTGCCACGATGCAATATCGCCTTCACCGCGTGAATCATAATTGCTGCCAGCGCGTAGATCGACACGAACGGGTCGAGCAAATAATCCCAGAGATTGTTGGACTCATACCAGCCGACTGCCCAGGCAAGGGTGGCGAACGCAATACACAGCGCAATCAGTGAAGACTTCCAGAACCACGCAGCCAGTGTAACCAACAGCAGCACAGCGACGAACTGCGGATTGCCGTAGCCCATTCGATAGGGATCATACGCACCGACACCCAAGGCCATCGGATATAGCGCGAGGGCAGCGAGCACGGTCAGGATCAACAGCGCAAGTCGGTGTTTAGCCTCAACCGTAACCCAACCACACCAAGGCCTTAACAACGCGCAGCACAGAAACACCAGCGTGGTGATGCTCAAGTCACCTGTTGCGCCTCGCACATAAGCGGCGATTGGTATGGTGCCGAATGGAATAAGCGCCAGCACAAACACCGCTCCCAGCAGCAATGCCAGACGCGGCTTGGTGAGTCGAACAATGCCCGGCAACAGCAGCAAAGAAGCCGCTGTCGCGCTGGCTAGACTCGCCAGCCCGGTAAGGTCAGTGAAGTTCGGCATCGGTCAATTTTTCCATGCGCTGATCCAGCCATGCGCGGGTGAACTGGACATGTTTGATGAAGCTTCTGTTCCAGGTGTAGACGAGATGGAAGTCGCCGTTGTGCGCCTGAATCAGGTAAGGGTAGGAGAACTCGAAATCACAGATTTGTGCCTCGCATTTATTTCGCCGGGCGGATTTCGCATAGCCAGTTGCGTCGGTGATGCTCGCCTCGGTAGCCTTGGCTAATTCACCGGCGGCTTGCATATAGCGCGCTGGTTCGGTGGGCTGGCCGCGTTGGTCTTCCAGTTGGTAAACCGTTTTCCAGGTGGCTCCGCCATCCGCTGAAACCACCAGTGACAGCGCATCCCGGCCTTCTTCGATATTATTCAGTACAACTAAAATCCGCCCATCTGGCAATCCATCTGGCAATACCACACCCGAAATCGCCGCATCCGGATTGGCCAGCGCGGTCTTCGTCGGCACACTCCAATGCTGCCCGGCATCGTCAGTCGTGGTTGCGATAACTCGCTTGGGACTCGCGCCGGAGCGACGCATCAGCACCAATGCCTGTTGCGGATTTTTTATCAACATCACCGGCTGAAGCGTCGATTTACCGGAGTTGAGTCTTTGTTTATCGATGATTTCACCGCTGCTATTTATGCGCCCATTGTTTTTGATACGCAAGAGCTCACCGAATTTGCCGATGAACTCGTGATAGACCGGCAGCCCCATCGTGCCATCGCTATACAAGAATGGTGTGCCCTTGATCAGTGTGCTGATGTTGATGAACGGGGAAGTGATCAATCGTTGCGCCGGACTCCAGGTTGCGCCGTCGTCACTCGAGGTGATCGCCGTGATCGAACTGCCCGCCCATCCGCCCAATGACACGGTGACGTAGAACAGCCGCAGCGTTCCGTCCGACGCGCGCTGCGCGACCGGGTTGCCGAGTTTTTTCACATAGCGCAGCAGCGAACGTTGTGTGTCTTCAGGATTGGCAATGCTATGTTCGGGTCCCCATAGATTTTTCGCCGGGTCAAATACCGCGCTGCGTATCTCCACATCTTCCGCGCCTTCGCGGCTGCCGGCAAACCAGAAGGCACGGATACGACCGTCGCTCAGCTCAACCAAAGAGGCGGCATGGGTAGAGATATCCTGCCGGGTGGAAACGAAGTGGGTGCGCATGTCGGGTGCCGCGTTGCTGGTTTGCGGAGCGCCAGTTTTTTGCACGATGGCAGGTAATTGAAAAAGCGCTGGCGACGGACGATGAGCGACTTTGTAAAACGCTGCGCCAAAGGAAATTAGCACCGCGCAAAAAACCAGCGCATGGCGCGCACCTGGTTGACGAACGATATCGTTAAACATCAACGGCACATCTGAGCGAAAGTTTGCACATACATCGCTTTGCCGCCTGCGGGGGACTCCATTAATATTTCCCTGACGAAAAGATGCTGAAACACCTTACCCTCCAGAAACATTTCCTTTAGCTCAGCTGAGCTTTGACGGCCGCGAATATCCAAACGCTGGCCGATGATCTTGCACGCAGTGCAAGCGCCGTTTTGCGTGCTGTAATTCAACGCCAGCTGCACCGCGAACAACGGATAGCGCGTCGCCAGTTCGCTCACGGGAAGATTTTGATCCTCGCTATAACCGTGTATCTCCGAGCCCGGCAGCATGAAACGATGACCCTCGTCCATGGCTCTGAAGTTGCACGGCACCCAAACGTCCTTGCCGCTGGCATAGTGCCGGGCCTCCGCACTGTAATTACCCAAAGCGCCATCAAAAGGGCGCAGCAAAGCGGCGAGGCACAGCAGCACCAATAATGCGACGACGTTGGCGCCGGGCCGGGTGAGGCCGGGTACCACGATAGCCAGCAGCGTCAATATCCCCGCGCCCGACATCAACAACCAGAACGTCAGCGGATACAACCGCACATCGGGCATTTCAGCCTGCAGCCGCACGGCCAGATAAGCGATTCCCGCGATGACCGCACCTGCCAACACTAGGCTGGCGATGAATGCCTTGCGGCTGATCTGCTGCCAGTTAAGCGCGCACAGCAGCGCCACAGCGGGCATCGCCGCCAACAGGTAGCGCCCCGAGCGCTGACTGGGCAGGCTAAAACTCAGGAACATCACGGTGATCCAGATCCACAGCAATTTCTCTTCGTTGCTCAACTGACTGCGCCGTCGGTAAGCGACAAAAAATAGCGCTACCACCGGGAATGTCAGCAAACCCGGATTGGTGAGAAAGGCCAGCACATAACTCCAGATGCTGGAGCCTCCCCAAAGCAGTTTCTCCAAATAACCCGGGCCGTGCGGGTCGAACTTGCCGACATTCTCGCCCACCACGAATTCCTTCCAGACCGCTTGAGGGTTGGGATCGAGCACGAACCACATCGCGAACATCGCGACCGCGACCGACATGGCTATCGCCACTTTCAGCGCATCATGTTTCAGGAACTCTGCCACACGGTACTGACGCTGATGTAAATACCACCCAGTCAAACCGAGCGTGACGGGCAGAGCCAGCGCGAATGATTTGTACAGGAAGCCGATGCCGATACTGACGCCGAGCAGCATCGGGATCAGCCAACGCGATGTGTATGCTTGCCGCCAATACAACAACACAAAGAACGGCAGGAAGATCCAGAACACTTCCGGCGGATTGGTCAGGAACGGGCGACCGAAACGATAGGTGGTAAAAAAAGCCAGGAACGTCAGCGCAGCGATGAATCCCGTTTCCGCGCGCTTCGAGAGCTTCCAGCCGAGCAAGAACAGCATTGCTGCCGTCAGTAAAGTATAAATGACACTCGGGTAACGCAAATCCCACAGCGTCCAGTTCTTGCCCCAATCGGTGGATGCGATACCCTGCCAGAACAGCAGCGGCGGCTTGGTGTTGCGCATGTTGTCCAACTGCGATTGCAGCGGCAACAGTTTGCCGCTGTCGGCGGTCAGCCTGGTAATGTGTTCATACGGATATTCGTCGCCGTTCTTGGGAATATGCTGGCTGTCGAGGCCGTAAAAATAAATGAACACCGCCAGCAAGCTGGCCAACGCGTACCATGTCAGACGCAAACCCGATTCATTTAACTTCATGTGCAGACGCGCCCTTGTTAATTTCATACTCAGGCTCGGGAATGTTAGGCAACGCAATTTCTTCCACGGGTTTGTGGCTGCGGAACGTCCAGAAATTGTTCACCAGAAAATTGAACACGCTGGCCAGCACGATGGCAGTCGCGTTGGCAATGAGGTAGTACAAATAGACCACGAACAGCTTGGTCAACAGCACCTGCAACACGATGCCCACCCAACACGCCAGCGCATATTGGCCAAAATGTAGAATCAGGTGTTTGTCGGGATGATGCTTGCGATCACGCCATGTCCAGGCGCGGTTCCAGAAAAAGTTATTAACGGTTGCGCAGAAAATCGCCACCGCCAGAGACACATTCAGCCGCATGCCGGGGGATTGAATCGCGATGAACAGAAATTCCTGGCAGAGATACAACACGCCCAGGTTAACCACCACACCGGAAGCACCCACGATGCCGAATTTCATGAAGCGTTTCCTGAATATCCATGCCATCACCGGCTGCTCGGCGAGTCGCGCGATCCGCTTCATGCAATTTGCCGATCTGGCGTCGCAACATCTTTCGCCCCTGCCAGCATTTCGTGGGCTTTCGCCAACACCTGTTCGACCGTGATCTGCTTCAGACATTGGTTGTCGCCATCGCAGGGTGATGTGCGGTGGTTATATGCGGTCAGGCACGGGGAGCAGGGCAATTGCCGGTGGAAACAATAGGCATTGCCGCCCAGCGATTTGTATAACACCGGTGTTTCCGGGCCGAAGATGATGATCGCGGGAAGCTGCGGCGTGAGCGCGGCGAATTGTCCCGGCCCGCCATCGTTGGTGATGAGCAGGGCGGCGCGATGAAACACCGCCATGAGATGACGCACCGACTTGGTATAGCCAGCCAGATTGACACAGCCCGGACTCTTGCAGTGATCCACCACGGCCTGTGCAATTTCCCTGTCGCCCTTCATGCCGATGACACCCACCGCATAGCCTTCGTCCAGCAAAGTCTTGCTCAACCGGCAATAGCTCTTGAGCGGCCAGGCGCGTATCGGCAGGATGCCGCCGCTCGGGTAGATCAACACCAGCTTTTTATCTTTGATCGACGGAAAGAAATTGTGCAGCTCCCTGTAGATCTGCTCCAATTCCTCATGGGGGAATTCCAGCACGGGCGTCTTGCCGGTATAGGGCGCAGGGAACAACTTGGCAACCGGATCGGTAGTGGATTCCAGTGCCGAGGCCAGCGTCAGGAATTGCTGCGACAAATGCCGATACGGGTTGTACAGCACCGGACGGTTGATAAATGAGCCGCGATACAAACCTTCCTGGGTATAGCGATGAAATCCCACTCGCAGTGACGCGCCCGACAAGTAAGAAAAGATGCTGCTGATGCGCGCGAATAGTTCACAGTCGATCACCGCATCGATTTTGAGCTTGCGCATCGCGCGTATCGCTCTGAGGCTGTCCCCCATCAATCCTTTCAGGGAACTATCATCCAGCGTCAACACGTTTTCACGGGGAACCACTCCGAGCAAATCGAGTACTTCGCGATTTTTGGCGAACATCAGAACGTGGATTTCGGCCTCAGGGTACTGCTGTTTCAGGCGCATGAACATGGGGTGCGCCAGCACCAGACTGCCCATCTCGGAAAGCAGGATGATCAGGATCTTTTTGGGAGGCGTACCGTCAGGGTCATTAGACAGGACACGATTCACCAGGGAAAGCAATGCGCAAATTGGCACACCCACATATCGGTCAACCGCGCGCTGGAAATTAATATTCATCTGGATAGTGTCGCCGGTGATTATGCCAATAACTCGGGGTTGAACTTGGAAAGGATTTTGCCAAGCGTACCGCGTCCACAACGGGCAAATTATCGGGGATTTCAAACTGCTAAGCAACCGGCAATCATATCCGGCAAGCCAGTCGCTGCGCATAACAAACAGATACTGGCCAAGTGCTACAATTCGCGCCTTTCCATTCAGGCAAGGTTAGTCGATGCACACTCTGATTTGCGGTTCGATGGCTTACGACACCATCATGGTGTTTCAGGATCAATTCAAGAAGCACATCCTGCCGGAAAAAATACACATGCTGAATGTGGCGTTTCTGGTGCCGGAGATGCGCCGCGAATTCGGCGGTTGTGCGGGCAACATCGCTTACAACCTGAAGCTGCTTGGCGAGCAGCCCCGGATCATGGCCACGGTCGGTGATGACTTTTCCACTTATGCTGTGCGTCTGGAAAAGCTCGGTTTGGCACAGGCGCACATCCGCCACATTTCCGGCAGCTATACCGGGCAGGCGTTCATTACCACCGATCTGGACGATAACCAGATCACCGCGTTCCATCCCGGCGCGATGAGTTTCTCCGAACAGAATCACGTCGGCGATGCAAAGGATATCAGCCTCGGCATCGTTTCGCCGGATGGCCGCGACGGCATGTTGCAGCACGCGCGCGAATTCCACGAAGCAGGTATCCCTTGGGTGTTCGATCCGGGTCAAGGCATGCCGATGTTCAGCGGTGATGAGTTGCTGCGCTTTGTCGAACAGGCCGACTATGTGACCGTGAACGATTACGAGGCGCAACTGTTGCAAGACAAGACCGGCAGGAAAGTTGAAGAACTCGCCAAGGGCAAGCGTGCTTTCATCATCACGCGCGGCGGCGAAGGTTCGACTATTTACGCCGATGGCAAAGAAATCATCATCCCCTGCGCCAAGCCCACTGCATTGCTTGACCCCACCGGTTGCGGCGACGCCTATCGCGCCGGTCTGCTGCACGGCATCCGGCAGGGCTGGGATTGGGAGACCACCGGACGGCTGGCTTCACTGCTCGGCACGCTGAAGATCTCTAGTCGCGGCGGACAGAACCATGCGCCGACTCGCGATGAATTGAAGGCGCAATTCCAGCAACACTTCGGGTATGCAGTGTCGTTGTAGGAGCGAGTCCTGCGTGTGTTGTTGGGGCTTCAGCCCCTTACAACCACGGCGTACCTCTTGCGGGTGCTGCCCGCGACAGAGGTCATGCTCGGGTCGCGGGCATGGCCCGCTCCTACAAGGGAATCATTTTTTCGTATCAAAATGGAATAGGTTGTGATCGACTGGGACGCCATCGCAGCCGCGATCAGTTCGGCGACACAGCAACCCTTTCAACTCGGCGACCATGCTGCAGCAGGCGGCGGTTGCATCAACCAGACCTATCGCATTCGTGGCTTGGATCATCGGCAATTCTTCATCAAACTGAATATAGCAGACAAGCACGCGATGTTTGTCGCCGAAGCGGAAGGACTCAACACAATCGCCGTGACGAACATCATCCGCGTGCCGCGGCCCATCTCGCACGGCATCGTAAATGGACAAAGCTATCTGGTGCTGGAACATCTGGAGTTGAGTTCGCGCGGCGATGCAAAACTGCTTGGCGAACAACTCGCCGCATTGCATCGTTGTTCGGCAAAACAATTCGGCTTCGCACAAGACAACTTCATCGGCACCACGCCGCAGCCAAACACATGGACGGATGATTGGGTGACGTTCTGGCGCGAGCGGCGCTTGGGTTTCCAATTGCGCCTCGCGGCGCAGAACGGCTACGGCGGCCAGTTGCAGATCCTGGGCGAGAAGTTGCTGGACGTGCTGCCCGCCTTCTTCGTCGGCTACACACCGCCGTCTGCGCTGCTGCACGGCGACCTGTGGAGCGGCAATCACGCATTCCTTTCGGATGGCACACCGACGATCTTCGATCCCGCGACCTATTACGGCGACCGCGAATGCGACTTGGCAATGACGGAATTGTTCGGCGGCTACCCCACAGATTTCTATGCCGCCTATCGCGCCACCTTTCCGCTGAACGAGGGCTACACCACCCGCCGCGACCTATATAACCTCTACCACATCCTCAACCACGCCAACTTGTTTGGCGGCGGCTATGCGCGGCAGGCGGAGCAGATGATGCAGAGGTTGCTGGCGGAAGTTGTGGAGTAATCTCCTTAAAAACGGCATCACTCACTTCTTTTTCAAGAACTCTAACAGGCCTCACCAATGCTTCGCCACCGTGTTGTTTCAGGCCGCCTGGAATAGCTGGCGATCTTCCATCCGGATCGCGCTCATTGGGCCGCCCCACAGGCAGCCGGTGTGCAGCGGACTTAACCCCAATGCTGTTCACTTAACCGTTCGTGGTGAGCTTGTCGAACCACCAGCAACTCACCTAGAGCCATTCGACAAGCTTCAGGGCTAACGGAATTTTTCTTAAGTGAACAACGATGGACTTAACCCACCTGGATGATCTGGTTCAGCCGTTCGCATACTTGCGCAAACAAAGCGTTGGCCAAAGTTCCGAGCGGGTGCGCTTTGGCCTTGCGCAAACGCCAATCGAAAGACTTGGGTTGGTGACAAAGCACGTAGCTGGTTTGTCCGGTCTTGCTCCCTGATGCTTTCCCTACCGCTACAGCAAACGGATTGTCCGCGTTGTATTCCGCTGTCGTCATGGGCAAGCCGATGACCAGCGAGGTCTTCTCGTTGAAGATGCGCGGCGAGAGCACCAGAAACGGGTGAACGTCGCGCATTTCGCGTCCCACCTGTGGATTGCAATCGATCCAGATGATGTCCTGCCGGTCCGGCACCCAAGGTTTGCGTTTGCCCACCGCCGCTTGTCTGGCAACTACCAACGCTCGGCTCCCAACGTTTGCGTCGTGCCCATCTGCTCGCCGCCGTGGCGCTTTGGATCGTAGGCAGCCAAGCGATGTTCCAGGGTAAGCCGCGAATCATAAAACGGCGTGATGATGACTTGAGCGCCCTCGACCGACACGCGCACACGCTGATCGACATGGAGATGTGCCTCCCGCGCCACCGCTGCGGGCAAACGAACGCCCAGATTGTTGCCCCACTGTTTGATATCAAGGACAGCTTCGGTCATGACTTTCTCCTTACGCAAAATGTATAAACGAGAGTCTATACATATTGAGTGGGGCAGTCAATTTTCATGTGCCCGGTCACCAATGCTTCGCCACCGGATTTTCGCAGCTCACCTGAAAGAGTTGCCGGTCTTCGAGCCGGATCGCGCTCATCGGGCCGCCCCACAGGCAGCCGGTGTCGAGCGCGATGACGTTTTTTCTGAGCAGCAGACCGAGCGCCGACCAGTGGCCGAAGATGACGGTGGCATCGCGGCTGGCACGCTTGGGCACGTCGAACCACGGCAGGTAGCCGACCGGGATATTCTGCACTTCGCCCTTGAATTTGAATTCCATCTCGCCCTCCATCGTGCAGATACGCATGCGGGTGAAGGCGTTGACGATGACGCGCAGGCGTTTGTAGCCGGTGAGTTCGTCGTCCCAGTTATGCGGGGCGTTGCCGTACATGCGCGCGAGGAAGACGGCGTAGTCGTCGCCGCGCAGTGCCGCTTCGACTTCGCGCGCCAGACTCTCGGCCTGTGTCACGCTCCATTGCGGCAGCAACCCGGCGTGGACGAGCACGTAGCCATCTTGCGCATACAGCAGGCGCCGATTGCGCAGCCAATGCATCAGTTCGTCGCGATCCGGCGCGTTGAGAATCTCATCCAGTGTGTCGTTGCGGTTCAGTTCCACCACGCCTTCCGCCACAGCGAGCAGGTGCAGGTCGTGGTTGCCCAGCACGGTGATCGCGCTATCGCCCAGCGATTTGACGAGGCGTAGCACTTGCAGGGAATCCGGTCCGCGATTCACCAGGTCGCCGACCAGCCAGAGCTGATCTGCTGCTTGATCGAATTTAATTTGATCAAGCAACTGCACCAACTCGGCGTGACAGCCTTGCACGTCGCCCACCGCATAAATCGCCATCGCACCTCTCCGCCGTGTTTATCTGTAAAATAGCGTAACAGATTTTTGTATTGATTCGATGAATTCTATCGATCTCTTGCATGTTGCTATTTCTCTGCCTAACGTTGATAAGGTACAAACATGAACGACGGCAATAAACAGGTTTGGCTGGTGCTGTCTCACGGCTTCAATATGGATGGGCGCGCAGCAAGCCAGACCATCACAGACAAGATTCCTCACTTGCTCAACTTTGGCATAGAACCTATCGTTTTAAGCGCCATCACAGGGAAAAAGGATAAAGTGGTCGAGCATCATCAAGTTCTACCAGCAGGGCCGGTAGCTTTGCGCTTTGATTTACGCCACTACCTGAAACAACGAATCTCCTCGCCATACATTTACCGGATCGCAATGACGGTAATTTCTCTGGTGCTGTTGCCTTTCATCCTGATTGAAAAACTTTTCATACGTATTGAAACCCATTGGTCATGGGCAATTACGGCTTATTTCACCGGTGCGCGCATCATCCGGACACGCAAGGCGGCACTAATTTATTCGACTGGCGGAGCTTATTCGGCCCACCTGGCGGGCTATTGGCTGGCACGCAGATTTGGCCTGCCATGGGCCGCCGAGATCCATGATCCCATGATCTTTCCCGGTCTAACGAAAAACAAGATGCGTATGCGCTTTTCCGCCTGGCTGGAAGGAATAATTTGCAAGCATGCCGATGTTGTTTGGTGGTTTACCGAAAAGGCCCTAGCGCGTGCACGAGCACGCCATCCGGAACTTGGCGAACGTGGGCATTGTATTATTCCGGGCGCCAATGCACCGAAATTCTCGCGTGCGCCTTATCAGCGCGGCAAGCATCTGGTAATCGGACACTTCGGATCATTGGCGGAAACACGCAATCTGGAAATCTTTTTACTGGGCCTGCGTCGAGTCTTGGAAAAAAACCCGCAATGGGTGGAGCATATCCGCCTGCATCTTTACGGCGGCGGCATCGATGCCGTTTCTGCACGCGCGTTGAGAGATTTTCCACACCCTGCGATGATCGAACAGTTTGGCCGTCTTGAGACCGACCCGAAAACCGGCGAGAGCGGCAGGGATCAAGTCATCAAGCGCATGAACGCTGCCGATTGTTTATTGTTATTACACGGTACCGTTCCATTCTGTGAAGAATACATTCCCTCGAAAATGTACGAATATCTCTGGACGCAGCGCCCAATCCTGGCGCTGGTTTGGCATAACCCGCAAATGGAACGCATGCTTCGCGAACTGGGACACTGGGCAGTAAAATCAGATGACGCGAATTCGATAGCATCGGCAATTGAAGAGTTGCATGCGCGCTGGATGCGCGACGATCTGGCCGACTCGGGAACTCCCTCTCCTTATACTTCCGAAGCTGCTACACGCCAAATCATCGCTTGGGCAGGCAAAAGTTTACAGCACCGTCCATTGCGCACCTGACCTGCTCACCTTTCCTACACTAAATGAAAGACATCGTTCTCTACTGCAAGTCTTACCACCGCGATGTTCTTCGCGCGGCACGTCTTGCCGAGAGTGTCCGCCGGCACAATCCCGGCAACCTGCCGTTTTATCTTTCCTGCCCTTCAACTGATCTGGCATTGTTCAAGGACATCATCGGCGGCGACGGCATTACATTATTGGCTGACGAGGAAATCGTGGCTGCAAATGTTTCCATCGATAAGAAGGCTTTCAGCGCCTTGCCTGGTGTGATATCCCAGCAGATCGTAAAGTCAGAATTCTGGCGTCTCGGGATTTGCGAAAATTATCTTTGCCTTGATTCCGATTCCTATTTCATTCGCGACTGCAACAAAGGTGATTTTCTTACTCCTTCAGGAATTCCCTTTACGGTGATGAATGAAAGCCTGGAGCTTCGTTTGTTTGGGGCGTTACATCGGCATGCAAAGATCGCCCGCAATATAGATGCGGATTGCAAAACCATAATGGATATCTTCGGACGTACCGGAAGGCATTATGATTTCGGTCCCTTGCCTGTGATGTGGAGCCGGCGTGTCTGGACTGACCTTGCAGTAAAGTTTCTTGAGCCACAAGAGTTGAGTTTCCTCGATGCGATGGTGCTTTTTCCATCGGAAATGCGCTGGTATGGTGAAGCCTTGTTAAAGTATCGTTCGATCGAATTATGGCCCGTTGAAACACTGTTCCGCTGCTATCACTACGAGGAACAGTATCTTGCCGCGAAGAAGTCGGAAGAAACGGACGAAGTTTTGCGCCAACTCTATCTCGGTGTTTGTGTTCAATCGAATTGGGATAAAGAATTAGAGTATGGGCAGAACAAGAAAAGCCTGTCATCCAGATTTGTTCGTGCGATGAAACGTCGCATTCTGCGGCGGCTGGTTTAGCCGGCATGTCATCGGCCTTGCAAATGCAGAGCGTAATTACACGCTTGAACGGCGGGCTTGGCAATCAGCTGTTCCAATATGCGGCTGGCCGCGCCCTTGCCGAGAGGCTGGGTACTCCGCTTAAAGTGGATCTCTCCGAATTCGAAACTTATCTATTGCGCCGTTTCGAATTAGATCAATTCAAGATTAACGCCGGAATAGCCACCCCCGAAGAGATCGCCGGTTTCATTATCAACCCATCACGTTTTCAGAGATACTACAGTCGACTCGCCATTTCGTTGGGACTTGGCTTTAATAAAATCGCGTTCAAGGAAAATAAATTTGGCTACGATGATACTTTCGAAAATATTCGGCATCCGATGTACTTGAATGGATATTGGCAAAGCGAGAAATATTTCAAATCTGCCGAGGATAAACTTCGAAGCGAGCTTTGCTTAGTCGACAAGCTTGGTGAGGCCAGCCAGAAAATTCTTGATGAGATACTTAAATGCTCGGCTGTTTCGCTGCACATCAGGCGCGGTGATTACATAACCAATCTATCTGCAGCCGCTGTTCATGGCGCTTGCTCACTGGATTATTATTATTCGGCTATTCGTCACATGACCGCTCATGTGGAGAACCCCTATTTCTTTGTTTTCTCTGATGACCCGCAGTGGGCAAAGGATAATCTTAAAATCAGCTATCCCGTTCAGTTTGTCGAGGCCAACGGGCCGGACCGGGGCGTGGAAGACATGTGGCTTATGAAGTCATGTAACCACCATATCATTGCCAATAGCTCTTTCAGTTGGTGGGCCGCATGGTTGAATAACAGACAGGATAAAATCGTCATCGCCCCTCGCACCTGGTTCCTCGACAAGAAAATCAACGCCAATGATTTAATTCCCGAACAGTGGCACAGGATTTGAAATGGCCATGACCAACCCATTAATATCAGTCATCATGCCGGTCTATAACGGCGAGCAATTTATTCGGGAGACGATTGATAGCATTTTAAACCAAACCTATCAGAATTTTGAATTTATCATCGTCAATGATGGGTCCGTTGATTCGACCGAGCAGATCATAAACAGTTACGATGACAAGCGCATTGTTTCACTCAACCTGACCCGAAATCAGGGAGTCTCTAACGCCAGAAACAGGGGCACGGATTTATCCAAGGGAGAATTCATCGCATTTTGTGACGCTGACGATCTCTATGATTCTGGCAGACTGCAGACCCAACTTGATTTTTTAACCAGCAATCCCACGGTGGATGTGTGCGGCAGTTACTTTATGGTTTTTGAAAATGGCCAAGAAAAGCTAATCAAGCATCCAGTTACCGATCAGGAGATCAAGGAACATTTTTTTACCGGGAACTGCATCGGTCAGCCCAGCGTCATGGGGAAGTCGAGCGTGTTTCGAGAATACAAATACAATCCTGAACTTCAGGCTTCCGAAGACTATGATCTCTGGGCCAGAATGGCCACGGGGGGGGTCGTCTTTGCTAACTTGCCCTATCCCTTGGTGAAATATCGGCTACATCCTGCGCAAGCCAGCAAAACCAAAGGAAGGTTATTACACGTCACATCCAAGATTGTTTGCACAAATTACACTCTTGCTTATTTGAACAACAAAGTGATTTCAGAATATGCCAAAGCCGAAGAGACATCTCTCGCGGATTTCAGAAAATTCATCGCCGAACTATCAGCGGTTTGTGCCGAAAAATCCAGGGATATGAATACTTTTCGCCCGTTAATCGCTCTGCAATACAAAAAGATCGACAGGTTGGGAATAAGGGCTTTTGCGACGTTCATGATGATATCTTCCAAATATCACCTTGATTTCCCCGCAAAGTATCTATTGAATATATTCTTGTTGTGTTTTGTCCGAGTCAACATGAACTCTTCACTCTTCGATACGTTAACAAAATTGAAATTATGAATTGCAACAGCCACCTCAACACATTTAAACAGCAGTTTGCGGACACAATCCACTCTACTTCTGAATGATACGGAATAGCAAGGAAACTACATGTACAATATCGCCTCGGACCGATTGGGCCACACACTATTGGAAGTTTAGCGATGGAGCACTTCGCACCACATCTTTCCGTCGTCATTCCTGTATACAAGGCCGAGCATTGTCTTGATGAACTGTACCGACGCCTCAAAGCCGCGCTTGAAAGCATCTCACCCAATTTTGAAATCGTGCTGGTCGAAGACTGCGGCGGCGACAACTCTTGGCAGGTGATTGAGCGGCTGGCTGCGACCGACCCGCGCGTGCGCGGCATCCAGTTCAGCCGCAACTTTGGCCAGCACTACGGCATCACCGCCGGGCTGGATCACTGTCACGGCGACTGGGTGGTGGTGATGGATTGCGACCTGCAGGATCGCCCCGAGGAAATCCCGCGGCTGTATGCCAAGGCGCAGGAGGGTTACGACATCGTGCTGGCGCGGCGGACCGCGCGGCAGGATCCGCCACTCAAGCGCCTTACCTCAGCGCTGTTCTACAAGATATTCAGCTATCTGGCAGATATAGAATACGACGGGGCGAGCGGCAATTTCCGCATCATGTCGCGCAAGGTGGTGACAAGTTTCCGCCGTATGGGCGAGCAATTGCGCTTCTTCGGCGGGCTGGTGCAGTGGTTGGGATTTCCCACAACCAGCATAGAGGTGGAACACGCCGAACGTTTTGAGGGTAATTCCACTTACACTTATGCCAAGCTATGGAAGCTGGCTACCGAAACCATCATTGCCTATTCCGATAAACCATTGCGCATCGGTGTGCGCTTTGGTTTTGGCATGGCCGGATTGGCATTCGGTTATGGCATGTATATTTTGCTGCGCGCGTTGCTCTATGGCTCACCGATTCCCGGCTGGAACAGTTTGATCGTGTCGCTGTATTTTATCGGCGGCATCACCATCGCGATGCTGGGTATCATCGGCATCTATCTGGGCAAGGCCTTCGACGAAAGCAAGAAGCGCCCGCTGTATATCGTCAGGCGGACGACGCTGTGTAATGAAAAGTCAATTGAATAAATTACGAGCCTCGTTAAGCTATTGAACTATGAAAATATTGATATTCTCTTTAGGTGAAAAAGGGTTTAGCGTTGTTAAGGCACTGACCGAGTCAACGAGCGCACACTCGATTAACTGTGTAATTGGGCAGGATGATGGTGTGGATGACGATCATAGCTCCAGACTCACTGCCTTCTGCGACCAGCATGGAATTGAACATTTCCTACGTAAGGAAATTTCTTATTGCGAGGAAGATTATGATCTGTTCCTAGCTGTTGGATGGCGATGGATTATTCGAGGTATACCACAAGAAAAATTGATTGTTTTCCATGACTCTTTATTGCCCAGGTATAGGGGATTTTCCCCACTTGTTAATGCCCTTATCAACAAAGAGAGGGTGACAGGAGTTACGGCTTTGCTAGGGGCCGAAGAATACGATAGAGGCGATATTCTTCTTCAAAAAAGTTTGGATATTGTCTACCCAACTAACATCAAGCGTGAGATTCATAGAATTTCTATTGTTTACGCTAATCTGGCGGTGGAGTTGCTTACAAAATTAAATGATGGGGTGATTAGTAGAACCGGATACCCGCAGGATGAAAAGGAAGCCACATATAGCCTGTGGCGAGATGAGGAAGATTATCGAATTAATTGGAATGATGATGCAAGTAATATTGAACATTTCATAAGTTGCGTCAACCGACCTTATCGGGGTGCATCTTCTGTATTAAACGGAGCTACCATTCGCATAATCAAAGCACAGGCAAGGGCGGATATAAAAATAGAGAATAGATCACCTGGAAAAGTTATTTTTGTTGAAACCAATTTCCCTGTTGTGGTTTGCGGAAGAGGTCTCCTCGTGCTCGCAGAAGTGCGGAATGAACAAGGTGAATCTGTGCTTCCACTAAAATACTTTCGGAGCAAATTTTGTTAATTTATTTCGCCGACTACATAAGTTTCCAGACAAACGCGGGTAGGTAGTAAATTGTGTTCGCGAGTATGTTTTTGGATTATGGTCTCGAGGCATGATTAAGCCATCTATCGATTCACTATTTGCAAATCCATGCAGCAACTGATTCGTTATGGCTTGGTGGGCTTGGTGAGTAATCTAACAATATATTTTGTTTACTTACTCATCACCTATCTCGGAGTTGAACCGAAAACAGCAATGACTTTGGTGTATATCATCGGCGCATCCATCGGGTTCATTGGCAATCGGAAATGGACATTCGCGCATCGCGGCGACCCCACCAGTGCGGCGCTGCGCTATGTGCTGGCTCATTTATGTGGGTATCTGCTCAATTTTATGATTCTTTTTACCTTTGTTGACCGCCTTGGTTACGCTCATCAATGGGTTCAGGCCGCAGCGATAATTATCGTCGCCGGGTTTCTCTTTATCGTGTTTAAATATTTCGTTTTTCGCGAAAGAGTTCGTTTTTTCGAAAAAGAAGAATAGCGCGCGCCAGAAAAAATATGAATATCGGATTCAAGGCTCACTACTTCAAGGAGTTGGCGGAATTGGAGGCGGGAAACTTCTGGTTCCGCGCCAGGAATAAGCTCATTCTTTGGGCCCTATACAAGTATTCTCCGCAGCTAAAATCCTTCCTCGAGATCGGATGCGGAACAGGGTTTGTTATTTCGGCTGTCGCAAAACGGTTTCCCGAGGCCAGGCTGTCGGGGAGCGAATATTTGGAAGAAGGCTTAGTGTATGCTCGGCAACGTGTGCCTGGCGCCGGATTCAAGCAAATGGATGCCCGGCATATTCCCTATGAATCGGAGCTGGATGCGATCGGCGCCTTCGATGTGTTGGAGCACATCGAGGAGGATGAGGCTGTGCTGCAACAAATTTGCAAAGCACTTAAACCCGGCGGTATTGTGTTCATCACCGTTCCGCAGCACCGTTGGCTGTGGAGCGCGGTTGATGAATATGCCTGCCATGTCAGGAGATATGGTGCCAATGAACTGCATCAGAAAGTGTGCAGGGCGGGGTTTGAGATCATTCGAAGCACTTCATTTGTCAGCACTTTGCTGCCTGTGATGTTTTTATCGAGATTGTTGAAAAGGAGAAATATGGATATGAGCGGAAACGCTTTGGCTGAGCTTCGTATCAATCCCATACTCAACAAACTTTTTGAATGGCTGCTAAATTTTGAGTTGGCGCTGATTCGTATTGGAGTTACTCTGCCCGTGGGCGGCTCACGATTGTTGATTGCCCGCAAGCTGACGATGATATAAAAGGACGCATAAGAGGTGAATACAACCTTTATCACTTTCGATAAACACTAAATGACAGGTCTCGAGATATAGTCCCATCTGGAAGAGAGGTATTGTAAGGAGACTTAGCCCGCCCTCATCTCATCCGTCGCAGATTTTTTGCTGTCAATGGGTTTTCCAACTGCCAGCATTGAGGTGGAACATGCCGAGAGTTACTTTTGTGGAGACTATCGACCGAGACCATCATTGTCTATTCTAACAACCCGCCGCGACTGGCTGCGCAGTCAGGCTTTCTGATGGCCATTTTCTCTATTTGTAATGGTAAGTATATTCACAGACCTATACTGTTTCATGATTCACCGATTCACGACTTGAACAGTCTTATCTTCTCGCTGTTTTTCATCGGTAGCATCATCATCGACGTCTATCTTGGAAAGACATTTGGTGAAATCCAGAAATTCACGCTGTGATTCAACTTTTTCTGCTACTGTCAAAGCGGGCATCAGATGCCTGAAAAATTTCATATCGAACCGAAGCGCATCAGTCGGTAAAAAATTCACGAATAGCTGTGCATACACGCGTGATGTCGTCCGCGTTCATTTCGTAGAACAAAGGCAGGCGTAGTAGGCGTTCGCTTAGGTCGTCGGTCACCTGCATGCTGCTTCCCTCGCGTCCGTATCGGCGACCCGCCGGAGAGGAATGCAGCGGCACATAATGGAACACCGGGTGGATATTTTGTGCCTTGAGGTGCGCAATCATCCTGGTGCGTGTTGTCAAACTGTCAAGCAAAACGTAGAACAGATGACCGTTACTGTTTTCGTCAAAGTCCGCGATGCGCAGCAGGCTGGCCTGCTGCAACGGGGCGAGCTGCGTAGCGTATGCGGTGCAGATGCTGCGTCGCTTGGCGATGATCTCATCAGAATGTTCGAGTTGAGCATAGAGAAAAGCGCTGACCAGTTCGCTCGGCAGATAGGATGAACCGATATCCACCCAGGTATATTTATCTACTTCGCCACGGAAGAACTGGCTGCGATTGGTGCCCTTTTCGCGAATGATCTCGGCGCGATCTGTAAAGCGTGCATCGTTTATCAGTAGCGCACCCCCTTCTCCGCTGATGATGTTCTTGGTTTCATGAAAGCTTAAACAGCCGAAATGCCCGATGCTGCCCAAGGCCTTGCCCTTGTATGTCGAAAGTAATGCTTGGGCGGCATCCTCGACAACCATCAGTTCGTGCTTAGCAGCGATCGCCATAATGCGATCCATTTCGCACGGCACGCCCGCATAATGCACCGGAATGATCACTTTCGTTCTGGCGGTAATAGCCGCTTCGATCAGGTTTTCGTCGATATTCAGCGTGTCCGGACGAATGTCTACGAATACCGGCACAGCGCCGCGCAGCACAAAAGCATTGGCGGTGGAAACAAAGGTGTACGAAGGTAGAATGACTTCATCGCCGAGTTGAATAT
>OBLT010000223.1_pt1 | contig 42085 bp, 36 predicted proteins | sample 1518721 | NCBI WGS metagenome assembly OBLT01 (sample SAMEA3539307, study PRJEB22396) | soil metagenome | biome: tundra; feature: field; material: soil | place: USA | collected 2010-05 | depth 0.15 m | reverse complement strand
GTCGGTCGAGGGCGAACGCTGTTTTCACCGGCTCGATGATCTGCCCGAGGCGGTCGGCGGCGTGGTGACGGTCGTGCCCCCGTCGCAAACCGAGAAGGTGATCGAGGACTGCGCGCGGCTCGGCATCAAGCACGTTTGGATGCAACAGGGATCGGAGTCGGAAACAGCGGTGGCCTTGTGCCGGGAAAAAGGGATCGCCGAAGTTCACGGCCAGTGTCTGCTCATGCACACGGGGGCGGGGTTTCCGCACAGCATCCACCGCTGGATGTGGCGACGCCTTGGCAGATATTGATGGGAGCTGCGCGATGAAGACATTCTCTCTACTACTTGCGATGGTGCTTTCAGCCTGTGCTACCGCCGGTGCGCCATCCCCATCCCCTGACAAGACCAACGGTGGCGCATCCGACAGGGCAGGGCACAGCAAGGCCAACCCCTACTTCGCCTATGGCGCGCGCGCCTCCTATTTGCTGGTGGCCAGCGTCTTCCGTTGCCCCGACGGTTCGAACCCCTTCCACGGCGATCTGCGCGCAGCGGCCGGATCGCGCAGGGGCAACGTCGGTCAGCACATGCCAGCCCCCGACGGTGACTTCTTCAATTCCCATATCGTGGATCTGTACTCGGTGCCGTGCGCGACGGGTCCCGAGGAGATCTACGTGTGCATGTACCACTGCGAAGACGGCAAGAGTCCGATCGGCAGGTAGGGTTTCGGGGTGATCGGCCGCACTTCCTCCCCATCCTGGGCGGGTGTATCATTCGCCCATGCGTGAAGCGGAAATGCGGCGGCGAATTGACGGGTTCCTCAAGCGGCGAATGCAGGGAATGCTGGCGCCCGCGCTGGGGCTGGGCCTGGCGGTGGCCGGGTGCGGAAAGACGACCTCGACGCCCATCTATTCGGCGCCCAACCCCGACGGTCAGATTGGCCCCATCGGGGACGCGGCTGGCCTGACCCATGACACCCCCGTCTATTCAGCGCCGATCGTCCCCGACGCCCACATGGCTGACGCGTTTGTTGACAGGGACACGCTGCCAACGGGCACCGACGCGCCGGATCTTGCCACCGCGAAGGACACGAACGTGCCGGAGGATGCCCTGGCGCCAGATGCCGGGAAGGACTCCGCGAGCGAGACAGGGTCAATCGTGGATGCCATTCCTGCTGTGGATGCGGGAACGGGCGTGGATTCAGGGGCGGATCTCGGTAGCACGCCCACGAAGTACATGGCCCAGCTTCCCGATGGTGGTCCAGATTTGGGGATGGCTCCGCTTTACATAGCTCCGATCTACATGGCTTCGCTTCCCTTGGGCTGAACGCGCGGGGTAGACCGGCTCGCCCGTGGCAGCGTTGCTACCCGGCGGCGAAATCGTATCAATTATTTCTGGACGAGCCCTTACCCTTGGCCCGGCGCCGGCGAACTAGGACGTACAGGAGCAATGCAAGCGTCGCAAGAACGAGAACCGCGCCTAGGGGCGTTCCGCGCGCCACGGTCGACAATTCGAGCGCGCCGCGAACCAGCTGAACGAGCAGGCGTACGATGAAAGCGCCAAAGCGAAACAGGATGGGCAGCAGCATGAGCAGACCGAGGATCTGCAGCCAGCGCATCCGCTTGTGTGGAATCGTGCCCGGCGCAGAGGAAAAGCCGCCAGCAGCCGCACGTGGCCAGGTGCCCTGGCCGCCGTCGTAGGCCGACCTGCGCGCAGGATCGGAAAGAATCTCGTAGGCGCGGTTGATCGCCGCCATCTTCTCGGCGGCCAAACCTTCCAAGGGATTGCCCTGGTATTTGTCGGGATGGTACTTCGCCACCAGTGCATGGTAGGCGGCGCGAATCTCGCTGTCGGTGGCGTTGCGGGCAACGCCGAGAATGGCATAGGGATCGGGTTCGGGCTTCGGCATCATGATTGCGGACTATCGCCTGGCGGCCACGGCCTTGCCGCCGCCCACGGCGCCTTGTGACTGCAGGTAGCGGAAGACGTCGGTCGTGGTGGACAGAACGAGCCAACTATCCTTGTCGATGGCGCTGTGGTACGTCTCCATGGTCTTGAGGAAGCGATAAAGCTCGCGATTGCGGTTGTAGGCGTCGGCGTAAATGGTAGTCGCTTCCGCGTCGCCGCGCCCCATGATCTCTTGCGTCTTGCGATAAGCCTCGGACTCGATCACCTTCAGCTCGCGTTCCTTCTTGCCGCGCACTTCGGCGCTCTTGCCTTGGCCCTCGGAGCGGTGACGGTCGGCAATACGCTTGCGCTCGGAGATCATGCGCTCGAAGACCTTGGCCTGCACGCTCTCGATGTAGTTGACCCGTTGGATCTGGACGTCGACCAATTCGATGCCGTAGTCGGGCACCACGTGCGAAACGTGTTCGAGGATCATGCGGGTGATCTTGTCTCGACCGAGCTCGATCTCCCGCATGGACTCGGCTTCCATGATGTCTTCGGCCTCTTCGCCTTTCTCGAACGCACGATTGGTGGTGCGCACGACCTCGATGAGGTCGTGGCTGGCGATCACGTTGCGCGTTTCGCCGTCGATGATGTCGTCCAGTCGCGATTGGGCGCCCCGTTCGTCGCGTAGGCGCTGGAAGAACAGCAAGGGGTTGGCGATGCGCCAGCGCGCGTAGGTCTCGACGCCGATGTATTTCTTGTCGCGGGTGGGAACCTGGTTGGCGTTGCCGTTCCATTCCAGCCAGCGCTTGTCGAACACGTTGGCTTCCTGTGCGAAAGGCGTCTTCACATGCAGGCCCGCCTGCGTGATGGCGACTCCGATGGGTTCTCCGAACTGAGTGATGACGACCTGTTCGGTTTCGGAAACCGTGTAGAGCGCAGAAGAAAGCGTGATGAGGCCCAGCACCGCGAATGCGACCACGATCAAGATCGAGCGGCGGCTCATGGCTTCACCTCCTGAATGGGACCGAGAGGAAACATGGGTAAGATGCCTTTGGCCTTCTCATCGAAGATCAATTTCTTGCCGGCCGAGGGCAACACGGCCGCCATGGTTTCGAGGTAGATGCGAGATCGCGTGACTTCCGGGGACTTTCGGTATTGTTCTTCGAGCGCAATGAAGCGCTGGGCGTCGCCTTTGGCCCGATTTACTCGGTCGACGGCGTAGCCTTCGGCTGCCTGGATCTTCTGCTCGGCGAGCCCGCGGGCGCGGGGAATCTCCTGGTTGTATTCGGCCCAGGCTTCGTTGATCGAGCGCTCGCGCTCTTGAATGGCCTGGTTGACGGCGTTGAAGGACGGCCGCACTGGTTCAGGCGGATCGACATCCTGCAAGACGAGTTGCTGGACCGAGATGCCGTTGTCGTAGCGTTTGCACATGGCCGCGAGCAATTCCTTGGCCTTGGCGGCGATGGCCTCGCGGCCCACGGTCAGAAGCTCGGTGACGCTGTGATCGCCCACCACGATTCGCATGCACGCCTCGGTCATGAGGCGGAAGGTTTCCTCCGTGTCGCGCATGCGGAAAAGGTACTTGTAGGGGTCCGAAATCTTGTACTGAACGATCCACTCGACCGTCGCCACGTTGAGGTCACCGGTCAGCATGACGGATTCGGCGACGGTCTTTTCGTCCTTGTGGAACGAGCTTTGGATCTGCGCGCGCTCCGTGCGGAAGCCGAACTCTTGCTTGAGTTGGCGCTGCACGGGAACCTTTTGCACGCGTTCGATGCCGAAAGGAAATTTGGCGTGCGGGCCAGGATTGCACGTACGTACGAAACGTCCAAAGCGCGTCACCAGCCCGACCTCGTCGGGTTCGACCTGGTAGTACGAGCCGTAGATCGCAACAAGCCCGACGATCACCAGCCCGGCGATAAGCAGCAGCTTGCGCGAATCGCGTAGTCGAACGCCAAACTCGCGTGCCGCGCGAGTGAATTCATCCGGATCGAAGCCAGGGCCGTGATTTGCCATGGCACCTTCTGACACTGTATTGGGGAAAACTCAATGCTGCGGGCGGGCGACGCGCGCGCTCACCTGTCCATGAGCGGATACTCGACCCGCAGGCCGCCGAAGCGGGCGAAGCCACGATCGTTCGTGATGAGGGTCGCGCCGTGCTCGATGGCCAGTGCCGCGAGGTGGGCGTCCGAAACCAGGGGGCCACTTGCTTGCCCTTCCAAAACGCACGCGCAATCGGCTCCGCCTCAGGTCGCCCGGTCTCGCCCCGCTCTCTTGGAAAGATAGAGCCTCCGGTCCGCTTTCTTCAGCAGGACGCTGGCGCTCCGCGTTTCCTTGGATCCCGCGACGCCCGCGCTTGAGGTCAGCCTGATCTGCCACCCCCCGAAAAGACAGGGCGTCTTGCGGATCCTGCCGAGCAGTTTCGCCGCCACGAAGCGTCCGCCCTCGAGCCCCGTGTCCGGCAGGAGAAGGAGGAACTCGTCCCCGCCGTAGCGGAAGAGCGAGTCCGTCCTACGGATGCCGGATTGAAGGATCCCTGCCATGTGCCGGATCACCTGGTCGCCCGCCAAGTGGCCGTATTCGTCGTTGATCGTTTTGAACCGGTCGATGTCGAACAGCACCACCGAGAATTCGCCCTCGCACCCGCTGTCCTTGGCCCGGCTCTTCAGCTTGAAGTTCTTCTTCAGCGTCTCGTACAGATCCCGCCGGTTGAGCAGGCCCGACAGGGTGTCGGTCCGCGAAAGCTGGGAGAGCTCCCTATTCGCTGCCTCCAGCTCGTCCTCCGCCCTCTTCAGGGCCGTGATGTCCCGCGAGATTCCCCAGGTGCCGATGATCCGGCCCTTCTTGTCGCGCAGGGGGAACTTCGAGGTCGAGACCCAGTTGAAGCTCCCGTCCGGCCAGGTCTCCTTTTCGACGATCTCGACCACCGGCTTGCCGGTCCTGATGATCCGCTGTTCGTCGCGGAACGCCGGGATCGCGTGCTCGCGCGTGAAATGGTCGAAATCGGAGGTGCCGATGATCTTCTTCACGTCCGCCGTGCCGAAGCGGAGCGCCTCGGTCCGGCTCACGAAGAAGAACCGCGACTGACGGTCCTTGAAGTAGATCATGTCCCGTCCCAAGTTCATGATCACGTTCAACACGTCCGTCTCGGCGAGAAGCCCCATCGACCACGCCATGCGCTCCGGAGGCGGGACGGTCTGCGGCCAGGGATGCCTGTTCTTTCTTTTCACGCGCTTTCCCGAGCGCAGGCAGCCTGGAAATATGGCGTCCACGGTGAAGTCACGGCTTGCAACCATAGCATCTGTGGGTGGTCAGCTCCATCACGACCGCGACACCCAAGCCCGCGTTCCTGTCGCAAGGAGCCCCTTACGATTCCACCCACACTTCGATCAGATGCAGACACACGCCAACCGCTTCGGCCATCCACTGCAGTGAAATCCATTCCTTGACCGAGTGGATGCTCTGGCCGCCGGAAAATAGGTTTGGGGTCAAAAGGTGACCGTGAAGATGCGCACCACCTGACCGATCAATTTCCCGTCGAACGCGAGCGGAAATCGCAGCGGGAAGGGCATGGTCAGGACGAACTGTCGCAGAGGCACATCGGGCAGGACATAATCCGTGAGGTTCAGCGCCCCTCATTCATGCGTCGGCCGGACAACTTGGGCACACTGTCCTAGCCTTGAATTGGGGCAGCGACTTCCGTCAGGCCTTCGCCGTCATCACGGTGCGCAGGCTGACCTTCTGCAGGCTGATGGCGACGTCGGGACAGACGTCGATGCAGGCGCCGCAGCGGATGCAGTCGGCTTGGTTGATCCAGATGCGCGGATTCTTGTCCTCGTCGGTGGCGCGCTGGTAGCCGGAGATCTTGCCGGCTTGGTCGTAGGTGAAGGCGCTGACCTTGATGATGCAATCCGCGCGCGGTTTCACGTTCAGGCACAGGTCGCACTTCGTGCACAGCGACTCGTCGATCTCCATTTTGTTGTGGCAGAGATAGCAGCGCGTGGTTTCCTCGGTGGCGCGTTCTTTGTCGAAACCTTGCTCGACCTCGGCGCGCAGGGTTCGATCGAGGACTGGCAAGAGCCGCATCTTGCGCCGGGGAACCGCGTCCATCTCACGCGTGCCGCTGGTCGCCTTGGCGTCCTCGACGATGGCGACCTCGTTCATGCGTCGCTTGCCCACCAAGGCCTCGTCGACCATCAGGGCACACTCCTTGGCGTGGGCGATGGCATCGATCAAGGTGCGCGCGCCGGTGGCGAAATCGCCGGCCGCGAAGATCTTGGGGCGATTCGTCCGATGGGCCGAGCCGGTGGCCAACCAGCCGTCGGCGCTGACCAGGCCTTTGCCACTCTCGCCCACGATGGCGCCGTCGGGGAACTGCCCGGTGGCAAGCAGCACCCGTGCTGGCCGGCAACTCGAACTCGCTGCCTGGAATGGGCTCGGGACGGCGCCGTCCCGAGGCGTCGGTTTCGCCCATCTGCGTGCGCACGAAGCGCATGCCGCGCACTTCGCCATTTTCCCCGGCCAGGTAGGCCACGGGCGCCACCATGATGCGAGCTGCAAGAGAACAACATCGCCATGAAGGCAAGAGCAACGCCCGCCGAGACCCTCCTCGCCCGCGCTGTTGAATCGCGCTGTCGGATGCGCGCGCGTCAGCTATGGCCCGGTGAATTGGTACAGTGCTTGAATCTCGCTGGCCGACAAGGCCCGGTTGTACACGCGGAAGTCGTCGATTTGGCCGTCGAAATAGGGATCCGTTGAGAACTGGCACTTCCCGATGAAGGCGTAGTCGATGGTGCCCAAGTCAGCCGGTCGCAGCGCGATTGAGCTAGTCGCGGTCGTCGTGCCACCGTCGATGTACATCGTACCCGTACCCGAGCTCAGAACGATTGCCACGTGTTTCCAGACACCGGTCGTAGGCGTGGCAGTGAGAAGCTGCTGCTCCCCAGGATACCCGGCCTTGGTAATGGCGAACACGAGCTTGGAGTTTTCGTCCTGGGGCACGAGATTCATGTAGGTGTTTGTATTTGTGCCCGTCTTCGGGTTCAACGATGTGTTGGCGTTGACGCCGATGTCGAAAATTCGCGGCCAGGTCTGGGCCGTCACGACCTTGATCCAGGTGGCGACGGTTATTGCGGTGATCCCTCTGAACATCGCTGGAGGCATCGAAACGTAGCCGCTCCCGGACTCTTGCAAGGTCAAGGCGTTGCCCACCTTGCCGGCGCCAAAACTGGTGCCGGTTGCCGAAAGTGTCCCGTTGTTGCCGTTGCCGGACGTGTCCGGGAGCGTGGTTCCGCTCGCACTCTCACAGGGATAGTACGCCAGGAGGCCCGAGCCCAGCGTGCTCGTGTCCGGCGGGGCCGGGGGACGATCCGGCGCAAGGTCGGGCGCGGCATCGAGCGAGGTCTTGCCGCCGGTTCCGGTCACGCCGCCGGTTCCGGTCACGCCGCCGGTTCCGGTCACGCCGCCGGTTCCCGTCACGCCGCCGGTTCCCGTCACGCCGCCGGTTCCGACGGGAGAGACTTCGGAACCACCGTCGATGCCCCCGGCCGCACCTCCACTGCCCGAAAGTGGGGCGTCGGCAGATGCGCCCCCCGTGCCGACGACACCACCCGTCGATGGGTACGTGCCGGCGTCGATGGCGCCACCGGTTCCAGACAGAGGAGCGTCGATGGCGCCGCCGGTTCCAGACAGGGGCGCGTCGATGGCGCCACCGATTCCTCCGGAGCTGCCGCCAACTGCCGGTCCAAGCGTGCCGCCATTGCCACCGGCCCCGCCGTTGGTCCCCCCTTGCGCCGTGACCCTGTTCCACGGCTGGGTCAAATCCACGCAACCCACGAAGATCCACGATATGGAAACCAGCGATAGGCCAACAATCTGGAGCCGCAAAGTCTTCGCATCGTTCGTGTGCGAGAAGGACGGCATGGAAGACTTCAGCTTATCACGAGCGCCTCGGCTATTCGACTCGGGTCCTTTCGAATAGGTTCCTTCTGCGTCGGGTGCCGTCCACATTGCGCGTGTATTTCTTGGGCGCAAGATGTACTTGCACAGGTTCTCGCGACCCTTCTTGTCGTTGGCGGCGACTTAGGTCTGAGCATGCAGGTTGAAGCCTCTATGCTGGCCACAAAGTTTGCCCTTGGCCACGGGCGTGGCGTCTGGGTCGAGCACGATGTGCACAGGCGCGCGCTTGTGCGCGGGGCCGGCCGGCGGCGCACCGGCGGTGGCCGCTGCCAAGAGCCTGGCCAGGAGTGGGTCTTTCTCACCTATCGTTTCGTCGGTCACGACGGTGACCTCACCTTCGCCGGGCGCGGTGACGAGCTGGAGAACGTGGAAATGCGGTGAGAGCCGCAAATCGCTGTTGGCGCGCTGGATGACCGTGACGGCGCCACACTCGCCGTCGGCAATACCCCGATCTGCCAGGCGCTTGCGATAGTTGGACGCCACGGTATCGATGAAGATGCCCGCGATCCATCCCCGACCGAAGACGCACTCGTCGTCGTAGAACACGGTTGCCTGTCCAGGGGTGATGGCCTTCGCGGGTCTGTCGAGGGTCACGGCCAGGCTGCCATCCGCTTGCGCCTCGACGGTGGCTGGCTCGCTGGGGTGATGTCGTCAGGCCTTCGCTGTCATCACGGTGCGCAGGCTGACCTTCTGCAGGCTGATGGCGTCGTCGGGACAGACGTCGATGCAGGCGCCGCAGCGGATGCAGTCGGCTTGATTGATCCAGATGCGCGGATTCTTGTCTTCGTCGGTGGCGCGCTGGTAGCCAGAGATCTTGCCGGTCTCGTCGTAGGTGAAGGCGCTGACCTTGATGATGCAATCCGCGCGCGGCTTCACATTCAGGCACAGGTCGCACTTCGTGCACAGCGACTCGTCGATCTCCATCTTGTTGTGGCAGAGGTAGCAGCGCGTGGTCTCCTCGGTGGCGCGTTCTTTGTCGAAACCCTGCTCGACCTCGGCGCGCAGGGTACGGTCGAGCACCGGCAGTAGGCGCATCTTGCGCCGAGGAACCGCGTCCATCTCCCGCGTGCGGGCGGTCGCCTTGGCGTCCTCGACGATGGCGACTTCGTTCATGCGTCGCTTGCCCACCAGGGCTTCGTCGACCACCAAGGCGCATTCCTTGGCGTGCGCGATGGCGTCGATCAGCGTGCGCGCACCCGTGGCGAAATCGCCGGCCGCGAAGATCTTGGGGCGATTCGTCCGATGGGCCGAGCCGGTGGCCAGCCAGCCGTCGGCGCCGACCAGGCCTTTGCCGCTCTCGCCCACGATGGTGCCGTCGGGGAACTGCCCGGTTGCCAGAAGCACCGTGCTGGCTGGCAACTCGAACTCGCTGCCTGGAATGGGCTCGGGACGGCGGCGGCCCGACGCGTCCGTCTCGCCCATCTGCGTGCGCACGAAGCGCATGCCGCGCACTTCACCGTTCTCGCCGGCCAGGTAGGCCACGGGTGCCACCATGATTTCGAGATCCATGCCCTCGTGCTGCAGGTCTTCGACCTCGCCCGGCGTGATGAGCATTTCCTCCTTGGAGCGGCGGTAGAGTACGCGCACGGCCTCGGCGCCGAGCTTGAGCGCAGGGATCTGGCCACGTCCGCCAGGCGCCTCACCCAGCTGGACGGTGTTGGCGCCCAATCGGGCCGCGGTGCGCGCGCAGTCCATGGCGGTGAAGCCGCCGCCGATGACCAGCACGTTGGGACCGAGGGCGACCTCCTGCCCCTGACCAACCTTGAGCAGGAAATCCATACCGTGCTCGATGCCGCGCAATTCCTTCCCCGGCAAGTCCAAGTTGTTGGGCCGGAATGTACCGGCCGCCAAGACCACGGCATCGTACTCGGTTTCAAGTTGCGCCAGGGTGACGTCGCGGCCCAGGGCCACACCACAACGGATCTCGACGCCGGTCAGGCGAATCTGCTCGATCTCCAGTTCCACCACCTCGCGCGGCAGGCGGAATTCGGGAATGTCTTGCACCATCATGCCGCCAGCCCGTTCGTGCTGCTCGAGCACGACCACGCTGTGTCCGAGCAGGGCCAGGTTGCGCGCGGCGGCCAGTCCCGCCGGACCGCCGCCCACCACGACGACCCGTTTTCCCGTCGGAGGCGCGAGCGGGGGCAACACCATGGGTTTGCCGGCGCGGTGATCGGCCGAGGAGCGCTTGCTCCAGCAGATAGCTACCGGCTCGCCCAGGCCTTCCCAGCCATGACGGCAGGCCGCTTCGCACGGACGCGAGCACACGCGCCCCATGACACCGGGGAAGACGTTGTCGCGCAGGTTGATCTCGTAGGCCTCGTCGTAGCGGCCGTCGGCGATGGCCTTGAGGTAGGCCGGGATGTCGGTGTGGGCCGGGCAGGCCGATTGGCACGGGATGTTCTCCTTCAGCCAGTGAAAGTCCTTGGCCGAGCTACCCACCCCGCGCGCCACGCTGAGCGCGCTGGCGGGATCGGTCGACGGCTCGCTGGTCGGAAGGGCAGGGGTCTTGATGACCACGGGCTTCTTGTCGACGACGGGGGCCTTGGCTTGCACGACCGGAGCTGGCGTCTCGACGGGCGCGGTCTGCACGACGGACAACTTCATCGAACGAACCGGCGCGGGCTTGTCGGCTTCAGGAGAGGGCGGTACTGGCGATGGCGCTGTCGCGGGGCGATTCAGCATGCTCTTCAATCGTGTGACGAGCGGCCCGGACTGCGCGCGCAATTCCTTGGCACCGGCCACGGCCTTCTTGACGAGGCCTCGCGTCGAGTGCACCACGCGCTCGCCGTGCATGCGCGCCTCGATGGCGCGTACCTGGAGTGGCGATTTTCCGATCATGGGCGCGACTTCGACCAAACGATCCACGGCCGTGCCCGCGCCGCCGTGGGGCGAGCGATGGAGCGGACTCGCGTAGCGCGGATGCGCGGCGAAGAATTCTTGCACCTGCTCCCGCGTGACGTCCAAGCGGTCGAGCGTCTCCTGATATTCAGTCTGCGCCTTCTGGCGCGCCTTGAACACAGACATCTGCACGCGGCTTTGCACATTGACCTTGCCGTCGCCCGAGGTCTCGATGGCGCAGAACAGGCTCTGCGGGAAGCGCGCGGTGATGAGGCTTTGTACGCCGTCGGAGATGCCCGACGAGGGCATGCAGCCGAACGGTTTTACCGACAGGGTCATGTGCGACTTGTTGCGAAGAACATTGAGGATGAACTTGCCCACCTCCATGTGTCCTTCGCCGCCGCGCAGACGGTTGTCGTAGTGCTCGTGGGCGACGCTGGCGATTTCGTCCATGTCGGGCAGGTGGTAACCGGGGAATCCGGTCAAGCGCGCGAAGCTCTGGAAGACCAGGCGCAGCGCGATGTCCGCCGCGACGAGCGTCGCCCTGTGCAGCTCTACGCGCTCGGCTTTGGCCGTGAGGCTGGCCTTGGCCTGATCCTGGCCGCGCAAGTAGGCGCGCGAGCGGGCGTCGTAGCGCGCTTCCCAAATGTTGTAGAGGATCCAGTTGGTGACCAGCTGGACGTCGCACTCGGCGCCTTCCTCTTCGAGAAAGCGCTGCAGCTTGTAGTTGCCGTCGCCCTCGGTGGTCATGGCCCAGAACTCGCCGATGATGGAAACGCGCGGCGACGGACGCGTGAAGTCGCACTTGATCGATGCCAATTCCTTGCGCGCGCGCCAAAGGGCGAAGGGCAAGAACTTGCGGTTGGCCAGCGCCGTCTGTACGTGCTCGCGGGCACGTGCCAGCGCCCGATCCGTGCTGCCCGGCTCGACCTCGAAGGGGCGAATGCGGTAGCCCATACCGTTCATCACGTCGCCGGCCATCAGTGCCAAGAGCAATCCGATGAAGAACTTGGGCGTGAACTCGAGCCCGGACTCTTGACCGGTGGCTTGCGCCAGTCCGCCCTGTTGCTGGAAGAGCATGACCCGGAAGCCGTCAAAGCCAGAGTCGCGCAGGGCCTTGCGATATTCGGTGGCGTACATGCCGAAGCGGCACGGCCCGCAGGCACCGGCGGTGAGGAACACGTACTTCTTCACCGCCTCGGCCGGTGTGATGGCCTCGTCGCGGCAGCGCTCGGTCAGGTGCTTGACCAGATTGCCGACGGTGAAATAGGTCGGATTGCACTGCCCGCGATTGCCGAACTCCTTGCCGTAGCGAAGGGCATCGTTGTCGGGAACGTCGATGACCTCGACGTTGTAGCCGAGTCCGCGCAGAGCGGATTTGACCAGGTGATCGTGCGCAGCGGTCAGGCCGGACACGAGCAGGGTGGTGTTGGACCGCTCGCTCTTGGAGAACTGCGGGTTGATCATGGCGTCGCGCCAGTGGCGATCTTGCGCGGGCAAGCCCAGGCGCTTGTGCTCTTCGCGTTCGAATTCCTTCAGCTCGCTCTCCAGGTCGGCCAGCTCGGCCTCGGGATTGAACGCCGTTGTGGAGGCTGCTTCGTGCAAGATCGGCAAACTTCGCCGTGCTTGTTTTTGTGCCGTCTCGTTCGCAATCATGACCTAGCTCCTTCCCGACTAAATACGAGAGATGGTGTCCGTATCGCTGCGCCGGACGCCGAGGCGAACCAGCCCCATGTCGGCCAGCGTGGCGTTGGCGGCCAAGGCCTTGGCATTCGCCGCGGCCTCGCTGGTGTCGCGCTCGTAGCGACCAACTCGTTCGACGATTTCCGAAATCTGGCGCGCGATACCGGTGTCGCCGAGGGCGCGCGCGGATAGCTCGTGCTGCTTGCGGCGCAGAAGCTCCAGGCGCTTCAGATCGACGCGATAGACGAGCTCGGCCTTGGCCTTGGCCATGTCTTCCAGCCGCTCTTGGTGCAGGCCGAGACTGTGGGTGTAGGTCTTGACCCGGATCTTGATTGACCCGCCGGGCTTGTTGGCGTCGATATCGTGCAGAGCCGAGTAAGGCGTTCCCGCCGACGAGATGATGCTGTCGATGATGCCGTAGGTGGGGGCATCGTGCCCGCACTTGAACGAAGAAAGATCCAAAATCACGACGTGCGGGTGGCGGCTGGCGAATTTGGCCGCCCACACCTTCATGGCCGAATTCGACGAGTAGTTCTCGGGCCACACGTCGCTGATTTCGAGCGGGCTCTTGATGAGGCCCTTGGCCAAATCCTCGGCGAAGAAGCGGCCAAGGTACTCTTCGTCCTTGGGAATCGAGCGAATGCTGAGCACCGGGAAGCCGAGCAATTGGAATTCCTCGAGCACGCCGTGGTTGAGCCCAGGGTCGAGGTGATAGGGGCGGCCCAGCAAGAGCAGGGCGACCCGGTTGTCGCGCTCGACCTCGTCGAGAATCTCGCGCCCCTTCTGCTGCATGTCCTCGTCGAAGAGGCGCATGGCCGTGAAGGCTTCCGTGCATGCGAAGTCGGATTCGTCCTCGGTGATTTGCAGGACCTCGGCGAAGGTCTCGAAGAGTTGCTTGCGCAGAAGGTGCGGCTCGATCAGGGTGAAGGCCGCGTCGATGTAGCGGATCCCGCGCTGGGCGAAGAAGTCGATCTCCTTGGTGAACGCCGCCTTGAGCACGTTGGGCGAGCCCGCGACGATGGGGCACGACGTGTAATCCTGCGCGTTTTTCACGAACGACGGCACGTGCGTAAGGCTGGGATTGAAGATGTAGTTCAGGGGCACTTCTGGGCTGTGGTGGTGAAAGAGCAGATTGTGCACGTGCGCCTGACCGACCTTGGCCGGGAAGCAGGGATCGACCGAGCCGTACTTGCCACCCTCGATCCACATCTCCTCGGAGGTGTTGTCGGAGAACACGACGTTGCCTCTCGGCATGCCCAGGGCTTCGAAGTAGGTCCGCCAGAACGGCGCCGTGGACCAGATGTTGAGCATCTTCGGAATGCCGATGCGCAGTTTGCGCCGACGTTCCAAGGCCTCGGTGCTCGACCGCTGGAACCCGCGCGTGGTGGCGGCGCGACGAACCCCAATCAGTGTCTTCTGCACGTCGATGTCCTCCATGGGCGCGTCGTCTTCGGGCAGTGGACGCACATCATAGAAGTGCCTGAACAAGTGGCGCGCCTCGTGGGCGACCAGGTTCGGGAAGCGCTTCATCACCGATTTGCGCTCGGTAGCGATGGCGACCATGGCGTCATTGGATTCCACCGTTCCCTTTTCGCAGGAGAAGCCGCTGATGTAGCGCGCGCTGGAGCCGTCGGGGGTGTGCGTGTCGATGAACGTGCGGGCGCAGTTGTTGGCGCAGAAGTGGCAGCGCGTGCTCTCGTCATTGCGCGCCTCCCATTCCATGGCAATGGCCGAATCCAAGCCAACGAAGGTCGAGTGACCGCGTCGTTTGACTACGCGCAAGGCCTCAAAGGCCGCGCCGATGGCGCCCGCCTCGCCGCAGTGGGGGTGAACCAGGACCTCAGCGCCGGGGACGCGCTCTTTGATGTAGTCGACCTGGGCCTTGACCGCGGCCAGGTTGTACTGGGTTCCGCCCTGCAGAACGAACCTCTTCCCGAGAGCGGCCATGCGCGGGATCTGCACCACGTACTGCCAGACGTTTTTCGGTAGCACCTGGGCCAGGCCCGCGAGCAGCTCTTCCTTGGCGTAACCTTCCTTTTGGAAATTCACGCGATCGGAATCGAGGAAGACCGCGCAGCCGTAGCTGAAGCGTGGCGATAGCGTCGCCGCGAAGGCGGTGTCCGCGTACTCGGTGATGGGCACGCCAAATTGATCCGCCATGGCTTGCAAGAGCATGCCGTTGCCGGCCGAACACTGATTCGACAGACGGAAATTCTTGATGTCGCCGTTTTGCAGGAAGAGCACCTTGATGTCCTGCCCGCCGATGTCGCACACCACGTCGATGTCGCCGAAGTACGTCGTAGCCGAGGTCATGTGGGCCACGGTCTCGACGATGTTGGCGTCGGCGTGTACGGTTTTCTCCAGCACGTCGGCGGCGTAGCCGGTGGCGCCGAAGCCGATGACATCGAGGATGGCCTGCTCACTGTCGGCCCAGGCCTTGATGCGCGAAAGGATCTCTTTTACGTCCTGGATCGGGTTGCCCTTGGAAAGCTGGTATTCCTTCTTGAGGATGTTGCGCTGCTCGTCGATGACAACCGCCTTCGACGACGTCGAGCCACCGTCCATGCCCACCACCACGCGCACCTTGCTGCCAGCGGCGAGCTTGGTCGCCTCGAAGCGCGGGATGCGGTACTGGGTGCGGAAGTCGTCGAGCTCCGTCGTCGAGCGGGCCAGGGGCGGTCCCGCGGCGTCGCCCAGCTTGGCCTTGCGACCCGAGGCAATGAAGGCGCGCAAGTCGTCAAGCCCGCGGAACAGCCCGGTCTGTCCAGGCTCTTGCAGTCCGTACATGACCGCGCCGAAGGCGGCGTAGTATTCAGCCTTGGGCGGAACGAAGATGAGCTCTTCGATGTGTTTGTCTTTGGGATAGTCGTAGCCGCGCGAGGCCCAGGTTTCGGGAATGCGCTTGCGCCAGCAGTCTTGCAAGAATGGCAGGTAGGCGTTGGGGCCACCCAGCAGCAGCACGCGGTGGCGAAGGGTGTTGCCGCGGGTGAGCACCGACAGGTTCTGCATCACGATGGCGTCGGCCAGCGAGCACATGATCTCCGGCGCGGGGATCGACGCCTTGACCAGGTTGACGATGTCGGTTTCGGCGAACACGCCGCACTTGGCCGCCACGTGGTGCAGTTTCTCATCGGAAAAGCGCAGCTTCATGGCCTCGGCCGAGGGCATGCCGACCTTGAGAAAGCACTTGTCGATGGTGGCGCCGGTGCCCGAGGCGCACTTGTCGTTCATGGAGGCGATGGCGGTTTTGCCGGTCGAGCGACCTTCGTCGTCCTTGCCTTCCTTGAAGATGATGATCTTGGCGTCCTGCCCGCCGAGCTCGACCACCGAGCCAACGTCGGGATAGAGGTTCTCCACCGCCAAGGTGACGGCGTTGACCTCTTGAACGAAGCGCGCACCGATGGGCTCGCCGAGCGGCCCCGCCCCGGATCCGGTGATGAACATGCGCACCGTCTCGGGCGACGTCGCGAGCTGTGGAAAGCGTGTCAGGCTTTCTTCTAGCAGCTCCAGCACCTTTTCCGCCTGGCGGGTCTGGTGGCGCTGGTAGTCGGCCCACAGGATCTCGTGCGATCGCGGATCGACTACAACGACTTTGACGGTCGTGGATCCAACATCGACCCCGACGAAATATGAGGTTCTGGCTAGCGTGGAATCGTCGTGCATGGGCAGCCTCCCACTTCACTCTCGTGCTCGCAGCACGAGGGCGAGAGTGAAGATACGAGCCAGCCTGGGCGACGGTCAATCAAAATAGGATGAAATTAGTCTCTTTTAGATCCCCACTCTTTCAGAGGGGAAGCGCCGAGCCGGCGGGATGCGTTCTGCGCCTTCTGTTTCGCCCGTGTTACCGGTCGGAATGCATCTCGATGGGGATGCAAATTCGATCGCGGAGGGTCAGCGCTAGAACGTATCCCGGGTCAATCTCGAGGGCGCGCGCCAGCGCAGAGCATGCTTTGTCGACCTTGCCATCCGCCGCTTGTACGGATGCGACGTTGTACCAAAAGCGCCGATCGGTTGCCCCGGCCAGTGGAAGGAGCCGCCGCAAGATAAGTTTCGCATCGGTCACCCGATTCAAGTTGAGATAAACGACGGAAAGATTGCTCAAGGCGCGCTGATGGGTCGGGTCGAGAGAAACCGCGCGTTCGAGCAAGGGCAGGGCTTGCACGAAGTCTCCCCTGGATGTGGCCACGGTGGCCAGGCGATAGAGCGCCGCCGAGTTGTCTGGCTCCGTGGCCACTGCGTGTTGGGCGAGGGTTTCGTCACTTTTCCAGACATCTATCTGCAACCAGGTGACCGTCAGCAAGATTCCGCACCACGCGCAGAGCGGAGCGATCCAAATCGCTCGCGGCACGTTGACCAGGAGCCTGACCGCCGTGCGCGCGGCCACCCCGAATGCGATGGCCACAAACAAAAAGGGAAAGAAGACATAGCGATCCGAGAGCGCTCCGATGCTCCGAAATCCAAGCGCGGCGGGAAGCAGGAGCATTCCCGATGCAGCCAGTGCCCCCGCGGCAAGCATGAGATCCGTGCGGCCAGCGGCGCGAACGCGGCGGATGGCAAGAGCGAATCCGACCACGAGTAGGGCCAAGGCGATCCAGCCGAGGGGCACGAAGGGCGGCCATAGCTTGCGGTCGGGCGTGAGGGAGATCGGCGAAACGAAACTCGTGGCGTAGGCGAGCGCGACGCCGGGCAAGTCGACGAAGGCGTGCAGGATGGCCTTCTTCTGCGCCATGGGCAACGAGGCCGATTGCATGAGAGCCTTGCGCAGGGGGAAGTAGACTATGGTGCCTGCGAAAAGCGCGGAGGTCGAAGCCGCGGCCGCGCGCAGTTTGCCGCCGGCAAGTGCCAGGGTCAGCACCGCCAGGGGTAGGGCGATATTGGCTTCCTTGGCGAAAAGAGAAACCATCTGGAAGAAGGCCGCCGACCCGGCCCAAAGCCATCGCGCGTGAACTTGGTCTGTCTGTGTGGAGCGCAGAGCCGATAGCAGCGCGAGCAGTGAAAACGTCGCCGCGAGAAGATCCGAGCGCGCGGAGATGTAGGCGAACACTTCGACGTGCAGGGGATGAAGCGCCCACAGACAAGGCAACCACAGACCGAGGCCGAGGGCGCGGCCCACGGCGCTGACGAGAACGATGGACAGGAGCCCAAGCAGGAGATTGTGCAGGTGCATGGGCCACGACCGAGGGCCGAATAGATGCACGTCGATCCAATGGCTGGTCACGCTGATGGGACGATAACTCTCGTGCTTGGGCACCAAATCCTTGGGCATGCGCTCGGTGGCCGGCTCGCTGCGCGCGTGTTCCCCTTTGCGGATCACTTGCGAAAGCGGCCCAAGAAGAAGCTCGCTTTGCGAGGAATTCACGCTGTCATCCCACACGAAGCCCAAGGTCATCGCGCGTCCGTAGACCGCGAGGTAGACGAGCATCACAAGGGGCAAGGCCCAGCGCCGCGGCTCCGCGGGTGGATGGGCCGATCCGTTCGTCGTGAAAATTGGATTCTCCCGATCCCGGTCGGCCGGACGGAGCACGTCGGCCATGACGCAAGTATAGGTTGTCCCGACCTTCGCCCGCAAGAACGGCGGCATCACAAACCCGCGATAGGCGGAGTCCACCGTGGACGTCCCGTCGGCGGTGTGATAGCAACGACCTCGTGCGGATCCGCCACGGCGACACCGTCGAGATCAGCGGCGCCTACCAGTACCAGGCGCGCAATGCAGGACCGGCTGTCCAGCGCTTCTGGCACCACGAGAAGGAGCGGATGGTTCGCAAGTTCAGATCGCCCGAGCCCGGCCAACGTGTGCTGGACGTCGGCTGTGGCTCGGGGGTGGTCGCCGATCTGTTGGCATCGATGGGCGCCGAGGTGACGGGGGTCGATGCGAATGCAAAGGCCATCGAATTCGCGCGCGCGACCTTTCGTCGTGCAAATCTGGATTTTCGATGCGCGTATGTCGAGGAACTTGCCTACGCCCCGGCCTCCATCGATGGCATCTACTGCCTGGAAGTCATCGAGCATCTCTACCAGCAGCAGGTTCACGCGCTGCTGGCCACTTTCGCGCGCTTGCTAAGGCCGGGTGGCGTGCTGATCCTGACCACGCCCAACTACCGCGGCTTGTGGCCGGTGATTGAGATGGCCATGGATCGCTTGCGGCTTGCGCCACCCATGGCGAATCACCAGCACGTGACCCGTTTCGACAGGGCAAGCCTCCGGAAAGCGCTCGTCGGGACCGATTGGGAGATCGTGCGTCTGGCGACGTTTTCCACGTTCGCTCCCTTCGTCAGCATGGTGAGCTGGCGGCTGGCCGAGCGCTTCGCCGAGATTGAGGACAGGGTTGATCTCCCTTTCGGCAATCTGCTGATGCTGATCGCAAAACGCCGAGGCGGTGATGGACAAAGCACCACATCCTGACCTTTCGGTCATCTTGCCGTCGTATCGAAACGCGGCGCTGGCGCTTGCCTCGGCGGAAGAGCTAGCCGCGTATCTGAAAGGGCTCGACCTGAGCTGGGAGATCATCCTGGTCGACGACGGCGGTGGCGACTTTGCGCGCGAGCCACTGGGGTGGACCTTGGGCCGCGGTCGGCTATCGCTTATCCGGTTGCCCCAGAACCGCGGGAAAGGGGCAGCGGTACGTTCCGGAATGCTGGCCGCCACCGGCCGCTGCCGAGTGTTTACCGATGCCGACCTGCCGTTCGAGCTGTCCTTGTTTCCACTGGCGGTCGAGTATGTGCTGGGCCGGGGTTTTCACATGGTTGTCGGGGATAGGACGCTTCCAGCTTCGCGGTATCACCTCAAGGTCGATCTGGCGCGCCAGCTAGCGTCCTTCGCGTTTTCCCGCTTTGCCAACCACCTTGTGACGGGTGGCTTCTACGACACCCAATGCGGATTCAAAGGCTTTCGCGGCGATGTCGCCGATGCAATCTTTTCCAGATCCATCATCGATCGCTTCGCCTTCGATGTGGAGGTTCTCTATCTGGCGCTGAAGTATCGACTCGATATCAAGCGCGTGCCCGTGTCCTTGCGACGGAACGAGACCTCCAGCGTGAACTTGGTTCGGGACTCGTCGCGCATGATCAGGGATGTCTTTCGCATCAAGATGCACCAGATGGCGGGCCACTATGCGATTGAAGAGATGCGCGATCTGCTTTCGGACGACGTGGCCGCGGATGTGGCTCGGCTGACACGGGATCGGATCCGCCCGCGTTAGGGCTCGGTGAACGGTCGGCAGTCGGTGTCATGTCTCGCCGCAGGCCGGAATATGACCCCGCCGTGACAGTACCGTGACCGAAAAGGGAGTAAGAGCGAAATAGAGGGTTTATACCCAATCGCCATGTCGACTACGCCCGCGCGAACCGGCAATCCGCAACGCATCTTCTTCCTCGTGATCGAAGGTGCAACATGCGCCTGTATCTGATCAACCCCACCAATCCCCTCGTCAGCTGCGTTACCGCCAAGCAGAATCGGTGGAACCGCTACCGCATCTGGAAGCCGCTGAGTCTTCTGGTGCTGGCGCGCCAGACATCGCCCGAGTGGGAGGTAACCATCCTGGACGAGAATCTGAGCCGCCCCGACTACGCGGCCATGCCGCGCCCGGATCTGGTCGGAATCACCGCGTTCACCTCGCAGGCGCCAAGGGCCTACCAGATCGCCGCGTTCTTCCGCGGCCTGGGCGTCCCCGTGGTGATGGGCGGCATTCATGCGACCATGTGCCTCGACGAGGTCCTGGGGCACGTGGATTCGGTCGTGACCAAGGAAGCCGAAATCATCTGGCCCCAGGTACTCAAGGACGTGCAGTCGGGCAATTTGCGACGCCATTACGACGGGGGGCACGTGCCGGTCGAGGACTTCGTGCCCGCGCGCCAGGATCTGTTGCCCGATGGCTACGCCTTCGGCACCATCCAGACCACGCGCGGCTGCCCCCTCAATTGCAGCTTCTGCAGCGTGACAACCTTCAATGGCGCTCAGTACCGGCAGCGCCCCGTCGACGACGTGGTCAGCGAGTTCGCCACCATTCCGGAGAAACGCATCTTGGTCGTCGACGACAATCTGATCGGGATACGTCCGGATCACATCGCGCGCGCCAAGGATCTCTTTCGTGCCCTGGCCAAGGCCAAGTTGCGCAAGCAGTGGATCGCCCAGGCCACCATCAATTTTTCCGACGACGACGAGCTGATGGCGCTGGCCTGGAAGGCCGGGTGTCGCGGTGTCTTCATCGGTTTCGAATCCCCGACCGCGGACGGCCTGCGCGAGCTGGGCAAGAAGTTCAATCTGCGCGCGGGCCGTGACTTTCGCGCCTCGGTCCGCCGCATTCAGCGCCACAACATCCTGGTCATGGGATCGTTCATCATCGGCCTGGACGTCGACGAAGCCGGCATCGGCAAACGCGTGGCCCTGGCGGCCAAGCAGTACGGCGTCGACAGCATGAATACCCTGTTTTTGACGCCTCTGCCGGGCACGCGCCTATGGGATCAGATGAAGAGCGAAGACCGCATCACCCTCGACACCTTTCCCGAGGACTGGCGCTTCTACACCCTGAACTTTCCAGTGGCTCGCTACCAGCGGCTGTCGTCCGATGCCGTGATGAAGGAAATGGACGACTGCAACCGCACCTTCTATTCCATGCCGGGCGTGGCGCTGCGATTCTGGAGCTCGTTTTGGCAATGGCGCAAGCCGCTCATCAATCTCATCACCAACCTTTCCACGCGCAACAACAGTCGCGTCGAAACCAAATCGTACGTGGATTTTCAGAAGTTCTTGGCCAGTCGTGACGCCCTCCGTTCCAGCCCGCTAGAGTTGCCGCAGGACTCGGTTCCAGCGGCCTAGGTTGAAAGAAAACCCTGGACTTCGCGGGAATAGTCGCCATTCTTGACCGGTCGTTCCGCGATCGATCTCCTATCGGTCCAGGCCCCTTTCCTAGCGCGTTAGTTCTCCTGGGCGTTTATGCAGTCGAGAACTGGGCGCATTGTGCGTGACCCAGGATTCTGGCGAGGTCGCCAGGCCGATGGGCCACAGAAAGTGGACTGAAAAATGGGAACAAGACTCTTTGTTGGCAACCTCTCCTTCAACACCACCGAAGTCGATCTTCGCAACGTGTTTACCGAGGCGGGCCTGAATGCAACCGAGGTCAAGATCGTGACCGAACGGGAGACCGGGCGGCCGCGTGGCTTCGCATTCGTGGAGATGGCGGATCAGGCCTCGGCCACCAAGGCCATGGAAGCCCTCAACCATCGTGAGCTCGATGGGCGCGAGCTGAACGTGAACGAGGCGCGCGAGCGTGCTCCGCGCGGCGGCGGCGGTTCGCGCTACTAGGCACACCATTCGATTTCTGGGCTGGGAACCCCTATGGGTTCCCAGGCACCTCTCCCGCAGAGTTGCCGTTTGAACTACGGAGCCGCAGGCTAGAAGGTGCCGTTCGATCTCTCGCAGGTGCGCCTACGCGCCCGGAGACGCAGGGAAGCGCAATTCGTGCTCGACTCCAATAGAGCACGACCCTGGAGAACCCTCGTAACGGATTCGCGACACCAAGCATCCAACGGCGGTAATCCCACAAGAGAAGGATTTCCATGCCCGCGATGTCGCCCCAATCCGAGTTGATCAGACCGGCGATGATGGCCTACGACCCTTGGTCGGTTGATGCCCTTGTGTCGATTTGCTTGTGCGGGGTGAACGCGCCAATTGGGCTGGGATCAGAGCAATTACTCGCCCCGTTATCTAGATGCGCAATTAGTCGGTGAAGTAGTGGCTGGTCGCGGCCCCCGCGACTGCGTTTGCGAGAGGAACTTGCATGGCAATTGAAGCGCTCAACGTATCGGACGGAGCGGCGCCCATGAAGGGAGGCCCAGGAGAGGTGAACCTAAGAAAGGTCATTCTCGCTGCGTCGCTCGGGACATTGTTCGAATGGTACGACTTCTATTTGTACGGCAGCTTGGCCGTCTTCTTTGGGGGGCTCTTCTTCCCCAAGGGGAATGACACTGCACAGCTACTGGCCAGCCTTGCCACCTTTGGCGCCGGTTTTGGCGTGCGACCGCTCGGTGCACTGGTGTTTGGGCACATCGGGGATCTCATCGGTCGCAAATACACCTTCCTTATCACCATGGCGACCATGGGTATCGCGACGGCACTCACCGGCTTGCTTCCCAGCTACGCCTCGGTCGGCCTGGTCGCGACCGTGCTGCTGGTGCTCTTACGTTTGTTGCAGGGGTTGGCACTGGGAGGGGAGTACGGTGGCGCGGCCACGTACATCGCCGAACACGTTCCGGACAACAAGCGCGGCTTCTACACCAGTTTCATTCAGACCACCGCCACCCTCGGATTTTTCCTCAGCATGGGGGTTATTGGAACGACGCGCCTGCTGCTCGGCGAGGCCTCGTTCAAGAGTTTCGGCTGGAGGATTCCATTTCTTCTCTCCTTCGCGCTTCTGGGCGTGTCGCTCTACGTCCGCTTGAAGATGAAGGAATCGCCGGTGTTTTCCCGCCTCAAGAGCAGCGGAAAGACCTCCGCCAATCCGCTCAAGGAAAGCTTCACCAATCCCGTGAACGTCAAATACGTACTTATCGCACTGCTAGGCGCGACGGCCGGGCAGGGCGTGGTCTGGTACACAGGGCAATTCTATGCTCTCACCTTCCTCCAAAGCGTGCTCAAGATTCCGTGGCAATCGGCCTACCTCATGGTTTCCGCGGCACTCCTTCTTACGACGCCCTTGTTCGTGTATTTCGGTCGCTTGTCGGACCGTATCGGAAGAAAGCGAATCATGATGGCCGGAAGCGTGCTGGCGGCCCTGACCTACATTCCGATCTACATGGGGATGAAGGCTTTTTCGAATCCCAATGGGCTAGCGGCGGCCGTTGCCTCTGAGATCAATTGGCCGATGATGATTCTGCTGTTGACGATTCAGATGGTCTACGTCTGCATGGTCTATGGCCCCATCGCGGCGTTCCTGGTCGAGCTCTTTCCCACGAAGATTCGCTATACCTCGATGTCGGTGCCCTACCATCTTGGCAACGGCTGGTTTGGCGGCTTCCTGCCCCTCATTGCCACGGCCGTAACAGCCTCGGCCTGGGCCAAGAGCACCTTTGGCTCGAACTCGATCTACACGGGCCTTATCTATCCCATCGCGGTCTGTGTAATGACGGTTATTGTCAGTAGCTTGTATATCCGCGAGACGAAGGACCACAAGATCGAAGCTGAAATCAGCACGCGGTAAGTGCACCGGATGGCCCAGTCGGCGGTCGGCCAGCTCAATGCCGATTCGTTGTCCGTTCGACAAGGGATACGTGTGTCCAGTACCCCCGAGTGTGGTGAGAACAATTGAATGCGAAGAATGCTGTCCCCAGTGTAACGAAATGTAACGCATAGGCATCTACGAAAGGTTGCGTGACAGTTCTGTGAATTTTGCTGGAGGGAAGAACGATGAATCTTGAACCCCGAAGTTTCGTGGCTGTCCTGTTTGGCATGGTCCTGAGTACCTCGAACGCCCTTGCGCAAGAGCCCGCGTCTCCTGTGGGGGCGGAAGCTCCAAGCTCGCCGCCGCCGTCGGAGAGTGCAACGCCAACAAGCGTTCCTGCTGCTGCGTCGCCGGCCTCCGAAGCATCGCTGGTCCCGCCGGCCGCGGGCCAACTTCGGATCGATGGCCCGAAAGGCAGCAGTGTGCGCCTGGGCCTTCTCCTCCAACCTCAATTGCAGGCTGTGAACAACCCGCCCGCGCTTGGCGGCGGCTACGCCAAGAACATATACGTGCGTAGGGCCCGTATTTTGCTTGGCGGCACGTTGATGGATAATATCGAGTACTTCGTCGACACCGACTATCCAAACCTCTTCTTGGACAGCAACACCGCTGCCGCCGGTGCGCCCGAGACCTTCGCCAAGAACACACCGGGCATGAACGTGCAAGATGCCTTCGTCACCTTCAAAGCACTTGGCGACATGCTGAAGGTGGACGCCGGTTACATGTTGCCGCCCATGGCTCACAATGCCGTGCAAGGCGCGGGTACGCTGTACAGCTTCGATTACTTCAGCTACACCTTCCAACACAATGCTGGGGGAGTGTTCCTCACCTCGGGGAATGCGGTGGGACGAGACGCCGGCGTGCAGTTGCGCGGTCTTCTTGTCGACGGACATGTCGAATACCGTGTCGGCCTTTTCCAGGGGTTACGCGAGAACCGGACCGCCACCAACTTGGAAGCGCGCAACTTCTTCCGGATCACCGGGCGCGTGCAGGTCAACCTTCTCGATGCCGAGCCGAACTTCTTCTATGCAGGAACCTACCTGGGGGCCAAGAAGATCGCATCCATCGGCGGCTCCTACGACTTTCAGGATAGCTACAAGTACTTCGCCGTTGACGGTATCGTAGACATGCCGCTCGGACCCGGGGTGGTTACTGGCCAGGTTAACCTGGCGCACTGGGATGGGGGCACCTTCATCCCAGCCACAGCGTTGGCCAAGCAGACCGCGCTTATGGGGGAAGCGGGGTACGCCATCGCCGAATTCCGACTGAATCCTATTCTGCGTGTCGAGCGTCTTTGGCCGACCGGAGGCGCCGACCAAACCCGTATCGGCGGGGGCGTCGCATTCTGGCCCTATGGTCACAACAACAACATCAAGGCATTCTACGCTCACGTCACGACCGACGGTGTCGGCGCAGCCGCCTCCAGCAGCTACAACCAATTCAACCTGCAGTGGCAGGTCTATTTCTTCTAGCCATTCCCCGGTCCGGCGCTTTTTCTTGCGCGTTGAGCGTCCGCGCTTGCCCTGGGCGTCGTCGTCGCATAGCCTGTCGTCCTTCGTTTTGACGACCCATGCCGAGGTGACCCATGAGCAAGAGCGATTTCAGCGACGTCCTGGCCAAGATTCCCTATGGAGTGTCTGTGGTGACCATGGGCCGCGGCGGGGTCAAGGTCGAAAACGGGTTGACTGTCTCGTGGATGAGCCAGGTCTCGTTCAATCCGCCTATGCTGATGGTCGTGGTGGACAAGCTGCACTACAGCGTGGATCTCCTGCGCAGCACCAAGAACTTTTGCGTCAACCTCCTCGGTGAAGACCAGACGGCGCTGGCCGGGCGCTTCGCGAAGCAGGCCACCAATCGCGACGACAAGCTGGCCGAGGTAGCCCAACGGCCGGCCGAGAGCGGCGCTGCCATTCTGACCGATGCCGTCGCCTACTTCGACTGCGAGGTCGCCAGCATCACGGAGGCAGGAGACCATCTGGTCGTCATCGGTAAGATCGAGGACGCCGCCGTCCTGAACGACCGCGCTCCCCTGACCACCGCGTCCGGTCTGCGTTACCGCAAGGGTTAGGCGCGCCCGGTCGGCTCCGGTTCGAATCGTTACATCGAGAGGCGAAATGGACCCAATCGAACGATTGTTCGAGCGCGACGGCCTTCTGCGCTTCGCGTTGCCCGAGATCCTGGCGACGATCTACGGCGGCGACTTCGGCCTGGCTCGGCCACGACTGTATGCAAACTTCGTCTCTTCGGTGGATGGTGTGGTGGCACTTCCGGGCGTTGGCGAGTCGGGCGGCGTGGTCAGCGGAAACAGCGAACCCGACCGATTCGTCATGGGGCTTTTGCGCGCGGTCGCCGATGCGGTGTTGATCGGCGCAGGCACCTTTCGCGCAGGCGCGGGCGATCGTTGGCATCCCGAAGCCGCGTTTCCCTCGGCGCGGAGCGCTTTCGCGGAATTGCGCCAGCGCTTGGGACTGCGCCCGCAACCAATTTTGGTCGTCGTCACTGCCTCGGGAGACATCGATCCCGCGCAACCGGCGCTCGGTGATTGCCTTCTCGTCACCACCGCGCAGGGCGAGGCTCGCCTGCGCGGACATCTGCCGAGCGGCGCACGGATCGTGGTTCTCGATACAGGGCACTTTGGCGGGCGATCGTTGCTGAACCTTCTGCACGCCGAGGGCTTGCAATGCATCCTCACCGAAGGGGGGCCATCGCTGGTGGGGCAGCTCCTCGCAGAGGGATTGCTCGATGAACTGTTTCTGACGACCTCGCCACGACTTTTCGGAAGGCGACTGGCGGATGGCCGCAAGTCCCTCGTTGAGGGAGTCGACCTGGGCGGACACGGATTGGAGCTCATGAGCGTGCGGCGCCACGGCTCCCATCTGTTTCTGCGCTACGCCCTGTGAAGGGTCGTGGTGTTTTTGTGGGCAAGCCCCTGGGCGTTCACGAAACGCAGCTTGATGCGCCCATCCTGCCCCGTCCGTCGCAGCGTTTCGTCGACCACGGCGGAGATCGCTGGAGCGCCACCCAGCCGATCGAAGAGAGTAGCTTTCAGTGCCGGTCGCGCAGCCTCCGCGGCGCGAACTTCAGCCGAGCTGCGGCGCTGTGGATGCACGTGCGCGGTAGGTCGGGTCGTAGAGCTCAGCGCTGCTTGTCGATTTCGTCGAGCGCGCGTTCCTGTTCCACGTGCCGCTCGTTCAAGGCGCCGGCCGCTGCGCGAGCGTCGTCGAGGAGCGTGGCGGGTGTCGCCAGGCCCGACCCCGGTAATCTGGCCTGCCGTCGGACATAGGTCATGTAGCCAATACCCAGCGCGGCCATGACCGCCACGCCCACCATCAGCGCAAGAAAGCGGTGTGCCCGACGGAAGGCGAGCACGGCCACCAATCCGAGCACCAAGGCCGTCCCGGCGCCGGCCCCGGCAATGAAGGACGGGGCATGGAGGAATGTCCCTTTGCCGCAAGGACTCGCAGGGGCGTTCACGCTGGGACTGGACGACAAGGGGATGGCGGGCTTCGACAGGTCGATGTGCTTGGCTTGCGCACGGTATGGTTCTGGAACGTCGGCGAGCCGCTGGACGATCACCTGGACGCCATCGGCACCGGTGAAACTATAGAAACTGTTACCTGAAGCCATGGTCCCTCGTGGTGGCTACCGAACGCATCCGCGTGACGCGCGCGATGATAGCTGAAATCCTAGAGAACGGGCAGCTCGACTGGTAGCATCCTTGGACTGGTGGCGTGAGGCGCGTGCATCCGGGCTGCGTTTCGGGCCACAAATCCTCGGCAACCGTGTCACCCGATCATGAGTCGGGCATCCCAAAGTCGATGAATTGGAGTCCGCCATGACGCTGCTTGATTCGCTGAAGAGACAGACTGTTATCGTCGCCGATACTGGGGATATTGAGGCCATCGCCGAACACAAACCCCAGGACGCCACGACGAACCCGTCGCTGCTGCTCAAGGCAGCGCCGCAACCGCATTACCGTGCGCTGGTCGACGAGGCGCTCAAGTACGCGCGGACGCAGCCTGGTGGCGATTCGCAGCGCAAGTCGGCCTTCATGGAGAAGCTGGCCGTCAATTTCGGGTGCGAGATTCTGAAGCTCATCCCTGGGCGCGTCTCGACCGAGGTAGACGCGGCCTTTTCGTTCGACACCGAGGGGACCCTCGCCAAGGCACGCAACACCATCGAGCTCTACCGCAAGGCGGGCGTCGACCGAGCGCGCGTCCTTATCAAGATCGGCACGACCTGGGAAGGAATCCGCGCCGCGGAGATTCTGGAGAAGGAAGGGATCCACTGCAACATGACCCTGCTCTTCTCGTTTGCTCAAGCGGTGGCGGCCGCCGAGGCAAAGGTCACGCTCATCTCCCCATTCGTCGGACGCATCTACGACTACTACCTCAAGGCGCGTGGTGTGAAGGACATCCCGCCCGAGCAGGATCCGGGCGTGCAATCGGTCGTGAACATCTACAACCACTACAAGAAGTTCGACTACAAGACCCAGGTCATGGGCGCCAGCTTCCGCAAGGTCGAACAGGTGATGCTCCTCGCCGGTTGCGATCTGCTTACCATCAGCCCGGACATTCTCGCCGACCTGGAAAAGCGCGAAGGGGAGCTGCCGCGCCGGTTGTCGGTTGCGTTGGCCAAGGCCAGCGACGCCACGCCACTTCATCTCGACGAGAAGACCTACCGATTCATGCACAACCAAGATGCCATGGCGGTTGACAAACTGTCCGATGGAATCCGCCACTTCTACGCGGACGCGCGCAAACTTGAGCAGTGGGCCAGCGAGCTTCTCGCCCAAGGCGCCTAAGGGGTGCAGGTTCCGGGCGTGCAGTTGGAATTGGCTATCAGGGTAGCAGTATCACAGCTCGAGTTGAGCGTGACCGGCTGGCCGGCGGTACAAGTGATGATGGTCGTCCCGGCGGCATCCCTCGTCCCTGTTGCAACCGCCTGACCCGACGCATTCTTGATGACGTAGGCGTAGGTCGAAGCTCCCGCTGCTGACATCCCGACGTTGAAGGTGTAGCAGGTCCCTCCGGGATTCTTGATCGTCGCGACGATGTTTTGTGAGGTGGAGTCGTACGTGGTTAGGACCTTCACACCATTCGAGTAACAGGAGTTGCCCAGACCCGTTGTGGCGTCCATCTGATCGACGCAAGTCCCAGATGGCGCGCAGGCCGTGCTCAAGCTCGCGAGGCAGCTCGGATAGTTGCACGCCCCGGTGCTATTGCTGCTGCTACCGCCGCAGCCCACGGCCAATCCCAAGATTCCTACTGCCAAGAAAGTGTCGAATGCACACATGTCTTTTGGTGCCCTCTCGGAGAAATCCCTTCGGCGACTCAGCGAACCCGGGGAGTTTCGTGACGAGCGACCCGCGCGAGATAGCCCAAACACTGGGCGGGATAAAATATCGCTGTTGTCATGGAGCTCAAACCGGAGTTCTTGGGTTCAACGTGAGGTTACCGTCGCACCCAAATCGTCGCCTCGTTGTACTTCGTGGCCAAGTCGCAGCGACCGTCTGTTCCGGTAATGGCGAGGGTGAAATGTGTGGGGTCGGTGAGCACAAGCATCACCGTCATGATGGTCAAGCATCCGTTTGCAACTGTCGTACGGTTGATTGAGCCTTGCATGGTGCGGGTAGCCTCGTCGTAGGTGCCGCTGACAGTGTGATGGTAGGATGGGTTATCCGCCCAACCTCGGATGAAGCAACCGTCGGCCGTCAAGGGCATGGTGAGGCTATCGAGAGCTCGCCACCAGACCCCATTCACCTCCGCCCCACTGCAGCCTGCGACGTTGCCTGCCAGTCCAGTCCTTCCACCACGGCCGGCTGCGACACAGCCAACCATGGCCGCAACGACGATCAGGGACGACATCGCACGAACAAGAGACGCCACAGAGGCATGGTACGCCGACGGGCATGGTCGCGTTCCAGAAATAATCCCCATCCGCTCGCAGCTAGGGGCAAGACGAAGGAGAACCGGCGTTGCAATTCACTTCACCCGCCCTAAGAATTCAACCGATGGTGTAAACTGCTCTCCGTGCTTAACACGCGACCAAGCCGTTTCTTAGCCAACCATGAGATCAACACTTATCCCATGACCTCTCCAGTGGGCGCTACGCCAGGGTACCCCCAGTACCGGCGGGCGTCGCCTTCCTTGCTGGTGCTCGCAGCGCTGGGTGCCTGCGGCGGAGATGACAAGTCCTCCTCATCAGCAGCCCACTTCGACGAAAGCGCCTGCCCTTTCGTTGTCGATGCAAGCCAGGTGCAGGGGACGACCATGCGCTGTGGCGTCCTTTACACACCCGAGGTTCATGCGTCGGCGTCCAACTACATCCAGGTTCCGGTTCTCATCTTCAAGGGAAGGAACACGACCTTGCCGCCCATGGTAAACCTCAGTGGCGGTCCCGGCCAATCATGGGCCGACCTTGGTCTCGACAAGATCACCGCTGGTGACACCCAGTCGTTCCCCATGGACGTGGTCTTCATCGAGCAGCGTGGCTCGGGCCTCTCGCGCCCGCGGCTCGACTGCCCCGCGCAAGGAAGTCAGGAGTCCGATGCCAACTTTGCTACACGCTGCGAGTCGGACCTGCGCGCGCAGGGGGTGAACGTCACCGCCTACAGCATTCAGGAGATGGCCGACGACGTGGCCACATTCCAGTCGGTGCTGGGCTACCCAAAGATCGTCCTCGATGGGGTTTCGTACGGTACGGCGTGGGGCCTGCAAATCCTCCGTGCGCACAGCTCGATCGTCAGCTCGGCGATCCTCGACTCGGTCGTCAACCCTGCCATTCCGGTTTTCAGCGCTTCAGCCTCAGCCACCGATGCTGCCTTCTCCGCGGCCTTCTCTGCTTGCGCATCAAATAATTCCTGCAACAGCGCCTACGGCGATATCAAGTCGAAGATGACGGCCGCTCTTGCGAGCCTCAAGGCGAAGCCGCTCACGGTGGCCGGGAGTACAACCACCTATACCGATGGCGCGATGTTTGGCGATGCCGTCTCGGTCCTGGCATTTGCGCCTGATCTCTTGCCGCGGCTGATCGGCGCGATCACGACTGCCACCACCAACGGTAGTGGGACTTTGCTGTACGACAGCGACATTAACGCCATCACGGGCGGCGACACTCAGGCGATCTCGGGAAGGGCTGTGGGACAGACCATCTCCGTGCTTTGCACCGACAACCAGTTCGTGACCCTCAGTCAGGTGCAGAGCGATCTAGCTAGTGTGAACCCAGCATTCAGCACCTACCTCGACCAGTCGGGCTTCATCCCGATCTGCCAGGCGTGGAAATACCAGCAGCGCAGTATGTCCGAGTACTCTGCGGTGACGAGCTCGGTAACAACACTGCTGGTCTCCGGCTCGTTCGATCCGCTCACATCTCCAGTGTGGGCCCAGCAGGCCTCGACTACGCTCTCCAAGGGATATTGGGTGGAATTTCCAGGTCTCGGCCACGACGAAGGGGCTTCGACCAACTCCTGTCCGCAGAACATCCTGTCGCGGTTCTTGTCGTCTCCGGGCGCGCCGGATACGAGTTGCGTGCAGTCGATGAGCGTGGCTTTCGCCGCGCCCTCCAACCCTGTTACGGTCGTGGTCGACGCGCAACGCGGGGTCAGACTGCCTGCCACCCAGGCCGCACCGTTGAGCCTCGCCCAGTCAGGGTTTCTATATCAGCAGATGGCGATGCGCTCGCGAATAGAGAGCTTGGTAGGGCGTCGCCACATCCAGCGGCGGATGGCGGAGCTGATGCGGCTTCCACGCTAGTGTCCTGTAAGTGTAGAAGCTGGCACACGACACAGAACTCGGTGGCGCGGGTTCGGCAGCGCACAGTCGTTCGATATCAATAGACGGTGCCTTCGACGTAACCGCAGTTGGTGAAGGTCAAGGTGGTGTCGATGCGGAAGTTGGACTGGACAACGTGCCGTTCGGCATTGAACACTGCCAATGGGTAGGAATTGCCTTTGGTGATCCCCAGGTTGGAAGCCTGGTTGTCGAGATTCACCGATTGGGTTTCTTGGGCGTGAATGCCGCCCAAGTCGATGGCCAGCTTGTTGTTGATGAAGACCCAGACGTCGTCATCGCCCTTGAAGGTGAAGATTTCCCCACCGTTGTAGGTGAACGATGTGTGGATCTCGGTGGTAAAGGAGAAGTTGTGCATCTTCCCATCCGACCCCTGTGCCGTGTCATTAAAGCCTAGGCCATCGAGCGGGAAGTATGAAACGTTGGGAACTCCGCCGGTGTTGCCTGTCGTGGCGGCGAAGGTGTAGATGCTACCGCTTTGCACGAAGTGGAGCGCGACCACATAGGGCATGTTCACACCATCCACGTTGTTGTACCACTGATTGAAAGTGTCCGCTCCGTGCGTGGTCGCTGTCCCGTTGGGGTGATCACCATAGACAGGCTTTCCGTCGGAACCCAGGGTGTCGAGCACGATGCCCCTATCATCGGCCGGCGAATGCTCGAAGTCGGTGTTGGTACCGCCCTGGGTGCTCATCTTGAAGTCGCGGACGAGGCCGAACAGGATGTTGGTGCACTGGGCTTGTCCGGTGGTGCCCCCGCTTCCGCTACTCCCGCCAGAGCCGCTCATGCTGCTGATCGGGTCTTGCGAAGTCGCGTAGTCACCGATGGAAGCCGTAGTAACGTTCACGAACCCGGGCGGGGGCCAGGGGATCGTAGTCTCCGTGGACGTGCCGCCCTGGCCACCGAAGCTTGCTTGCGCCGGGAGCGTGATGGTGATGCCACTCACCCCACCATCACCGGAGTTGCCACCGCCGACCATGAGGGTCGTGTTGGTGATGCCGCCTTGTCCGCCGCCCCCAACCGGCGGGCCGCTCTCATGAGGGGAACACCCCCATAGGATGATCCCAACATAGGCGACCCCGCAAATTGCCAGGTGTAGATAGACGGTCTTCGTTGCTCGCATTGCGTATCCCCCAGTGAAAATCCTCGGGCTAGAGGTTAGATGCAACCAGCAGGCTGTTCTGCTCACCCGAATTTGCCTGTAGGTAATAATTGATGAAGGCTCTGCGCATAGAGCGATCCCAACATCCCTGCCCGGACCGTGCGTTATCCTGGTCCTGGAGCTACCGATAGTGCGCATCGTCACACGGCGGCAGCCAACCGCATGAGCTGCGGATCGCAGCGCCCTCTCGCGGACTGGCTCCAGTCCATCGACCGACTCGCGAAGAGCGTGACAGGGCTGTGCCTGGTCCTCGGCAGCGCGCGCGTGGTACGGTTTGAGCCCAAGAGGAGCCCATGAAGCCACTCGTTGCATTTCTTGCCGTTGTCGCCACTCTATTCCCTTCCGGTCTCGCCAACGCCAAGAGCCCGGCGAAGAAGGAGCGAGGCACCCCTCTTCCCACCTACGAGGAGGTCGTGAAGACCTATCCCGATGGGGTGCCACTGTGCGAGACCGAGGCAGACATCGTGGGGGGGAACGACCAGCAACTGTCGCTGGAAGGCGGGTACGTTTCCGTCAACGAGGAGGGAGAGCAACGCTATCAGTGCTACGGAACCAAGCTCACCGTGCGCAAGAAGATCACCCTGAAGGGCAAGACCTATCCGCCGGAAACCAAACTGACGGTGGACCAAGATCTCTATTGGATTCAAGTGTCCGGTTGGGAACCCTCCGCGCCCAGGTCGGGCGCCAAGCCGGCTCCCAGCGCCGCAGACCCGCGCAAGGCACCGGCCGATGTGGCCGCGCCACCCGACAGCGCCGAGAAGACCGCCTCTGGGCTTGCATCCAGGGTGCTGCGGCTGGGGACGGGTACGGTTCACCCACATCGCTGGGACAAGGTCACTGTCCACTACACGGGCTGGATGACCAATGGGAAGATGTTCGACAGCTCGGTGGCCCGAGGCGAACCGGCGACCTTCCAGCTGGACCAGGTCATCGCGGGATGGACCGAGGGCGTGCAGCCGATGGTGGTGGGCGAGGTTCGCCGCCTGTGGATCCCGGCCAATCTGGGCTATGGCGAGACCGCTCGCCGGCCCGGCGCCCCCTTTGGCATGTTGGTGTTCGATGTGGAGCTTCTGGACATCATCCCAGGCAAAAGGCCGATCGAGCCCCCCAGCGACGTGGCCGCGCCTCCGAAGAACGCCACCAAGACCGCTTCGGGCCTGGCCTACGTCACCCTGACCAAGGGCAGTGGCAAGGTTCATCCCTTCACGACCGATCGCGTACGCGTTCACTATTCGGGATGGACAACCGATGGCAAGCTGTTTGACAGCTCAGTCGCGCGCGGCGAGCCTACGGAATTCCCGCTCAATGGCGTCATCAAAGGATGGACGGAAGGCGTGCGACTGATGGTGGTCGGCGACAAGACGCGCTTCTGGATTCCCGGGGAGCTGGCCTATGGCAACGCCCCCTCTCGACCAGGCGTTCCCTCTGGAACGCTGGTCTTCGATATCGAGCTGCTCGAGATCCTTCTGTCGGAATAGGCCGGAATAGGCCGCGAGGAGGGGCTCAACGGTCAGCAGAGCAGCCCATCGACAGCGCCCGAGGTTCTTGCCTATCATCGGCCCAAGATGCGCAACATGGACCAGGTTCGACGCTGCTGGGTTTTCCTTCTGCTTGTGAGCGTGGGGTGTGGGCGGACGGCTCTTGATGCCGTGGCCGGGGAGGGCGGCAGCGGCGTTCTCAAGAGCGGGGGTGTGGATTCCAGTGGCGGCACGGGGGGCACCGGCGGCACAACTGGCGGCAGCGCGTGGGGCATGGCGTGCACCGGCGACCAGGATTGCCAGGCGGACGGCATCTGTTGTGATGGCTCCAACCAAAGCTGCGACGTCACCCGATTGCCCGCAGGCGATGGCAACAACCCTGGCCAGCTGGCGTACGCCGGCGACGACATCACCGTGAGGGACACCATCACCGGCCTCACCTGGCAGCGCGATGTACTGGGCAAACCGCCAGGATGCAGCGGCAGCAACGGCGGTTGCACATGGAGCGAAGCCAAGGCCTACTGCGCATCCCTGACCCTAGGTGGCGTTTCGGGCTGGCGTTTGCCTGGCCGCATGGAGCTGCTGACCATCGCGGATCACACCAGGGCGCCGGCCCTGGACCCCAGGGCTTTTCCCATCACCCCCGACGACATCAATTTCTGGACATCCTCGCCTGATATCGACACCCCCGGCTGGGCTTGGGAAGTCTCCTTCGCCCTCGGCACGCCGTCGATCGAGGACGGCGCTGTCTACAACAAGGTCCGCTGCGTGCGCGGGGCGCGCTGTGTTCCCAAGGCCCGCTTTGCCGTGCTGGACGGAGGCTTGGTCCAGGACAAGCTGACCGGGCTGGTATGGCAGCAACAAATAAGCGAGGTCGAGATGACCTGGGCGGAAGCCCTGTCGTACTGTCCGACCGTCGGGCCGGGTTTCCGCCTAGCCACAGTCAAAGAGCTGGCATCCCTCATGGACCTAGTCGTGGCCTCTCCCGGACCGACCGTCGACACCAGCGCCTTTCCCAACCTCCCCACAATTGCAGGGGCCGCATTCTGGGCGTCCACGCCCTACGTGATCTCGCCCGGCGCGGCCTGGATGGTCTTCTTCGGCAACGCCGACTCAGCCATTGAAGACACCAGCTTCCACTCCAGGGCTTGGTGTGTGAACGGGGGAAGTAGTTGACGAGGCCAATTCGCCGGTGTGTCTTGTTCACCGTTGTCGCTGGCGTGTTTGGTTTGGGTTGCGCCGCGACGCTTTCGCCCGAGGAACACCAACGACTTTCGGATTGCTTGGATCGCTGCAATGCAACCGCGGCCTAGAAACGCCCATGAGGCTCGGAATTCAGAGCCGATCTCAAGACCGGCGATCGCGGTCAGCGCGATCGCTGGACCGCAAGAGTTGGCACGGCGTTTGGATGTACTGAGTGCTGTGCGGCTCATGGAAGCGTGCTCCTAATAGACGGACCGCTGTCAGGTCGTATTGTCGAGACCGAAGCCTACCTGGGTATCCCGGACAAGGCTGCGCACAGCTACTGCGGGCGGCGCACTCTTCGCAACGAGGTGATGTATGGACCACCCGGCCATGCTTATGTCTTTCTCGTCTATGGCCTGCACGACCACCTGAACCTCGTCACCTGCGCACCAGGCGATCCTTGCGCGGTTCTCGTGCGGGCGGTGGAACCGCTTTCCGGTGAGGGGCGGATGCGACAGCGGCGGTCCGTGGAAGCCCGGACCGCCCTCACCAGCGGCCCAGGCAAGCTGTGCCGCGCTTTCGGGATCGACCGTGGCTACAACGGCCACGATCTCTGTTGCTCACCACTCTTTCTGGTCGACGGACCGGCACCGGCGCGTGTGGCCTGCACGCCCCGAATAGGGGTCGAGTACGCCGGAGCCTGGGCCAGGCGACGTCTTCGCTTCACCGACCCAGACAGTCACTTCGTATCTCGATTGCGCAAGGCTCGGGGCGGCTGAATCACTCTCCAAGGCGCTAGTGGTAGAATCCCTATAGGCCCAGTCCGGGGCCGGGGGACAGAGCATGAGCATGGTTTCATTGCGATGGGTAGCAATGCTGACGCTTGTCGGTTGCGGTTCCACCAAGAGCGGCAGCGTGGCCGGCGACAGTGGCTGGATCGGGCAAGATAGCAGCGCTGCCGACCTGGGCGACGCCACGGTGGTCAGCGGATCCTGCGACGCCAGCTATTGCGATCCCACGCCGCCCAGCACGCTGCTGCCCGCTGGCGCGACCAGCGTGGATTTCAGCCTAGCCACCGGCGCGCCCGCCCACTGCGCGTGGTCCATTGGCGACGTGGCGCAAACCACGGCCTTCGCCACCGGCGAGGGCACCACGGCCCACGGCACGACCATCAGCGGACTCTCGCCAGACACCAAGGTGGTCAACGAAGTCTTCGTCCGCTGTGACAGTGGCACGGGCTGGCCCCTGCACCTGCGCTACCGTGCCTTGCCCGCGGTCAATCCCAGTTTTCCCCGCATCGGCAATCTGTGGGGATCGTGGGAAGTGCAAAAGAATGGCGGCATCCCGCACTGCGCGCGCATCGATCTGTGGCTAGGTGCGGGTTTCAGCGAGGCCGAGATCGCGCAGCTGCGCGGACTGAATGCCAACGTGCTGGTGCTGGGGTCGATCAACACCGTCGAGCGCAACGGCGAGCCGGAGGTGCCCGAGTCGGCGTACCTGCACGACACCAAGGGCAATCGCATTGAGGTTTGGCCAGGGGCATGGCGTTTGAATCTGACCAAGCCCGAGGTTGCCACCATGCAGGCGCGCTTTGCCTACAACCAGATCCTGACCGCGAACCTGGCGCAGGATGGAATGTTCTTCGATAACTTCTTCGTCGATCAGTCCTGGTTGAAACAGGACTACAAAGGCAACCCTGTCGACGTGGACGCGGACGGCGATGGCAAGCTGGACGATCCCGCCTGGCTGGATGCGGCCTGGCGCGCGGGCGTGTTCGCAGAGCTCGCCGAGTGGCGCAAGCTGATGCCCTACGCCTTGGCCTCGGGCCACCTGCCGCGACCACCGGCTGCGGACGTGGGCGCGCTGTTCAACGGCGACAGCATCGGTTTTCAGGTGCCCGAGGTGATCGAGGCCAAGATCGGTTTCGCCGATCTGTGGGACACCTACCACGGCTGGTGGAGCGTGGGCCGGCCGCCCGTCATCACCATGATCGAGGGCGCGCCGCCCTACCAGATCGGCTACGGCTACGGTTACGAGCCTATGAAGGTGATTCCCGTCGGAGCGCTGGAATTCGGCCGCACCGACTATCGCAACATGCGTTTCGGTCTCGGCGTGGCGCTGACCCATGACGGCTTCTACGCCTACGAACTGGGCGACACGTTCCACGGTAATGACTGGTGGTACGACGAGTTCGACGCCGATCTGGGCGCCGCCTGCGGGCCCGCGCAGCGGGTGGCGGTTGCCGGCGCAGCGACTACCGAACACGTGCGTGACGGCGGTTTCGAAGCCACGCTGGCAAGCAACTGGGGCCTGTGGGCCGACAACACCACGGGCGCGGCGGCGGCCATGTCCAGCGACAGTACCCAGCCCGCGGCGGGCGCGAATTCCGCCAAGATCGTCGTCACCAGCGCGGGGGATGCGACCGATTGGAAGATTCTGTTCTCGCAAAGTGGAATCTCGGTGAGCAAGGGCGTGTCGTACGATCTCGTGTTCTCGGCGCGCGCCTCTACCAGCAGGACCATCGGCGTCAACGTGCAGAAGGGCGCTGACGATTGGCGCAACTACGGCCTGTCCCGCACCGTCGATGTGGGCACCGGGTGGAAGAGCATCACCGTCACCTTCGAGGCCAACGAGAGCGCGACCGATGCCCGTCTGGGCTTCGAACTGGGCGCTAGCGTGGGTACGGTCTGGCTGGACCAAGTTTCTCTGCACGAACATCCCGCCGATGTTTTCAAGCGCGACTTCCAGCGCGGCGCCGTGGCGCTGAACGGATCCCGCGCGGAACAGACCGTGAGCCTGGGCGCGGGCCTGTCGCGCCTAACCGGCACGCAGGCGCCGCGCGTGCAAACCATCATTGACGATGCCGACGCCGCGTTTGCCGCGGGCGCCTCGTGGCAAACGGCCACGCACGACAGTGGTCTCTGGATGGCGGCCGGACCGTATTTCCACGACTGGGCGGGCGGCAGCCACAGCCTTGCATCCGGCAGCGACAGCGCCGAGTGGGATCTTGGCCTGACCGCCGACGACACGTACACCATTTCCACATGGTGGGCCGCCGCGCCCGCGGCCACGGGCTGGAGCAAGCAAGCGGTGTTCGAAGTAGTCTCCGCAGGAGCCGTGGTGGCCAGTCAGACACTCGACCAGACCACCGACGGCGATTCCTGGCACAAGATCGCCACCGTCGCGCTCAAGGCTGCGGACAAGTCGCGTGTGCGCATCCGCAATGCCGGCGCCGGCACGCTAGTCGCCGACTCCTTGCTGCTTGAATCGCAGGCTCGCTGGAACGACGGCAGCGCCGCCAGCAGCGTCACGCTGACCGCCATGGACGCTATCGTGCTACGGCGAACGTCGGGCGGTTGTCCGTAGCGTCGCTTCTGCGACCCTAGGCTTTCGCACAGCTACAGTCGTGTGTGTGCCGTGCGTGGAGCATCAACTCTTGAGAAGCTTGAACGCGTGGTTCCAGTGGTTCGCCCGAAGGCCCGGGATGCACCAGAGCTGGCATAGCGGCTCGATGGCGCGCGCGCTTTCCACGGCCCCCATGTCCTACGCGTCCCAGCGGAATGCCTGCAGCAGACCGGACACAACCTCCTTCGATTGCTGATCATTGCCACAGATGAACATCGTTGGCCTGCCGTCTGGAAATTTCGGGTCAACCATATGAATGTTGCCTACGCAGCTCCACGCCTTGACGAAACGCGCGCTCGGTACGGCACGCTGGAGCTGTTCGAGCAACGATTCATTGCGGTCGGTGAAGAACTGAAGCACGCCATTGACTGGGGCCGCGTCGGCAATCGGATTGGTCGTGTCGATGACGACCTTCCCCGCAAGTGCATCGGCGCCCGCGGCCAGGATGGCGTCCTTGGCCGCGGTTCCCTTGGCCGCTAACACGACCACCTCCGCAAAAGCAGCGGTCTCTTTGACGGTTCCGGTTGCGAGGGGGCTGCCAATACTGTTCCGAATGACCTCAAGCTTGTCCGAACTGCGCGAGCCCACCATCACTTGGTGGCCGTGATGAAGAAACCCTTTGGCCAAAGCCTTGCCAACATCTCCGGTTCCGATGATTCCAATCTTCTGCTTCACGTGAAGTTCCTCCCGGCAAAGTCCACTGCTAGAGATACATCGCCCCTTCGCCCCGTCAAGGCCTTAGAGCACCGAACGGTTTGCCGCTTCGTTCGCTGATGTCGATGCCGAGCTTGAGCAGTTCGGCTCGCCTGCTCATCCGGCTGAAGACAAGCGCTCGGGCCGGAAGCCGCCTTTTCCGCGGCCCTGCATTCGGCCGGGGTGGCGCGACCGTGGCTGTCCTGCTTCAGCTCTTGAGCATACGCTCCATGAGGATGTCCTCGAGGTTGCGGCGACCATCGAGAACAGCATGAACTTGAACGACTTCATCAAGCCGGCGGTAGATGATTCTCCACGGAGGCTCTTGCAGTTCACGCCAACTGCGGTCGCCGATGGAACGCAGCTCTGGCGGAGTGCGTCCACGATTAGGAAAGCTGGCCAGTGATTCTGCACGTTCCACGATGCGATCGATGATGGTAGCTGCCCGCACCGGTGATTCGCTGGCCAGGTAGGCGGCGATCCGTTCTAGGTCGCCTGCAGCGACTGCCGTCCAGACGACTTTCAACTCTCGCGACTTCATCGCTTGCTGGCTTGCCCGATTGCTGAGTGCGCCCTGCGTCGGACATCCTCGCTCGAATAGGTCTTGTCACCTCGGGCCAGAGAATCTTGGCTTTGCGCCAGCAGCTTCAGCATGGCCAGGGTTGCTTGTGCATCGTCATGGCGTTTGGCGTCGATGACCACCACGCTGGCCCGGCCATTCTGCGTGATGAGGACCGGCTCGCCGCTGTGGATAGCTTGGTCGATGACTTCCTTGGTGTGTGTCTTCAGGTCGGTGATCGGTCGAACACTGGTAGCGCGCATAGTGCTGAATATAGCACTTAATTCGGTCCTACAAACTGCTCTGCCAGCTGGCCCTCGTTGACCAGTGTCAGGTCAGGCTGGCTTGCGGTTGGCAGGTACGCGCTTGAGATGGACGCGTTGGACTTGCTCGCGCGCCTAGCCGCGCCTGTGCCGCCGCCCCGGCAGCACGTGCTCCGCTACACCGGCGTATTGGCGGCGGCCAGCAATTGGCACCCGTTGGTAGGAAGAAAGGCGCGAGATTAGAACTGCGTGATGAACTGCCAGGCCAGCGGCGGAACGAAGGCCTTCAGGCCATCATCCCCGCCATTGGTCCCGTCATCCACGGCTGACGGAGTGTGTGCGCCATCGAACGTGCACACCTTGACAGGGTAACCCGCCTTGCACCCTTCGAAGTCGTAGCAGACGTATTTCTTGCTGCCCACCGTCGCCGTCGGGAATGTTGAGGGAATCGTACAGCCATTGTCCTTAGCGTGTTGAATGACGCAGCCCTCCCCGCCGCTCGTGGCGTTGCCCCACCTACACGTACCATCGCTCATGCCGGTCGTACTCATATAGGCGATGGGCGTAGTCCCAGTGGTCGGGCCGAATTGGCTCGGTGCCATCGTGACAGCGGCGCGCAGCTTCGACGCACGCCCGTTCGACAGACCGTAGCTCATCATCGCTCCGTAGCTGAAGCCGGTGGTGAAGACCCGGCTCTCGTCGATGCACAGGTTATCGGTGACCAGCTTGAGCAGGTCGTCGAAGTAGACGCTGTCTTTGTCGTAATTCCATAGCGAGCCTGCGGGGTCTGTGTCGGGCGCTACGAAGATGGCGGGTTGGTTCGCATTGAGCGCTTCGCGACGGAGCCCGAAATAGGCATAATTTTTTGCGTCGAAGTTGGGACCATTAAATGCGGGATATAGGCCAGTCGCATTGCCGGTGTCCGAACCACCCATCTGGCGCCAGGAGAAGATCAGGCGATAGGGTTTCGTCGGATCGTAGTCCGCCGGAACGTCGATGATGACGAGGCGAGGCTTGCCGCCGCTCGTAACCCCGTTGAGTCTGGTCGACGTGGTAGGAGCGCCCGAAACCGACGAGCCGCCGGTCGTCAGGGTTTTCAGGCCATCGGTCTTGCCGCAGCCTGCGCTCGGCTTCGCAGCACCACCGTTACCGGCGCCACCGTCGATCCCGGAGCTTCCACCAGTCCCCAAGCTACCGCCCGTTCCAGAGCTACCGCCAGACCCCAAGCCACCGCCCGTTGCAGAGCTACCGCCAGACCCAGATTTACCGCCAGACCCCAAGCTACCGCCAGACCCAGAGCTACCGCCCGTTGCAGAGCTACCGCCAGACCCAGATTTACCGCCGGACCCCAAGCTACCGCCAGCTCCAGGAGTGGAGCCGCCACTGCCTGTCGCTCCACCTGAGGTCGTCGTGCCGCCGCTAGCGCTCTTGCCACCGCTACTTAGCGCTCCACCCGAGCCAACGGAGCCGCCGCTCGATGGTTTGCCGCCGTTGCTCGTGGCTCCACCCGTCGGCGACGGCCCTCCCGTGCTACTGCTGCATCCCGCGAACATCAGAAAGCCAACAATACCTGCTGAAAATATTTGGTTTCTCATGGAAGGACCTCCCGGCAGTTGAGGAGCGAAACGACGATCTTCGTACAGGCCAGCTCGCGCGCGTCTCGACTAACGCGCAACGCCCGCCCTAGTGAAACTACCAATACCGCGAATCACTCGGCAAGTATTGTCCGATCGTCAATATCTTGCTAACCAATTCCCCAAACCAATCTAGCCTAGGGTGACGGCGACAGGCGCGCACCACTCAGCACACTTCGTGGTCCGATGCTTTATGGGTGGTCCTCTCTCGGTGTAGGATTCGATCATGCGGATCCGCGGAATATGGATGTTCCCCATCATCGCCGGCGTGGCCTGCGGCGGCTCCCGAGGCAGTCAGCTCGTAGCGGGCATTGGCCGCTGGCTCATCGACGTCCAATTCGATTGTC
>OBLT010000221.1_pt1 | contig 42771 bp, 40 predicted proteins | sample 1518721 | NCBI WGS metagenome assembly OBLT01 (sample SAMEA3539307, study PRJEB22396) | soil metagenome | biome: tundra; feature: field; material: soil | place: USA | collected 2010-05 | depth 0.15 m | reverse complement strand
GGGCGCGCCCCAGCCTGGCGCCGGCCAGCGGCCGCTCCCGGCGAGACCCCGGCACCTCAGGACTAGGTCAGGCCGGCGCGCCGACCGTGCCCGCAGCACTGGGCAGTCCGGCAGCCCCGCAGCCAAGCAGCGCGGTCGGCGTCGTCCCGAGCGCGTCGGCCAGCCTCATCAGCGCGCCGCTGCCCACATTGGCCGCGTGCTGCTCCAGGTAGGCGAGGTAGCTCACCGCCATGCCCGACCTCGCCGCGAGCTCCGCGCGGGTAAGCCCGAGTTCCCGCCGCCGCGCCGCGACCCGCCTGCCAAGGTCACCTGGACCTTGCGCGTTCTCGTTCTGCATCTGCGCCCCTCCTCCCGGCACCTTGCCCGGCCTAGACCGCAACCAGCCCCTCCCGCTCGGCCAGCACGAAATCATGCGCGGCGCTGGCCGCCGCGCAGGCGCCGCCGGCAACTGGCCGCGTACTGGATCCCTGGATCGCCGCGACTACGGCCGGGAGGTCGACAATGCCGCAGAGCGCGGCGAATCCGCCGACCATCATCGCGCTCAGCAGGCAGCCGTCCTGCTGCACGACTTTGAGACCCGTCACCGGCAAGATCATCAGGCGATCGCGGCATTGACCGGCGAGACGCTTGCTGAGGCCCAGGTCACCGAACCCGTGGGCGGAATTGACCAGCACGTAAGTCTCCGGGCGGATTCCATCGAACACGTCCGCCTGGCGCAAAACAGCGGGGTCCTGGACGATGAGCCCATCCACGTCCGCCATCAGGTCAGGTGCGCCAGACTGCCGGCCATCGATCACGCAGTGCGCTGCCGCGATAGCGGTGTGCACTGGACCTGCCCCGGAGGCCGGCCCGGTAACCACCCGCGCTGCGCGGCCGCCGATCAGTGCGGCGCTCGACAGCAGCCGGGCCGTGCCGGCGACCTCGTCGCTGCCGCGTCCGTGCACGCGAACGTGAAACATCTGCTAAACCCCCGGTTATCCGCTTTAATGACGAGAAGGACCTATCCGGCTTCTCGCGGATCCCGATTGCGCGGTGTGCGGACTGGCGACCCGCAGCCCCGCGTCTTTTCGCATCAGGTCCTTCCCGTCACATCGATCCCACAACAGGCCTGCGTGCGAGGCCAGGGTCCAACGGCCGGCGGCACGAGGACCTTCGCCCGGGCCGGCAGGTCCCGGGGAAGGCCCTTGGTCCCTAGCGGCCCGGCGCGGCCGCACTTCCACCGAGGCCTCGAGCGCGGATGTGGCTTCCCGCGCTGCGCAGCCACAGCCAGGCCGCGCCGCGTCAGCCGGGCGTGACCCCGCTCCCGGGCGTGACTCCGGTACGGGCCGAGCTGCCGGTCAGCTTGTTGACCACGGTCACGACGCCGTCCACATCACCAGCCAGCCGGACCGCCGCGGCGATCAGGTCAGGGGGCAGCGCGCCGGACAGGCTGATGGCAGCATCGTGCGCCGTCACCGTCACGCCATCCGCATCGGCCAGCAGGACGCTGCGCAGCACGCCGCGCACCTCGTCGGCAATCTCGCTGTCCGGCCGCAGGAAGACACTCAGCAGATGGCCGCGGGTCACGATCCCGATCAGCTGGCCTGCCGGGTCGACGACGGGCAGCAGCTTGATGTGACGCCCGTTCATCAGCCTGGCCGCAGCCCCGATCGGAGCGTCAGGGTGAATCGTGATGGCAGGGGAGGTCATCAGCTCAGCCACGCTGCGGCCTTCCGCCTGGGCGCGCTCATGCCGGGTGCGCCCGGGCAGGCCCGTCCCCATCCGCCGGTAGCGGCGCTCCTGCTTGCGGATCAAGTCCGCCTCCGACACGATGCCGACCACGTGGCGGTCCTTGCCGAGCACCGGTATCTCGCCCACCCGGTGCTCGCTCATCAGGCTCACGACCCGCTTGTAGGTGTCTTCCTTACGGGCGGTGACGACATCCGCGATCATGACGTCGTGAACCCGCCACCGGCCAGTCCGCGCACTGCGCTGCGGGGTACACGCGCTGGCCTGCGCGGCGGCTCCGGCGGCGGCCTGGCGGTCAGCTCCAGCCCGCTTCCCGGTGCCGTCGGGGCCCTCCTCCGCCGTAACAGACTCGACTGCCTTGGCTACATCCGCGGCTGTGGCCTGACCGTACAGCGTCTGATAGTAGGTGGCTCCGAGGTGACGGAGCATGGCATCCAGGTGTACTTCGCGGCGGCTCATGTTCGCTCCCTGCTGCTCTCGTCCCAGGTATTAGCGACTACCTCAGTCGATCACATTGGCTGCCAGCACGGCAGAGGCCATCGGGTCGTTGCCGCAGGACTTCCGGCCCGGTCCCCCGCAGCCCCGGCTCCCCCGCCTGGCCGGCCGCGGTCGCCTCGATGGCTCATCGCGGCCCGGCCAGCCGGATCCGGGCCGCAGCCGGCCGGCCATCTGATCCGCCCGCCCTGATCATGCTCCCGGCTGCGGGCCAGTCGCGGCAAGGGACCAACGGCCTGCCGCTTCCTTGCCCAATGCCCCTGGTTTACCTAGCGCCACACCCCGATACTGATCGTGGACGTTCTCTGGGCACCCGTCCCGGGTGACCCTGTCAGAAGGAGTGAGTGCGATGCCTGGAATTACTGTGGGCGTGGATGGCTCCGACCACGCACAGCCTGCGCTGGAATGGGCCGTGAAAGAGGCGGGAATCCGACACGCGCCGCTGACCGTGTTGACAGTTCACGAGGTTGCGATAAGTGGCTGGACGGGCAAGCCCATTACGTACCCGGTTGACCAGGCCGAGGAGGAGCAGGCACGGCACGTCACCGAGGCCGCGGCCGTCAAGGCTGCGGCGGAGCTTGGCGAATCGAAGCCTGCCTCAGTGACGGTCCGCTCGGTCACCGGCGTGGCCGCCGAGGAACTCATTAACGCATCCGGGGACGCTGACCTGATTGTGGTGGGCATGCGCGGCGGCGGCGGATTCGCCTCGCTCGTAATGGGGTCGGTCAGCAGCCAGGTCGTGCATCATGCCAAGTGCCCCGTCGTGGTCGTGCGGTCCCACCGGTAGACGCCTGCCGCCGCCCGGCTCCGGGCAAGCTGGGCGCCGGTGTGCCCGGGGCCGGGATCAGTTCTGCGGAGGTCGATACCGGCGGCGGCCTCGCCCCGGAAGCCGTGAGCGTCGGCCAGGCTGCGTCAGCCAGGCTGCACTGAAAACCCCGGCGTAACGGGGCATCCCAGCCACCCCTGGTCGCCGCGCCACTCCCGCTCCGCACTGCTCCTCGCATCAGGCCAGCTGCCAGGGCCGAAGGACCTGCCTGCAGGTGGCCTACGCCCGTGGCCCGCGGCGGGCCGCGCGGCCATCCTGGTGAGGATGGACGTCGATGAGGCCCGGGGGTGCCCGGGAAGCAGGAGGGATCGGACATGACAGTCCGCGTCGGGATCAATGGTTTTGGCAGAATCGGCCGCACCTTCGTGCGCCGCTCATTGGAGCGCGATGACATCGAGGTCGTTGCCGTCAACGACATCACCGATGCCCGCGCCCTCGCGCACCTATTGGACTTCGACTCGACTTACGGGCGCATCAGTGCCAGCGTCGAGTTCTCGGGCGACTCGATCATCGTCGGCGGCAAGCCGATCGCGGTGGCATCCTGCCAGGACCCGGCGGCCATCGACTGGGGCCGGTTCGGCGCCGACATCGTGATCGAATCCACCGGCCGGTTCAGCTCCAGGGACGACGCAGCGGTGCACCTCAAGGGCGGCGCCCGCAAGGTGCTGATCTCCGCCCCGGGCAAGAACGCCGACATTACCGTCGTCGTCGGCATCAACGACGGCGACTACGACCCGCGGCAGCATGACGTGATCTCCAACGCGTCCTGCACCACCAACTGCGTAGCCCCGATGGCCAAGGTGCTGCATGATAACTTCGGCCTGGTCAGGGGGCTCATGACGACTGTGCATGCCTACACGGGGGACCAGCAGCTGCTGGACGCTCCGCACAAGGACCTGCGCCGGGCGCGCAGCGCCGCCATCAGCATCGTGCCGACGACGACCGGGGCGGCCCGCACCACTGGCGAGGTAATCACCGAGCTGGCCGGCCGCCTGGACGGCGTCGCCCTCCGGGTGCCGGTGCCGGACGGCTCGCTGACCGACCTGACCGCGGTCCTTGGCCGCGATGTCACCGCCGACGAGCTGAACAGCGCCTTCGAGCAGGCTGCCACGGAAGGACCGCTGGCCGGCGTCCTGCGCTACAGCACCGATCCGCTGGTCTCCCGCGACATCGTGGGCGATCCCGCGTCGTGTGTTTTCGACTCCGGGCTGACTCAGGCATCGGGCAGCCTGGCGAAGATCTTCGGCTGGTACGACAACGAATGGGGCTACACGTGCCGGCTCGCGGACCTCGCGGCGATCGTGGGCGCGCAGCTATAGGCCGCTGACCCGCCTCGCGGGCGGCAACTCCAGGAGGTGCGGACGTGTACCGGCCACTTGCAGACGATGGCATCCTGCGCCGGATCATCAGCGCGGCTGGTGCGGCACCGTCGATCCACAACACTCAGCCGTGGCGATTCCAGGTCAGCAGCGATGATGTCATCGAGGTGCACGGCGATCCTGACCGGATGCTGTGGGTTGCTGACCCCCGGGGCCGTGCCTTGCACCTGAGCTGCGGCGCCGCGCTGTTCAACATGCGGCTGGCGATCCGGATGTCTGGCGGCAAAGCACTGATCTGGCCGCTGCCCAACCCGCGAGGCGAGCCAACGCTGCTGGCGTCGGTGCAGCTCAGTGAGGGGCGCCCAGCGAGCCTCGCCGAGCACGAGATGTTCGACGCCATCAGCATGCGGCACACCAGCAGGGACCCGTTCTCCGAGCGGCCGGTACCTGAGTCTGTCCTCATCGACCTTGAGCAGCAGGCCGGCTTCGAGTACGCGGTGCTCAGGATGCTGAGCGCCCGGGACGCCGCCATGGTGCTTGAGATCGCGGATGCGGCAAGCCAGGAACTCGCTGAGGACTTCGATCATCGGGTTGAGCTGTCCAAATGGCTGGGCGGCAGCCCGACAGACGGAATCCCGCCGGCCGCCCTGGGCACGCAGCCGGAGACGAGCCCGGCACCGGTTCGCGACCTCGGGTACGCCTCGCCGGGCGCCGCGCGCCTGACCGGGGCCTTCGAGCGGCTCCCGCAGCTGGCGGTGCTGTCCACCGCACGCGACGAGGCGGCGGACTGGCTGCGCGGGGGGCAGGCACTGCAGCGCGTGCTGCTGGCTGCCGCCCGGCACGGGGTAGCGACATCGTTCCTTTATCAGCCGATCGAGCTGCACGACATGCGCCGCCAGGACCGAACCTGGTGGCCTTGGGCTGAGTTCCCGCAGGTCATCGTGAGGCTCGGCTACGGGCCGCCGGCGCCGCAGACTCCGCGCCGCCCGATTGAGGAGATCCTCGAACGGCCTCGCGACAACCTGGCCGCGCCCGAGCCCGGCAGGGCATAGCAACAGTGCCGCCCTATGGAGACGTCTGCGAGACCCATTCGGCCGTAGTGTTCTTCGCAGGCGATCGCGCCTACAAGCTGAAGAAGCCGGTCAACCTGGGCTTCCTTGACTTCAGCACGCCGCAGGCCCGCGAGGCGGCATGCATGCGCGAGACCGAGCTCAACCGGCGATTCGCTCCCGACGTGTACCTGGGGGTGGCCGCGGTCACCGACCCGGCTGACGGCCGCCGCGACCACCTGGTGGTGATGCGCCGGATGCCGGCCAGCCGGCGGCTGTCCGCCCTCATCCAGGCCGGGGCGCCGGTCGCCGGTGCGCTGCGCCAGGTGGCCAGGGCGCTCGCAGCGCAGCATGCCGCCTCGCCGCGGCGGCCGGAGATCTCCGAGCAGGGCAGCGCCAGCGAACTGCGGAACCGGTGGACGGCCAGTTACGAGCAGGTCCGCGCGCTGGAGGGCGCGGCGGTGCCCGCCGCCGACATCGCCGCGGCACAGCGGCTGACCAGCCGGTTCCTGGCCGGCCGGGAGGCGCTGCTGCGAGCCCGGATCAGCGAAGGGCGCATCGTCGACGGCCACGGCGATCTGCTAGCCGACGACATCTTCTGCCTAGAAGACGGGCCGCGGATACTCGATTGCCTGGACTTCGACGACCGGCTGCGCTGGCTCGACGGGCTCGATGACGCCGCTTTCCTCGCGATGGACCTCGAACGACTCGGCGAGCCTGGGTACGCCGAGCAATTCACCCGCTGGTACCTGGAGTTCTCTGGTGATCCGGCGCCGGCCGCGCTGCGCCAGCACTACGTCGGCTACCGCGCCTTCGTGCGCGCGAAGGTCGCCTGCATCCGGGCGGCCCAGGATGAGCCGCACGCTGCCGGCCAGGCGCGGCAGCTCATCGCCATCACGCTGCGTCACCTGCGGGCCGGGGCTGTCACGCTCGTCCTGATCGGCGGCCTGCCCGGCACGGGAAAGTCTGCTCTCGCCGGGGCGCTCGCCGGCCAGCTCGGCTTCACGGTCCTGTCCAGTGACCGGATCCGCAAGGAACTCGCCGGAGTATCCCCTGGCGATCAGTCGGCAGCCGGCTATGGCGCCGGAATCTATGCGCCCGGCTGGACCGAGCGGACCTACGAGGAGCTGCTCAGCCGGGCCGCCCGGCTGCTTGGCCTCGGCGAGTCTGTCATCATCGACGCGTCGTGGCTGCCGGCCGCGCAGCGCAGTGCCGCTGCCGCGCTCGCCAGCGCCGCCACGGCCGACCTCGTCCAGCTGCGCTGCGAGGCACCCGCCACCCTGGCCGCCCAGCGGATGAGCCGCAGGCGCGATGGCGCGTCGGACGCCTATCCCGCCGTCGCGGCGCAGATGGCCACGACGCGGGCGCCCTGGCCGGACGCGATGGCAATCGATACGAGCAAGGGCATAGTCGCCCGCGACGACCCCGGCGGGCTAGCCGGGCCGCTGCGCCAGGCACTGGAGGCAATCCGCCCGCACGGGCCTGAGCACGTCTGGCGCCCGGTACGGCCCTACATGCTCCCGGACTGAACGAGCCCCCCGGTGGCTGCGGACTAGGCGTGGCGGGCCGCCCGGATCATCGCATCAGGCCCAGGGTGCCCGGTGAATATCGGCACCTGCCTTCTCCAGGCCGGCCCTGGCCGCGCGGTAGTGGTGGTTGCACAGCAGCAGGTCGACCTGCTGGGCGCGGCCGGGCCGCGGTGGCAGCACGGCCGCCGTAGTCGGTTTGGCCGAGCAGCAGCATGCGCGCTCAGCGGCGGCCAGGCTCTTGATCCAGGTATCCGGATCGGCGGACGCCTGCGACGGCTGCGGCGCGGCGCCAGGTGACGTGGCGGGTAGGGCGATGGCTGAGAATCCGGGGAACATGATCACAGCGTCACATGCGCGCGGGCGTTACCGGAAGGGACATTCCTCGTCTGCTGCCGGGCCTAAGGGCCCGGCCTGACGCGGCCGCTGGTTCGCTACCCCGGCCGGCCGCCGCGGCGCTCCGGGGGCAGCGCGAGGGGCGCGTGACGCAGGTGATCACATTGACAGCACGGCGGCGCCGGTCACCCGGTCAGCGGCGAGATCGGCGAGGGCCCGGTCCGCCTCGGCGAACTGGTACGGGGTGACGGTGACCCGCAGCCTCAGCTGCTGGGCGAGCCGGAGGAACTCATCGGCGTCGCCACGGGTGTTCGCCGTGACGCTGCGCAAGGTCCGCTCCTGGAAAAGGTCTGCGGCATAATTCAGCGCCGGGATGCCGGTGAGATGAATGCCGGCGATCGCGAGCGTCCCGCCACGATCGAGGGCTGCCAGGGCGGCCGGCACGATCTCGCCGACCGGCGCGAATATGATCCCGGAGTCGAGCGGTTCCGGCGACGGATCGTAGGAATCCTGAGCCGACGCGGCCCCGAGTTCAAGCGCCAGCTCGCGGGCGGCGGCGGCCCGCGTGAACACATGCACGGTGGCGCCCTGAGCCATGGCAATCTGGGCTGTGAGGTGCGCCGAGCCGCCGAAGCCATAGATGCCGAGCCGGCCCCCCGGCGGCAGCTCGGCGCGGCGCAGCGCGCGATATCCGATGATCCCCGCGCACAGCAGCGGTGCTAGCTCAGCGTCGCTGAACCCGGCGGGCAGCGGGTGCACGTAGGCATCCGCGGCCACCAGGTATTCGGCGTAGCCGCCGTCGATGTCCCAGCCGGTATAGGCCGAGCGCGGGCACAGGTTCTCCTGGCCGCGACGGCAGTATCGGCATGCGCCGTCGGTGCCGGCTAGCCAGGCGACTCCCACCCGGTCCCCGGGGCCGAACCGCACGACGCCGGGCCCCGCCGCTGCCACCTCGCCGACGACCTCGTGGCCAGGGGTGACATCCGGCGCCTTGGGATCGAGGTCGCCTTCGGCGAGATGCAGGTCGGTACGGCAGACACCGCAGCACACCACCTTGATCAGCAGCTGGCCAGGGCCCGCCTCCGGCGCCGGCCGCTCGATCAGCCGCAACGGCCCGGTGGCCACCGGACCCGGATCATGAACCACCCACGCTCGCATGGGTTCAGGTTACGCTTCGCCACCAGCGCGCCCCGGGGCGAGCGCGCCCCGGGAAAGCCCGCGTCCGGCTAGCTGGTCGCCACCGTCGCGGCGGAATGCCCGGCCGCGCCCGCAGCGCTCGATATTCTCGGCACGATCAGCACCGGCCGGGCGGCCAGATGCATAAGCCGGTGCGAGACGCTGCCGAACGGGACATGCGGCATATCCGTCCGGCCGCTGGCGCCGAGCACAACCATTCGCGCATCATATTCGTCGGCCACCGCCAGAATCTTTCTCGCCACGTGCCCGAAGTCAGCCTCGCGGACGGTGCCATCGGCCGTGATCCCGGCCGATCTCAGGTCGGCGACGGTCTCGGCAACGAGGCTTTCGCCTTGCCCTTCGGCGCAATCCACTTGGAGCCTGCCGAACCTGCCGACGGCAAACTCATGCACGTGCAAGACAATGACCTGGTCGCCAGTATCCTGGCTCAGCTCACGGGTCATCGTGACCGCAGCGGCGACATGACTCTGAGGGACATGCCGTGCCGCGTCTACAGCTAGCAGAATTGTCTTGCTCATGGCCCCTCCCCAGGGTGTAGTCACCAACGCGTACGAGGGGCACGCAGGTGGTAATTCTGGACAATAGCGCCACGCGCTATTCAGCGGTAGGGACCAAGGTCCAGACATCGCAGGCAGCACAGCGCCGCGCCCGGACTGCTGTCCCGGGCGCGGCGCGGCGCGCTGACTGCTGCGGGCGCTACTTCGTCCGGCCTGCAGTGGGTGTACCGACTTGCCCGGCGCCCTTCCCCGGACCCTTCGGCCGGTCGTACCAGGACTTCCAGATGAGCCGGTGCACCGGGATCCACTCAGGAATATCCCGCAGTCCGGGCAGGAACGGCACCGCGAGCAGCAGCACGGTGGCCAGGCCGGTCAGGTAGATGGCGATCAGGTCCACGTTGGCGGAATTGCCGAAGGCGGGGATGTGGTACCAGAGCTGGTACAGCCACAGCCATGGCTGGCCCGGGAAGCTGCCGGTCTCGTTCATCACTCCCCACTGGTCCCCGGTCAGTTTCTGCGCCTGGGCCTGTGCCGCGTAGTATCCGCCGTCAGCGAGGAACAGCAGCGGCTTGGTGTAGTTCGTGCCGTAGAAGTCCTGCTGGGCGAGCAGGTCGGCGTCCAGCGCGCCGCTGCGGGCCATGGCGAGCTCGGAGGACAGCATCAGCGGCACCGGCCCGTCTGCCGCAGCAGCAGGCACGACCGGGGCGCCATTGACGAACTTCACCTTCGCCACGGCGGTGGAGTATGCGTTGGCCCACTTCAGTTGCTGGGCGGCTGGCGCCGACCGGTAGGTGACCAGCGCTGTCGCCAGGGCAGGGTCAGTGCGGGCCATGGTGTCCAGCGGGGTGAGCACGAAGTCCTGCGCCGAATTGATGGGCTGGGTGACCCCGACCACGTTCGCCGGCGCGAAGAGGATCTTCTGAACGGAGCCCGTGCCGTTGTTGTAGGGCGGCCCGTAGTCACCGGAGAAGCTGGTCCCGGTCAGCTCGCTCGCCGCGGTGCCCAGGAAGTCGGCCGGCGCCACCTGACCCCAGGTGCGGATCGTGATCGGCGGGACGTTGGGCGAAGAAAGCAGCGCGGACAGCACGACTACCAGGCCGACCGAGATCGCTGCCGCGATCGTGCCTTCCTTCAGGATGTCGTAACGCCGCGTCGGGCCGCGCCATGGAGCGGCGTCGGAGGCGGCAGTGGCGCGCCTGGCGGCCCGGTCCTTCCACCTGACGCGCCGGGCCGGCAGCGGCTGCGAAACGCCCCGGACGCGGACCAGCAGCACGTGCGCCCCGATGATGGCGACCAGGATGATCGGAACAAGCACAACGTGCCAGAGCAGCATCTGCCCGAAGTTCATCAGGTTGAAGAACGCGCCGATGCCGACTGCGTTGAATGCATCCTTGCCGTTGGTGGCAATCCACTGCGAGTCGAAGTTCTGCTGGGAGAGGTAGCCAGTGAAGCACTCGATGACCGAAGCCACGAAGGCGACCACGCCGGTGATCCAGGTCCACGACCGGCGGCCGCGCCACGCTGCCATCCAGAATTTTCCCCACAGGTGGATGACGAGCAGCGCCATGAAGAGCTCGACGCTCCACAGATGCAGGCTGTTGAAGAAATGCCCGAGCGGGTTGTAATGCCACCAGTCAGGACCGCCGAGCGCGATGGCAAAGCCAGACACGATCGCCACGCCGAATGCGGCCAGCGACGCCACGCCGAAAACGTAGATCCAGGACGCCACATAAGCGGGCTGGTGGTCCGGGAGCAGCTTGTCAGGCGGGAGCGTGCGCAGCCACCGCTTGCGGGCCCGAGCGGTCCACATTCGCGATGTATCATCGGCCGCCGGCGCCGGGCTGTTTGCCTCCACAGGATCGCCACCGGGAACAGGTGCCGCGGAGCCGTCGGCTTCATCGCTGTGCACCTTAGGGAATGGCAGCAGCAGCGCAGCGCCGAAAATCACCACCATCACGGCGATGAGCACCAGGTTCGCAACAGAAATTTGGAAAACCGACCAGTGCACATAGCTGCCGGGCTGGTTAAGGTCGATGGCAACGGGGCCGGTGGCCATCGTATGGATGCTCATGAGCATGCTCCTCGGCTGCGGGAGATCCGCCAGGCGGAACGGTTGACCAGGCAATAATGCGGAACCCTGGGCTACGCGGAACAGGGATAACGGTCATCGTCGTTCGGGCCTTTGGTCCCTCCGGTAACCCGGCAGTTCACTACGCGCGGCGCTGCCGCGCCGGCGCGTAGTGAACTCCAGCCGGTGCGGCACCAGACGCGGATGCACACGGCCACTTTGGCACGACATGCTGACGCGCCCGGCCACTTCGCCGCAACACGCTGATATGCCCGGCCGCTACGGCCAGGCACCTGCGAGTGCGAATGCCCCCCGCCGCTGGGCCGCGGCGGGGGGCAGGTGCAGGGGCGCGGTCAGGCCGTCGCGGGTGCAGCGTGAGCCGCGATCTTCGGGAAGACCTCGGACTCGGGAGCGGTCCGGCGCAGGTGCACCAGGCCGAGCACCGACAGGATCAGCAGGAGGCCGGCTCCGATGAAGGAGACGATCGCCGCAATCAGTGCGAGCTGGCCCAGCTTCCAGAACGCGTAGGAACTCAGCAGCAGACCACGAAGGGTCGTGCCCTTGAACATCGTCTCCACCTGGCCTGCCAGCGCGGTGTTCTTCGGCTGGGCAAGCGCCTCAGCCGACAGCTGCGAGTAGGTCTTGCCGCCGCCGATCACCAGCAGGTGGTTGGCGATGAAGTGGTCTGCGTAGGTCTCAGCCTGGGCACCAGTGGTCATGAGCTGTCCGGCGTACTGGTGCATCGCAGCGAATTGCGGCGCCTTGATCGCCGGGCTGTTGCTGGCCGGGAAAACGATCTTCTGTGCCGCCAGCTGGTTGTGAACCTGAGTGTCAACAAATGAGTGACCCCACATCAGCAGCCCGCCGGCAACCAGCAGTACGACCGCCAGGACGAGCCCCGCCGCGGTGGCGAGGGCGTCGAAGGTCTTCCTGCGCATCTGAGTGCCTCCTTGCTAGGTACCGGGCCGACCTGGTCCGGCTTTTGCCCATTGCGTTACTGGTGGAAGCATCTCGTCGGCGCGGCGCGCCAGAGCAGGGCCAGCGGTCCCGCATCCGCCGGACCTCGGTCACCGGGCGGCAGGACGATTGCCATCGGCCGCGCAGGGACCTCGGCCCGGCAGGCGGCCAGCATGGCCGGCTACCTGCGGCTAACGTACGATCAGTGCAGTGCCGGAAACAACGTGCAGGGAGCTGCCGGTGGAGTCGTCCGAAGGCCGCCCGGTAGTGCCGCACATGCGGCTCGACGAGCTACTCGCAGAGCTGCAGGTCCGGCTCCAGGCGGTACTGGCCACCCGCGACCGTACGCACGCACTGCTCGAGGCCGTGATGGCGGTAGGCGGCAATCTGGAGCTGGAGATCGCCCTCAGGCAGATCGTCGAGGCTGCGGTCACGCTGGTCAACGCCCGGTACGGCGCGCTGGGCGTAATCGGCGAGGGCGGCGGGCTGGCCGAATTCGTGCCCGTCGGGCTGGACGAGGCTGAGATCGGCAGGATTCATCACTGGCCGGAGGGACGCGGCCTGCTCGGGGAGCTGATCACCAATCCGCGCACCCTGCGCCTGCCGGAAATCGCCGCGCACCCGCGGTCCTACGGTTTCCCCGACGGTCACCCGCCGATGCGGTCCTTCCTCGGCGTTCCGGTGCGGATCCGTGACGACGTGTACGGCAACCTCTACCTGACCGAGAAACAGGACGGCGGCCAGTTCACTGAGGAGGACGAAGCGCTGCTCGTCGCCCTCGCCGCCGCGGCCGGGGTGGCGATCGACAACGCGCGGCTCTATGAGGAGGCCCGCAGGCAGCAACGGTGGCTGCGGGCCAGCGCGGAGGTCACGCAGCGCCTGTTGTCCGGCGCGGCGCCTGATGATGTGCTCGCGCTAGTGACGCAGCGGGCGCTGGAGATTTCTGGTGCTGACCTGGTAGTTCTCGCCCTGCCTGCGAGCCACCGCAAGCACCTGGTCATCGAGCACGCCACTGGCGCGGGCGCTGCCCAGGCGCTGGGACTGGTCCTGCCCGCCGACGGATCGGTCTCCGGGCTGGTCATGGACACCGGCGAGCCAAGGACGCTGCACGACTTCAGCGGAGACGACCAGGTCGCCGAGGTGGCACGCAAGAATATGCCGCTCGGGCCCGCGGTGCTGGTGCCGCTGGGCGCCCCTGGCAACGTCCGGGGCGTCCTGACCGCGGGGCGCCGCCGCGGCTCGATGCAGCTCGCGCCGGCGGCCGTGGACATGGTGATCACGTTCGCGGCGCAGGCCGGCATCGCCCTGGAGCTCGCCGAGCACCGCAGGGATGCCGAGCGCTTCGCGGTGTTCGAAGACCGCGACCGCATCGCCCGCGATCTGCACGATCTGGTGATCCAGCGGCTCTATGCCACCGGCATGTCGCTGGAGGGCACCGCAGCGCTGCTATCCGAATCCGAGGCAGCGGAGCGAGTCAGCAAGGCCGTGGATGCGCTAGACGAAACGATCAAGCAGATCCGGTCGGCGATCTTCGCGCTGCATTCCCGCCGTCACGATGAGCCGCCCAGCCTGCGCAGCCAGATCCTCGAAGTCGTCGGGGAGATGACCAGCTCGCTGGGGTTCGCCCCGTCCCTGCGGATGGCGGGCCGGCTGGACGAGCAGGTTCCGGACGAGACCGGCGAGCACTTGCTCAGCGCATTGCGGGAGGCTCTGTCGAATGCGGCACGCCACGCGAAGGCTACCCGGATTGACGTGAGCATCGAAGCCGGCCGGGATCTTGTCCTCATGGTCACCGACAACGGCGCCGGCCTGAAGGAGACCAAGAACCGCAGCGGACTCGCCAACCTGGAAGAACGGGCGAGCAAGCTGAGCGGGTCGCTCCGGGTCACCCCCGCCCCGGGCGGTGGCACGGAGCTTGAGTGGCGCGTTCCGCTGTCGCCGCCCACCGGTTAGCCCGCCGCCGGCGGTCTGGCGCTCCCGTCAGTCGTGCCGGACCCGTTCGCCGTGACCTTCGTCGCCGAAGATGCGCGCGGCGTAGGCGGCGGCCTGGGTCCTGCGCTCCATGCCCAGCTTGGCGAACAAGGCGGAGACGTAGTTCTTGACAGTCTTCTCCGCGAGGAACATCCGCTCGCCGATCTGGCGGTTGGTCAGGCCCTCCCCGATCAGCTCCAGGATCCGGCGCTCCTGCTCGGTCAGGCCGGACAGCGGATCGGACCTGGCCGCCTGATCGCGCATCCGCTTCATCACGCGGCTGGCCGCCTCCGGATCCAGCATCGACTCCCCGGCCGCGATCGTCCGCACCGCACCTACCAGGTCAGTGCCGCGGATCTGCTTCAGCACATAACCGGCCGCGCCGGCCATGATCGCGTCGAACAGCGCGTCATCATCACCGAACGATGTCAGCATCAGGCAGCCGACCTCTGGCATCCTCGACCGGATCTCGCGGCAGACGCTGACGCCGTCCCCGTCTGGCAGTCGCACATCCAGTACGGCCACATCCGGCCGCAGCGCCGGAATCCGGGCCAGGGCCGACGTAGCTGTCCCCGCCTCGCCCACCACGATGATGTCCTGCTCAGCTTCCAGCAATTCCCTGACGCCCCGGCGGACGATCTCGTGATCATCGAGCAGGAATACCTTGATCGGCTTTCCATCGTATGGCGCCTGCTCAGACTGCGACTGGCCCATCTTGCACCCATCCTCCGGAGGGTCACGCAACCTAAACCCAACCACTTCACCTTAGCCGTACCGCGTTGTCAGGTTAGCCGTGCGGCGTCGTCAGGCCAGGGTCGTGGCTCGCCGGCCTGACGACAAGGCAGGCCGGGACTGGCCGCGCGGGAGCGCGATTACGCAACAAGCTATCCGCCGTCACGGTACCCGCGATCTGCTACTGCTTGGTCTATGGACACGGACCGGACCGGACTGGCCGCGATGCCGCTGCATGCGATCACCGCTGAGCTCGGCGAGCCGGGACTGCGGGAGCGGTTAGCCATCGAAACCGCAACCTTCCCGGATCCTGACCGGCTGCGGCTGGCGCGCGCGCTGGAACTTGCCGCCCGGCTGCACGCCGCCGACCGGCGCCAGCGCGAGCCCTACGTCAACCACCTGCTCCGGGTGGCCATCCGGATCATCTGCTATTACCACATCACCGACCCCGACGTCATCTGCGCCGCTCTCCTGCACGACGCGGTCGAAGACCACGCCGCGGAACTTGCCGCGAGTGGCAGCCAGCCCGACGCGCTGGCGGTACTCGCCGCGCAGTTCGGGGACCGGGTAGCGGACCTGGTCGGCGACCTCACCAATCCGCGCTACGAGCCAGGGCGCGACTCCCGCGAGCAATACCGGGAGCACGTCGCGGCCAGCCTGGACGCCAGCCCGTGGGCCCGGGTCGTCAAGGCCTCCGACTTCACCGACAACGGCCTCGGACTGATCCACGCCACCGGGCCCGCATTCCCCAGGCTCGCTGCCAAGTACGCCCCGCTGGTACCGGTCCTCGCCGGGCTCATCGCACGGCCAGACACTCCCCTGCGCGATGACGTCAAGGCGCACATCCTGGACCAGTTCGGCCGGGCGCAGGACCGCTTCACCGCGATACTGACCGCGCACCATGCCGACTATCCCCCGCACGATGCCGGCCAGCCCCCGCACGATGCCGGCCAGGCTCGCTGACCGAGCGCCGCAGCGCCAGCGGACGAATCACCGCGCTGGGCATGTCGATCCCCGTCGGGCGGTTCTTCATCGCCTGCCCGGCCACCCCGGTCGCGCTGATCAGCGCGGCTCTTGCGTTCGGGCAGAATCTCATCCTCACTCCCGGGGTCTGCAACCTGCGGCAGACCATCGACGTCACGCGCCCGGACACCGTGGTGCTCGGGCTCGGCTTCGCGACGCTGATCCCGGAAAACGGGATCGCTGCGATGCGGGTCGCCAGCGCGCCGGGGGTCAAGCTGTCCGGGATGATCTTCGACGCCGGCCGGTGAACTCACCACTCACCCGTGCTGCTGCAAGTGGGCGGCTCGCGGCGGAGCAGCGACCCAGCCCGTCCGACCCCACACTGGTCCAAGACGTGTTCTTCCGCGTCGGCGGCGCGCAGCCGGGCCACGCCACCGACAGCCTCGTGGTCGACAGCTCCGATGTGGATCCTCGACAACATCTGGGCCTGGCGGGCAGATCACGGCAGCGGCGTGCGCTGGAACCAGAACGCCGGCGACACTGGCCTGAATGTCAGAGGCAACGACGTGACTGCCTACGGGCTGTTCGTGGAGCACTACGAGAAATACCAGGTGATCTGGAGCGGGCAGCGCGGCACAGACATCTTCTTCCAGAACGAGATGCCCTACGACCCGCCCGACCAGGCATCCTGGCTGGCGAACCCCGCGACCGACGGCTACCCCGCGTTCCTCATCACCCCGGACGTCACCAGCTTCCCGGGGTACGGGATGGGCAGCTACTGCTACTTCGATCGGGGAGTGCCGATCCAGGCCACGACCGCGTTCTAGGTGCCGGACACTCCCGGCGTCCAGCTCAGTGACCTGCTGACCCGCTTCCTCAACGGGTCTGGCGGCATCGATCACGTGGTGAACGCGACGGGCGCACCGGTATCCCAGGCTGCGCCAGGCCCAAGTGATGTGGTGAGCTATCACTGACGGCCTGACCCGCGCGGCGCGCCGGGTGCCCGGGCTGCTGCTTACGAGGTGAGGATGGTCTTGTGGGTCAGGAGCCAGCCGGCCACCGCCTGTATCAGGACCTGGCGGTGTGGTGGCCGCTGATCTCGCCGCCGGAGGAGTACGCGGCGGAGGCGGCATTCGCGGCGAAGGCATTCGGCCTGGCATCGGGTCCCGTGCGCGAGGTCCTGGACCTGGGCAGCGGCGGCGGCCACAACGCCCGTCATCTCAGGGAGCGGTTCAGCATGACGCTGGCGGACCTGTCCGAGCCGATGCTCGCGGTGTCACGGCGGCTCAATCCGGGCTGCGCGCACGTTGCGGGCGACATGCGCTCGCTGCGGCTGGGCCGGACCTACGACGCCGTGCTCGTCCACGACGCCGTGGACTACATGACCAGCGAAGCCGAGCTCGGGCAGGTCATCGAGACCGCTTACCTGCATTGCCGGCCGGGCGGCGTCGCCGTCTTCGTTCCGGGCAGCACGACCGAGACCTTCCTGCCCGGGACCGGCTACGGCGGCGTGGACGGCCCTGACGGCCGCGGCGCTCGCTTCCTGGAGTGGGCCTTCGATCCGGATCCCGACGACACCTGGACGCAGAGCGAGTACGCGTTCATGCTCCGAGACGCCAGCGGCGCAGTCCAGGTGGTCCACGAGACACATCGCCTGGGTCTGTTCGGGCACGAAACATGGCTCAGCCTGATCGCTGTCCCCGGGTTCGAGCCGCGGGTCGTCGCCGGGGAGACCGCCGGGGACCAGCTGTCCCGCGAACTGTTCGCCGGCCGCCGGCCAGCCGCCTGAGGAGCGCCCAGGCGGGCGCGCCCAGGCCTGACGCCGTTTCGGTGCCGGCGCGAAGCGGCTGATCTCCGCGAGGGCCGAGCCGATGGCATCCGTGGTGGTACAGGGTCACGCCGAGCCAGTTCACTAGCGCTGGCCGGGACGGGCCGAATCCGCTCCGGACGAGGATCTCCGCCAGCGAGCCGGTTTCGAAGTCAGCAGGAACGAAGATGAGATTAATCTCGCGAGAGTAGTTGAATTATCAGATACCAACTATGCCCGTGGCCGGATGAGGCGATTCTCAGCGCTGCTCTGACTTGCCCTTTCGCGCGCTTTGCTGCGGGCAGCGAGACCGTCCAGGAGGAGCGTGACCGCCAGCACCACTGCGATGCCGACCGTGGCTCCCGCCACCGTGTCGGTGAAGTAGTGGTAACCAAGGCCCACGAGCGCAATGGCCACGCTGACCGCCACACCGAACGCGGCCAGCGCGAGGAGCAGCCGCGGGGCCGGGCCTATCCGCACGCGCAGCGGCCCGGCCAGCAGTACCGCGCTGGCGGTCGCCAGCGTGAACACAGCGGTGGAATGTCCGCTGGGAAAATCCAGGGCGCCCTGATAGCTCCGGTCAATGAAGGGTTTGAGCAGGTCTTCGGTGAGGACGGACGCCGCGGGCACGCTCACCGCTACCAGCACGGCCCCGCGCCATCTCCGCGTCGCGAGGCAGGCCACCAGCAGCGCCGCTGTCAGCCCGGCGACCGTGCGCGGATCGCCGAGCACGACAAGATAATTCATGATTGCCCGGTAACCGCCGAAGATGACCCGGACCCGCATGTCGACGGCAGTATCCGGCCATCCCGGCAGCGTCTGGTGCCATACCCGGGTGCCGAGGAATACGGTGACCGTCACGCAGACGGCCAGCAGCACGGCGGCCACGGGACGAATCGCCGCCGGCAGTAGCGGGCGGGAAATCGCAGGCCGCGGCCGCTCCCCAGGATTCGATCTCCGCCACGGCACCCGGCCATCCTAAGCCGCGCCATGTCCCCAGCTGAACCTGCAAGCCCAGGGGCCACGATCGCACCCAGCTGCCGGGCAGGCTCAGCCCAGGGCCCGATCGGCGTTAGCGAGGATCGGGTCGTGCACGTAGCGCGAGAATCCCGGCGCGATGTCGTCGTAGCTGGCTGTGTACCGGGGGTCGGCTACATACAGCCCGGCCAGGGCTGCGGTGGCCGGAGCCCCTGGGCCAGGCCCGCACCTCCGGGTGCCGCCCTCAGGCCGCCCGGATCCGGCGTCCGGTGAGTTCGGCAGCAACAATCCTGATGTAGGTCTGCCTCGCGCCGCCCGCCCACGGGGCGATCTCCAGCGACTTGACCTCGTCTAGCTCAGCGGGGGCGGTCACCACCTGCGCCTGGCCGCTGACCAGGACACTCCACCCCTCGCCCAGGACCTCGTCCAGGTGGTCGACCTCGAATGACACCGGCTGCCCCGCCGCCGCGGCAGCCAGAGTGCTCGCCTCGCCGGTGCGGAACACGATGTCCTCGCCCAGCAAGCGGTAATTCACCGGAATGGCCACAGGCCCGCGCGCCTCGGCGAATACAAAACGCCCGACCCCGCCGGTGCCGAGAAAGGCCCGGCACTCAGCGGCGGTCAGGACCTCCAGCGCAGGGCGATCGTCTGGCCGCTGCAGGCCGGGGGGCAGGTCTTGCGCGGCACCTGTCAGTGCGCGGGTTGTAGTCCCGAGCGCAGCAGCCAGCCGTGTCAAGGCGGCCGGTGTCGGGGAAGCGGCCGGATTGGCCTCCAGATACGCCAGGTAGCCGACGGCCATGCCCGCGCTCTCCGCAGCCTCTGCCCTGGTCAGCCCCGCCTGACTGCGGTGCTCGTGAATCCGCCTGCCCAGGTCAGTGCCGCCGTGGCCGGTAACCATAGCCTCCGCCTGCCTCTCCCGCGAGGGCCGGGCGGCGCCTGCGGCACCCTGCTCCGGCGTCCTGTTCCAGCCCTGATCCACGCTGCCATATAGTCCGGGCTTGAGCCAGGACGCCCCGCTGCGAGCCGGGGGCGCGTCAGAAGACATTAGGACAGGGCCACGCCCGTTCAGTGCCCGGAGCGGCGCCGATGAGATGTCGCCAGTGAGCGAAGGGGGCCGGGCAGCAGGCAGGCTCGCGCCGTACTTCCGCCGGGCGCCGGGCGGGCCTAGGCTCCTCGGGTGAGCAGCCGACGGAGTGGTGCAGCGGGGAACCGGTGCCGCGGATCCCGCACGTGACCGGCGTCGCCCGGATCGAGGCCGGGAACCGGGTGGTCATTACCGGCGCGTCGGGATTCATCGGGTCTGCTGTCGCCCGAGCGGTGCACGCGAGAGGCGCAGAGGTCGTCGCCGTTGTCGAACCGGGTGCCGACGACCGCAACCTCGCGGGCATCCGCACGGAGCGGGCCGTGGCGGATATCCGGGACATCGCTGCCGTGCGCGCCGCCTGCAAAGGCGCCCGCTTCGTGTTCCACCTGGCGGCGATCTACCGCTTCTGGGCACGCGACCCGCGGATCTTCTATGACGTCAACGTGGGCGGGACGCTTAATGTGCTCGATGCTGTCCAAGCCACAGGATGTGAGCGGCTGGTGTTCACCTCCACCGTCGGCGTCCTCGGGCTGGGGGCGACGAAGCAAGGCAAGCCGGCCGACGAGACGTGCTGCACCGACATCTCGCATCTGTATGGCCACTACAAGAGAACCAAGTTCGTCGCCGAACATGAGGTGCTCAGGGCCGCTGCCGGAGGGCTGGACGCCTGCATCGTCCTGCCAACCTTTCCGCTGGGGCCCGGCGACCGGGGCCCCACACCGACAGGCAAGCTCGTGCTCGACTTCCTCAACGGCAAGATGCCCGGGTTCGTGGACACCGCCATGAACGTCACCCACGTCGACGACCTCGCGCTGGGCCACCTGGCCGCCCTCGAACGCGGCAGCAGGGGCCGGAGCTACATCCTGGGCGGGGAAAACCTCTCAATGCGAGAGATTCTCCAGACACTGGCCAAATGCACCGGCCTGCCCCTGCCGCGGCTGGAGGTCCCGCGAGGGCTGGCGCTCGCGGCGGGCGTCGCCTCAGATCTGATCGAAGGACGGCTGTTGCGGCGCGAGCCCCGCGTGCCGCTCGAAGGTGCGCGCATGTCCACCACAAGAATGATCTTCAGCGACGAGCGCGCTCGCACGGAGATCGGCTACACCTCGCGACCAGCACGCGATGCGATTGCGGAATCGGCTCGGTGGTTCACTGACAACGGCTATGTGACGGCCGGCCGGCGGGCGGCTATCAGGTGGCAGACGCAGGGCGCGCGCTAGCCGGCGGCTGCGCACCCGGCTTGCTCCGCCGCGCACGCCGATCGCTGGGTCCGGCGCCTATAGTCCCGGCGTTTCGGGGTCTTTCGGCCCTCCCGCAGGGCGCGGGCATCGGCATTGATGGCTGTATGGGCTTGGCCGCGAGGCGGTGCCCCGGGCAGTCCGTGTGGTCGTCGGGCGGCCAGCTCGGTTCGCGGCCGTTGCCCTGCGGCGACTCCTACCGCGGACGGAGCCAACGGATGCATGGTTGTGCTGGCGGTATCCGTGGCTGCGCGCGGATGGCACGCTGTCCGTACTTGACCGCCGGCTACCGACCGCGGAGGCGTTGTGAGTGACTTGTATGTGACAGGGCTGGATGCGAACGCGGCGAATTACGCGGCGCTGACGCCATTGGCGTTCCTGGACTGGAGCGCCGACGTCTATCCGGACCGGCCGGCCGTCGTCCACGGCGCCCGGCGGTTCACCTGGGCGCAAACCCGCGAGCGGTGCAGGCGGCTCGCCTCGGCGCTGACGGCGCGGGATGTCGGCCGTGGCGACACGGTGTCGGTGATCGCGGCCAACACCCCCGAGATGGTCGAGGCGCACTTCGGGGTCCCGATGACCGGCGCGGTGCTGAACGCAATCAACACCCGCCTGGACGCCGCGACCATCGCCCTCATCCTTGATCACGCGCAAGCCCGGGTCCTGATCACCGACCGGGAGTTCTCCCCGGCCGTGGCCGAGGCACTCCGGCGGTGCGAGGCCAGCCCGCTGGTGATCGACATCGACGACCCAGAGTACGACGGGCCGGGTGACCTGCTCGGCGAGGTGAGCTACGAGGACCTGCTGGCCGCCGCATCGCCGCAGTACCAGCGGGTCGAGCCGGCCGACGAGTGGCAGGCCATCTCGCTGAACTACACCTCCGGGACGACTGGCGACCCCAAGGGCGTCGTCTACCACCACCGCGGCGCGCACCTGAACGCCGTCGGGAACATCCTCACCTGGGGAATGCCCCGGCATAGCGTCTACCTGTGGACCCTCCCGATGTTCCACTGCAACGGCTGGTGCTTCCCGTGGACGGTCGCGGCTAACGCGGGCACGAACGTATGCCTGCGCAAGGTCGACGCCGCGGACGTCTTCCGCCTGATGCGGACCGAAAGCGTCACCCACTTCTGCGGCGCCCCGGTGGTGCACAGCTTGCTGATCAACGCTCCCGAGGAGCTACGCGAGGGCGTCGGCCGGGTCAGCGCCATGGTGGCCGGTGCCGCGCCGCCGGCCGCGATGATAGAGGGGATGGAGCAGCTCGGCTTCGACCTGACCCACGTCTACGGGCTGACCGAGACCTACGGGCCGGCCGCCGTATGCGCGAAGCACGAGGGATGGGACGACCTGGACATCGCGGACCGGGCGCAGCGCCAGGGCCGGCAGGGCGTGCGGTCCCAGCTGCAGGACACGATGACGGTCATCGACGAGGAGACCGGCCGCCCGGTACCCGCCGATGGCCAGACCATCGGCGAGATCGTCTTCCGCGGCAACATCACCATGAAGGGCTATCTGAAGAACCCGGTCGCTACCCGGCAGGCTTTCTCCGGCGGCTGGTTCCACTCGGGCGATCTGGCCGTGATCGAGCCCGACGGCTACGTGAAGATCAAGGACCGCTCCAAGGACGTGATCATCTCCGGCGGAGAGAACATCTCCTCGATTGAAATCGAGGACGTGCTCTACCGCCACCCCGCCGTGGCAATCGCCGGCGTGGTCGCTCAGCCCGACCCAAAATGGGGGGAGACCCCGCGGGCCTACGTGGAACTCAAACCGGGTGCGCAAACCAGCGAGGCAGAGCTGATCGAGCACTGCCGGGCGAACCTGCCCCGCTTCAAGGTGCCCAAGAGCGTGGAGTTCGGGCCGCTGCCCAAGACCTCCACGGGCAAGATCCAGAAACACGTCCTGCGCGACCAGGCCCGGTCCGCTTCCGCGATCGAGTAGCAGCATCCAGCCTGGAGACCGGATGGGCAGGCCTCGCGTCCGAAGCCTCTTGCCGGCCGGCGGCCAGTAACGGCGCGAGTCGCCGGCCGGTCACCGCTGGCGCGCCGAAAGGGGCGCCCATGAATGGCGCCCGCGCGATCATGGGCTTACAGGACCCATCCGCGATTTCGCGCACAATCGTGGCAGTAGCCGCCCCCTGGTGCTCCTATAATTCTGTGACAGCCGTAACACCGATTCTCGTTAATATCAAACATATCTTGTACCCAATTATTGGCCACGGCGTTCTGATAATCATTTGCCTGGCTTATCTGAGCGCTGCCGAACTGAACAGCCTGACGCCATATTCCGGCCCTGACATTCTCCGCCTGCAGGGTGCTGGCGTACATCTCGATGTACATGTTTCGTGCCTGCGAGAGGTTGGTGAGCGTAGCGCTCAGCCGCTGCCCTGCCTGGGGGAGACCCTGGCGCTGCAGCCAATCGGCAACTTGCCCGAACTGCTGGTACCCCCAGGCAACCTGATCTAGGCCGCCGATCCACTGAGCTTTGGCCGCAGAGTCCGCCCCTTGCGGAAACGAATCAACGTAACTATGTGCCTTCTGATCCTGAGCGGCAAGCTGGGCTATCACTGTGTTCTCGACGAGTGCCGGTGATTGCGGACCACCCATGACCACTGTCTCCCCCCAATCGGCGTCCCAGACGATTCTCACGAATTTTGTCCGTACACGACTTACAGATGTTTCCTGGCCTGCAAACGTCCCTCGCGAGCTTGGCCCAAATCGTACTCCAGCGGTTCCTCGGCTGGCGAGGGCGCATCTGCCTTATTGCTGTCGGCAACGTAGCGGCTGGCGGCTCCCGGCATTCCGTCGTGCCGAGTCCTGCACCAAGCGCGACCGGCCGTGGATCACGCGCGTGCCCGAGACTTATGGGGCCATACCCCGCCTAATGAATTCTTGCGCAAGAGTTCCGCTGCTCAGTCCGCGCCGCCGTGAAGAGCCCGCAGGCCGGGCTACCTCAGGTACGGGGCGACGTCATGGCTCGAGCAGTTCAGGCGGCGGCCTGCGGGAGGTGACGTGAGTGGTCCGGGCGAGTCCCAGTTGCAGCAGCATTTGCGGGGCACCGGGCAGCGCCAGGCGGTCCCGGATCAGGGCCCGGATCGGAGCGGCTTCCAGCGGCTGAGTGTGCAGGCTCGCGAAGACCCATCTGCTCGCGGCGTGCGCCAGCAGCCGGTGCAGCGCCTGGCCGGCCTGCAGCCAGTCGGCCCGGCTGTCGCCCGAGGTCAGCAGCACCGCGGTGGCGGCCGCTGTTGACCCGCCGGTCGCGAGCAGCCCGAGGCCGCGGCCGAGGTCGAAGTCACGCTGCGAGAGCCGCCCTCGCCCGCGGGCGGCCTCCACCGGGAACGCGTGCGCCGGAACGCCGTCGCGGGCCAGACTGCCCGCAGCCCGGCTCCACCGCCGCACCTCGGCGCGGGCCAGCGGGTCGAGATCCTGCCTGCGGCCGGCCGCGCTAGCGATGGCCGCCAGCCGCTCGTAACCCAGCCCGCGGTCGATGAGCGCCAGCGTGGCGCCCTCGGCGAGCGCGTCATGCTGAAGTCCTGCAAGCAGCCCGGCGGGCAGCGGTCCGGGATCGAAGGGGCCGCGATGCGTGTGCCGGTGCGGTACCGCTTGCAGCATCTGGCGCTCCAGCTGGGTCATCGGCGCTTCGGTTCCCAGCCGCACCCGGGCGAGCAGCCGCAGCCGGGCGGGGTCGTGCAGCAGTTCGACCACGGGGAGATAACCGAGCGACCGCATGGCGAGCCGCAGCCCGAACAGGGCGGCGCCGCAGCTGATCAGCATCTCCCGCCCGATCGGATCCACCCGCAGCTTGCGACGCTGGTCGGCATACAGCTCGATCTCGTAATTGCCGGCCCGGAACCGCCAGGGCTGGGTGTTGTGCACCGATGGCGCGCGGACCGCAGTCGCGATCAGGTAGTCGACCTGATCGGCCGGAATTGGCACCGCCCGTTGGGTAGCCTCCTCGGTCATGCCCGCTCACCTGCCCTAACGTGTGGTCAGGATCCCTCAGTCAGAACGGGAACTCCAGGGCATAAGGCGGGTCTCAACGTGACAAAGGTCCCGAGGCGGCAAAGCCCGGCAACCCGGGACGAACGCCGGCGGAATCTCCGCGAGCGCCGGTGCAGGGTCCGGCGCCGCCGCGACCGCGGGTCGGCGCCGGGTCCAGGCGGCACCGGCGGATCAGCAGCCGCGTGGTGGCGGGCCACCAGTCCGGGCAGTACGCCGCCACGGCCACCTGCGCGTTCTCCATGTCAATCGCGTCGCGCCAGTCGTTCTCGCTGATGCCGTCCAGCAGCCGCCCCAGCGGCGCGATCCTCTTGGCGCCGCCAGCCCCGCATCCGGGGTCAGCGACAAGCAGATGACCACGCCCGGTGCACCCGATTTGCCGGATGGCTCAGCGGTGACCGGCGCGGATCAGCCTCAAGTGCGATCCGGACGTGACGGTCGGGGCTGCGCGCCCGCTACCCTGCCAGCACCGCTGGCTACCGCCTCAGGGCAGAGCGGCAAGCTGAATCCATGACCGAGGCCCTGTCCAGCCGGATGCCGCGCCGCCGCTGTGCAAACCGGGCCGCACACGGGTAGGCATGGCGGTATGGGTCACATCGGAATGAGAGCAGCATGAGCTTCAATCTCGCCACGATGCTGCGGGAGGCGCGCAAATCCCGCCCGGACAAGCCGCTGTGCCGCATCGGAGAGCTGACTTTCAGTTATGCACAGGTAGACGAGATTTCCGGGCGCGTGGCCACGAGCCTGCGCGGGCTGGGCCTGCAGACCGCGGACAAGGTGGCCGTCCATCTGCCCAACCTGCCGCAGTTCCTGTTCACGTACTTCGGGATATTGAAGGCGGGCCTGGTCATGGTACCGCTCAACCCGCTGCTACTGGCTCCAGAGGTGGCCTACCACCTGCAGGATTCGGACGCGAGGGTGCTCGTGACGTTCGAGATGTTCGCGGAGGAGGCCGTCAAGGGCGCCGCACAGGTGGACGGCGTGACCACATACGTCGTCAACCTGCCGGGCAGCGAGCAGCGGCCGGAAGGAACCAGGCACTTCGACGAGCTGTATTTCGCCGACGACACCGGCGACATCGAGCCGACCGGCTCAGATGACACCGCAGTGATCATCTACACGAGCGGGACGACCGGGAAGCCGAAGGGCGCGGAGCTCACCCACTTCGAGCTGTTCATGAACTGCACGGTAGCGGGTGAGCTATTCGGGTTCCGCGAGGATGACATCGGGGTCGCGGTGCTCCCGCTGTTTCACGTTTTCGGGCTGTCCAGCGTCCTCAATACATGCGTTCGCTTTGAGGGCACGCTGGTCCTCCTCCCGCGTTTCGAGCCGGGGGCGGTCATCGACGCAATCGAAAAGCACCGCTGCACGATTTTTTCCGGCGTCCCGACGATGTACTTCGGTCTGCTGCAAGCCGAAACCTCCGGCCGCGACCTGTCGTCGCTGCGTGTCTGTGTCTCCGGCGGAGCGGCAATTCCCGGCGAGATCATCCGGGTGTTCGAGGAGAAGTTTCGCGGCGTCGTGATCCTCGAGGGCTACGGGCTTTCGGAGACGGCGAGCACAACGACATTCAATTTCAACGCCGAGGAGCGCAAGGTACTGTCGATCGGCAAGCCGATCTGGGGTGTGGAGCTGCGCGTCGTCGACAACGAGGACAAGTCGCTGCCGCCGGGCGCCAGCAACGTGGGCGAGATCGTCATCCGCGGACACAACGTGATGAAGGGCTACTACAAGAATCCCGAGGCCACCGCGGAGGCATTCCGCGGCGGCTGGTTTCACTCCGGCGACCTCGCCTACGCTGACGACGACGGTTACCTGTTCATCGTAGACCGGAAGAAGGACCTCATCATCAGGGGCGGCTACAACGTGTACCCGCGCGAGGTCGAGGAGGTCCTGTTCGCTCACCCAGCGATCGCCGAGGCCGCAGTCTTCGGCAAGCCCGACGACAAGCTCGGCGAGGAAATCGCCGCGGTCGTGGTGGCGAAGCCCGGCGCGGCCCTCACTCCCGAGGACATCACCGCCTACTGTAAGGAGCGGCTCGCCGCATACAAGTACCCGCGTGACATCCGCATCGCGGGCGACCTGCCCAAAGGCCCTACAGGCAAGATCCTTAAGGGGGAGCTGCGCGCGCAGTAGCCCCGGTAGTGACTATTCGTGACTCCGGTCATGAATGGCGGAGATAGGTATCATTCGTGCCCGGAGATCACTGAGCCGCTGCGCGAGATCCGCATCCTGTTCGTCTTCGCTCCCTGGCGCTCGGCGATCTTGCTGGTCGCCGGCGCCGAGCACCGCAGCAAGGCGCTGATGGCCCGCCGGAGCGGATACCGGCTCGCCGAGGAGCGCAAGCGCCACGGCCTCACCCAAGGCCCTCAACAGCGGCTGCGTGGAAGTAGGCCCGCAGCCAGTCGCTGGCCTTGCTGACCCAGAACGTGGCGCCTTCGATGCCCTTCTGGCTGACTGACTGGGCGAACGCATCAGCCCGGCGGCTCGCGGTCGCGGGGTCCTGGCTGCCTTCGAGGCCTTCCACCGGAACGTGGACGGCACGCTGACGCCCTGGGGGTTGAAGACGTGCACCCTGGCGCGCTCGCCCGGGCGGTCAGCTCACCCGGAAGAAGTACTGCGCCAGCTCACCGATTGTGAGTTCGTCACCGAAGTCCTGCGACGCCGAACCACCCGTGAAGCCGGTGAAGCGATGAAGATGGCCACGTCCGGGTCGGCACACCAGCGACTCGGCTATGTTCTTCTCGCCGAACCTCAGCAACAACGAGCGACCGGGGAAGGCGCGGTGCAGCCGTTCCATCGCTTCGAGTGCTAGAGGCAGGTCGATGATGCTCTCGGGGGTGCTCAGCCCAAGAAGCCTGCGGACGGTCCGCACCTCCGCCACGACGATGTGTGCGAAGGCCAGCCACTCACGCAGATCGGATGCCCGATGAGGCGGTAGCAGTCATGGGGCACCACATCCACCACGACCTGCGCGCCGTCGGTAGCGGCAGTGCGCATGGCCGCCAGTGTCGCGCGGCGACGTGGCTCTCTTAGCAGGCTGTAGCCGTCGGTGACGAAAAAGTCAGCTCCGGTCAGCGTCTCAACGTTGCTCGCGATGTGCGTACCGTCCAGCATGCGGCTGGCATTGTCAGATCTGACAAGGAGAAGGCGCAAGCCTCCGGAGGCCGTGCTGTCCCTAATCGAGACCGCCAGCCCGGTGGGCAGGCTCGGATCGCGCCGTAGCCGCGCGTCCACACCCATGTTCTTCAAAGATTGCTCGGCCCACAGCCCCAGCTCGTCGGCACCGACGCACCCCAGCACATGGACCGGTTCGAACAGGCCACATGCAGCGCTCGCGAAGTTGGGCGCAGTACCCCCGATCCTCATTGTCAGCGGGCCGTAGGCCAAGAGGTCGTCCTCGATCCGGGAGAACGGAATCTCCACTCGACCGCTGATCTCGACGTTAACGTCTCCGATTACAGTGAGGGAAGGCATTCAGCATTTCTTGTGCTCTAGGTAGTGTTCGAAACATGCCTCCACGATCTCCTCATTCGCGGAAACCTCCAGGTGCTCTTGTCGAAATTGTTCGATCGAGACCCATCGGTAGTTCTGGTGCTCTTCCGACAGGGAGACCTCGCTGTCACGCGTTTCGGCAACGTAAAAGGCTACGAGGCGGCCCCCAGCACCAGGTCTCACGGGTCCTGAAAGGCTGCGACATCCTCCCCGACGACCAGCGCGCCGGCCGTGCCGCCGGCATCGCCTGCGCAGCCTCCGGCACCACTGACGTCGTGGATGCCATCGTCATCGCCACTGCCGTCCGGCATCAAGCCCCCGTCGTCACCAGTGACCCAGGCGACCTGGCCCACATCGCCGACTCGATCGGCGTGAAAATCCGGCTCTACGCAACCTGACCAGCACGGGCCCGCGGCACGACCGCCCACCCGGCCCGAAGATTCCCGCACAAGCCGGCCTCGCGAAGACGATCCAGGGATCCGCGCCAGAAACTCTCGTTGGCCAGGCTCTGGGCCGCTCATATCGCCGGGTCTGTCAACTTAACGGCGTAACTTGATCTTGATTGTTACTTCCTGCCTGCGCTGTTATGTGCGGCCGCGATGGGATGTTTGCCGGTTGTTCGTAGCCGGTTCCGGCGGAGCCGGGCGGCCGGGGCCGGTCATGCGACGCGGGGGCGGCGGAGCCACCAGAAGCAGACCCCGGCGAGCAGCAGTGCGAGGACGAGAAAGATCGCGGTCTCATACCACTGGAAGGTCCAGAACTGGCTGGCGGGCTGGTAGGCGATTAGCTGCCGGAGATGAAGTCTGACGATCGAGGCCTGGCACACCTGGAAGTTGCCGCTCTGGCAGGCCTGGGTGAGCGCCCCTCGGAACGGGTGGCCGGCCTTGTCGATGACCTGGCTGGAGAGGATCCAGCCGCCTCGCGGGGTGTACGAGGGCGTCGCGAGCACTGTGGAGCCCCTGATCCCGACGATGTTCGCGGGATTGAGCGGCACATTGGCGTGGGCGGGCGCGATGAGGTACGGCCGGATCAAGCTGGGCATGGCGATCTGGATGATGGCGAAGCCGGCGAGTGTGGCGGCCATGGCGGGTATGGCGCGGCGGATCAGCACCCCTGCGGTGACGCCGAGGGCGAATGCGAACGCCGCATAGGCGATCGGGGTGATGCCGCGCACGTCGAACAGCACGGGCCCGACCCGGATGAGGCTGATCCCGTGAGTAGGGTTCAGGCCGACGGCGCGGTCGATCGGGCTTGACCACCAGGTCAGCATGAGACTGAGCAGCCCGGCCGTGGCCATGGCGGCCAGTCCGATGACGGCGAGCTTGACGGCCATCCACCGGGTGCGGGTGACGCTCTGGTTCCAGGCCAGCCGATGGGTGTGGGCCTCGATCTCGCGGGCGACCAGGGGTGCCCCCCAGAACACCCCGATGATGGCCGGCACGGCGAACAGGACCCCGATGCCGAGGAAGTACAAGATCGATTTAATCCCGGATAGCTTGTCCAGGAAGCGGGTGACGAGCGTCGCGCAGTTGACGTTCACCTTGCAGGTCGCGATGCCGCTCGTGTCATACAGGTGGGCCAGGTCCGGGCCGGTGACCGCCAGGATGATGGCGAGCACGCCCAGGGCGGCGAATGTCACGACTATCTGGGCGCGGAACTGGCGCCAGGTCAGCCACATCATTGCTGTCCCTCCGTTGCGGCATCGCGGCCGGGCGCTGCGCCCCGGCTCATGTAGGCCAGGACCAGGTCCTCCAGACCGATCTGGTCGACGGCCCAGGCGGGGTCGCGGACCGGGCTGCCGGTGCGGACCAGCAGCGTGCTCTGCCTGCCGGCGTGGCTCGCCGAGATGACCCGCCAGTCGGCCGGCAAGCTGGCGGGATCGAGGCGGGCCCCGGTCAGCTGGCGGTGCGAGGCGAGCAGTTCCCCGACCTGGCCGGCTACCTGCACCCGAGAGGTGACGAGCACGATCAGGTAGTCGCAGACCCGCTCCAGGTCGCCTACCAGGTGCGAGGACATCACGACGCTGACCTGGTGCCCGGCGGTGAACTCCGTCAGGCTCTGCAGGAACTCGCGCCGAGCGAGCGGGTCGAGGCTGGCGATCGGCTCGTCCAGGATCAGCAGCTCAGGCTTCTTGGCGATGGCCAGGGTCAGGGCGAGCTGGGCGCGCTGGCCGCCGGACATCTTCCCGGCCCGCTGACCGGGATCCAGGCCCAGCCGCTCGATCCGGTCGCGGGCCAGGGCAGCGTCCCAGCCCGGGTTGAGATGGGCGCCGAGCTTGAGGTGATCGGCGACGGTGAACCCGGCGTAGGTGGGCGTGTCCTGCGCGACGAAGCCGACCTTGGCCAGCTGCGCCGGGCCGCTCGCCGGCTTGCCGCCGAGGACCTCGATCGTGCCCGATGTCGGTGCCAGCATGCCGACAGCCAGGTTCAGCAGGGTCGTCTTTCCGGCCCCGTTCGGACCGACCAGCCCGACGATGTGCCCGGCGGGGATGCTCAGCGTGCAGTCGGTCAGAGCCTGGAGCTGCCGGTACCGCTTGCCGAGTCCCCGCGATTCCAAGACGGCGGTCATACTGCTTCCTCCTTGGTGATGGCCCGGGCGGGTATCCCGTACAGGGCCTCGATGCTCTCCTCGTCCAGCCCGGCCCGGCGTGCTTTGGCGAGCCAGCGCCGCGGGCTGGCCTCTACGCGGCCAGCGACCCGTCAGTAAAGAGCCAAGGCACACGCCGCGACGAGCCCTGCCGACGGCGCCAGGATCAGCGACCTGCCGGCTGCCCTGGCGGGCAGTTGCTGCGACATCAGATTTCCCTTCGTTCGGCCGGACTGTGCCCGAAGCTAGACGCCGGGCTGGCGGGCGGTCTGCGGCCGCAGGAGCGAACCTGCTCGGCCGCAGGGATGAATCGCGATCGCCGCGCGGATGATGCGCACGGTCCTGGCTGGCGTTACGTTCGGTGCATGCGGTTGACGCGGCGCGCTGCGGGTCCTGACCCGGATGCGGTCCTGGATGTTGGCCTCGCGATCCTCGGCATCGGGCTGACAGCTGTCGCCGCATGGCGCCTGCGGAGCCTGAACGGGACCGGGATCGCCGGCCCGCCGTGGTTGCTGGCCGTACTGCCGCTGCTCATCGGCGCGCCGCTGGCCTTGCGCCGCCGCGCTCCGCTGCTGATGTGGACTGTGGTGTGGGCAGGCATATCGCTGCAGGTGCTGATCACGCGGAACGCGCCGGAGAGAGCCGACGCTATCCGGTGGACTGAGGCTGAGCTGGCGTTCGTGCTGTTCGTGGCTAGTTACTCACTGGCAGCGCACAGCAGCCTGCGCCGCGCTCTTGCTGGCCTGGCAGTCATGGCCCCCGGCTCGGCGATCTACCTCCTGGCCAGCCACAAGAGCGGGGGCGGGATCCTGGCCATCCATGAGGTCGTGGACGGGCAGTCGCGCGGCGCCGACTGGTTCTTCGTTGGCGCGATCTTGGCGTTCTGGCTGCTCGGCGTGTTCGTCCGTGCCCGCAGAGAGGCCGCATCGCTGGCCGGGCGCAACGTGGCGCTCGAGCGCCAGGCTGAGCGGGCAGTGGCTGCGGAACGGGCCCGGATCGCACGCGAGCTGCACGACATCGTCGCGCATCACCTCAGCGTGGTGGTGCTGCAGGCCGCCGGGGCCCGTGCGTCGGGGAGGCCTGCCGCAGGGGCCCTGGAGAAAATTGAGTACAGCGGTCGCCAGGCGCTGATAGAGATGCGCCGCCTTCTCGGCGTCCTGCGTGAGCCGCACGAGGAGCCTGGGCTTACTCCGCAGCCGGGCGTGGGCGAGCTTGCGGCTCTGGCCGAGAGCGTCCGCGCGGCAGGCCTGCCGGTGCATGTCGTCGTCGACGGTGACCACGCGGCGCTGCCGGCGGCGGTGGGGGTGTCCGCCTACCGCATTGTGCAGGAGGCACTGACTAACGTCTTGAAGCACGCGGGTCCGGCGCATGCCGAGGTAGGCATCGGCTGTGTTGCCGGTGCGGTAACGATCGAGGTCAAAGACGACGGCTCCGGACTCTCGGCTGCGGGCCCGCAAGCGGGCGGGCAGGGACTGGCCGGCATGCGTGAGCGGGTGGCGATATTCGGCGGTGAGCTGCTCGCCGGGCCGCAGCCTGGCGGCGGTTTCGCTGTGCGGGCCCGGCTGCCGATCGGCGACGGGCCGCCGTGATCAGCGTCCTGATCGTCGATGATCAGGACCTCGTCCGCGAGGGCCTGCGGATGCTGCTGGAGGCCGAGCCGGACCTCTGCGTCGCCGGCGAGGCCGGGAACGGCAGCCAGGCGCTGGCGCAGGCACGACGGCTGGATCCCGACGTAGTCCTGATGGACGTCCGCATGCCCGAGCTGGACGGGATCGAGGCAACCGCGCTGCTCGTCCGGGGCGGCTGCCGGGCGCGGATCCTGATGCTGACCACCTTCAACCTCGATGAGTACGTTTACCGCGCGATGAAGGCCGGCGCGAGCGGCTTCCTGCTCAAGGACGCCAGCCGTGAGCAGCTGGCCGGCGCCGTGCGGACGGTGTCGGCTGGCCAGGCGCTGCTCGCTCCCGCCATCACCCGGCGCCTGATCGAGGACTTCTGCCGCGGGCCCGCGCCAGGCGCCAGCGCAACCGGGCGCCTCAGCGAGCGGGAGCTCGAGGTCGTGCGGCTGGTAGCCCAGGGCCTGTCGAATGCCGAGATCGCAGCGAAGCTCTACCTCAGCGAGGCAACCATAAAGAGCCACGTCGCCCGCATCCTCGCCAAGCTGGACCTGCGCGACCGCGTACAGGTCGCGGTCTTTGCCTACGAGAAGGGCATCGTCCGGCCGGGCCGCAGCACCTGAACCACTCAGCATTCCAGCTGCGTGCCAAACACCAAGTCGTGAACGCCCTGTCACAGGCATGGTCGAGCGTCCCGAGTAGATCCTGGCGCAGTCGATCGTGACTGGTCGCCCCCTTACGGAATCGAACCGTAGACCTTCTCCTTACCATGCAATCTGAACGTTCATCTAGATTCCTGGTGACACCCCATTTTTCTGTATAATCGCAGGTGAAAGCCATATGATCGGGATCATTCCATACCGTTCAATGCCAGCTGCTGACAACAGGTCCACGGTCAAATGACGGTCAGATGATCAAGGTGGTGTCATGGGGTTCTCGCGTAAGCGGATCGGGCGGGACGGCAAGCCCCGCTACACGGCTTACTATCTGGACATCCGCGGCCAGGAGCGGTCGGCCGGCACGTTCCCTAACAAGAAGGATGCCAACGACGCCTGGAAGAAGGCTGAGGGTACCGTCAGCGGCGGCAAGCCAGGCGACCCCAGCCGCGGCAAGCAGACCTTCGAAGCCTACGCACTGGACAAATGGCTGCCTCATCACCAGCCGGAACCCGGCGTCCGCTCCAACTACGCCGGGCACATCCGCAACCACCTGCTGCCGTTCTTCGGGCCGATGAAGATGCGTGACATCATGCCCGAGCATGTCCGCGAGTGGGTCACCGTGATGAAGGGCAAGGGCGCCTCCGCCCAGACCATCCAGTACTGCAAGGGCTCGGTCCTCAACGCGCTGTTCACCACCGCTCTGACCGACGGCGTAGTCACCATCCACCCCAGCCACGGGGTGAAAACCCCGCCGGCCCCCGGCAAGCCGCGGCGCATCATCACGCCCGCCCAATTCGACTGCCTCTACCAGGCACTGCCCGATCCTGACGCCCAGCTGCTCGCGGAAACCGCCATCGAAAGCGGCATGCGCTGGGGCGAGCTGACTGAGACACGCACCGGAGACGTCGACTTCGAGACCTGCATCCTCACCGTCAGCCGCGCCGTGGTGGAACTCACCCAGGACGACCACCCTGACGGCGGGCGGTTCCTGGTCAAGGACTACCCGAAAGGACAAGGAATACCGGCGGTTCAAGCTCAGCGGCCAGATCACCGCCAAGATCCAGCCCCACGTCACCGCGAAGAGCCTCGGCAGCGACGACCTGATCTTCACGTACCGGCCACCGGCACAACGCAGGACCAGGCGCCACGACACGGATACGGTGCCGGTGCCGGGAATGACGGAACCGAACGAGAAAGGACGCCAGTACCGGCACGGAACCCTCACCGCCTACAACGCGGCGAGATGCCGGTGCGAGCACTGCCGCGGCGCGTACGCCGACTATCGTGCCAGCCGCCGGTCCGGCGGCAGGGACAGCCCCCGCACGCCGCGCGCCAGGGACACCGACGGGCATATCCCGGCTGACTGGTTCCGCCATCAGGTGTGGGCGCCCGCCTGTAAGGCAGCCGGGTTGAGCAAAGTCAGGTTTCATGATTTGAGACATGCGCACGCGTCATGGCTTCTCGCCGGAGGAGCTGACCTGCAGGTCGTCAAGGACCGGCTTGGTCACGCGAGCATCGCCACGACCGAAAAATACCTGCATAGCCTGCCAACCGCCGATGAGACAGCGCTGGATGCCCTCACCAAGATCCGCAGCCCCGTCACGGCCGGGTCAGCGTGAATCCCCGCACACGGCAGGCGGCGTTGTACGCGATCGGCGCGATCGCGATCCTGGCCAGCGCCAACGCTCTGGCCCATAGCTATGCGGGGCTGTATGACTGGGCGGTTCACCACCGGCTTACCGGCCGGCAGGCGATGTCCTGGCCTGCCGAGATCGACGTGTTCCTAGCGGTCGGGGAACTCGCCCTGTACGTCGCCTACCTGGATGGCTGGCCGGTGCGGCAGCGGATCTGGCCTTGGACGACTGCACTGGTCGGCCTGTCGGTCAGCATCGCCGGGAACATCGGCCACATCCAGTCCCAGCCCGGCCACCCGGTCATCCTGGCTGACCGGCTCACCGCCGCCACCAGCCCGATCGCCGCGTTCGCGGGCCTGACCGTCGGGCTTCTGGTCTTGAAGATGACCCGCCTGCAGGACAGTTCGCCGATTGCAGCAAGCGCGGCGCCAGCGCAGGCCACGGAGCTGGCCCCCAGCTGGCTGCCAGCCTTGGCAGCCGACGGGATGAGTGCGGCTGATCAGTGGCACGACCCGGCCGGGCACAGCGGCCGCGGGGAGCCATCGTCGGTTCACGCCGGAACCGTGCTTAACGGCACCACCGTCCAGCACCAGTCCGCCGCACCTGCATTCAACGGCGACAGGACGCCACGGACGAACTCGACGGCGGACAGCAGCAGGCCGCCCCAAGACTTGCTGCGCGAGGCGACCGCGATTTACCGGACTGCCGCCGCTAACGGTGAACGGCTCAGCCAGCGGACGCTGGCCAGCAGGCTCCGCGGCCACGGGCACCGGTTCTCTAACCAGCATCTGCACACCATCGCGGCCAGTATCGGCCTGCTCCCGGAGCGGGCATCATCCGGGTGACCCGGTCGGCGCTCCCGGCGACGTGCAGCCCCGCTACCAGCCGAGGAAGGCAGGTGAACGGCGCGCAGCAGATCGAGGTGATGCAAGCACGCATCCGAAGCTGTGCCACGCTGCCCGACACCCTCGCCGCCGGCTTCGATGCATTCGAGACCATCCGGTGGCATGCCCGCCAGTGTGAGGACCGGGCGCCGGAGCTGTTCGCCGCGTTCATGACAACGGCTGCGGCTGCCGCTGATGGCTGCGATGCCATCGCCGCCGCACCGTCATTGCCCCCGCCCGGCCGGCACACCGCCGCGGCTAGCATGCCCGCAGTCACGCGCTGCGATAGGACGCCCCCATGCCCAAGATCGGTGAAGACCAGCGGACCGCGCGGCGCGGCCAGATCCTGGCCGCCGCGCTCGCCTGCTTCGCCCGCACCGGCTATCACGCCACCACCATGGCCGATGTCGCCGCCGAAGCCGGAGTCTCCAAAGGCGCCCCCTACCTGTACTTCCCCAGCAAGGAAACGCTCTACGTCGCGCTGCACAATCAATGGGACTGCGCGCTCACCGCCCGCATTAATGCCGCCATCACGAACATGCCAGCCGACAAGCGCCGTTCCCCCCGGCGAGTCTTGCGCACGCTCGTCGCGGCCGTCGGAGCCCACGTCACCCAGGACCCGCAGACCTGCCGGGTGCTGATGGAGGCACGTACCCTTGCTGCCTACCAGCCCGCCATCGCCGCCGCAGTCCAAGACTCCGAGACCCAGGCCCATGAGCAGCTCGCCTCGCTCATCCAGGCCGGCATCACGGCCGGCGAATGGCCCGGCGGGACCGATCCCGTCCTGCAGGCCCGGCTGATCACCGCCACGCTGCACGGGATGATGGCGCAGTGGCACCTGGCGCCTGGCTCGTTCTCCTGGGCTAGCGTCGCCGACGCGCTGAGCACCCAGGCCAAAGCTGGTGAGCTCCGGCCCAGCCGGCGCCCACCGGCATCCCGCGCTGGCCCAGCCTGATGCCGCCGGTTGCGGTCAGGTGATGCCCGCGAAGCTGCGTGCCTCATCCCGGTCCCGGCAGGCCCGCATTCTGATGATCCGCTCCTGGTCAAGGGTAAGGACGAGGTAATTCCGGTCATCGGCCTGGCGGACACGCACACGGTCGATGCCGGGGGTGCGGATGACCACCATCACCTTGTCGCCGCTGGCCACGATCTCCTCGATCTGTGACGCCAGGCCCCGCTCGCCCTGGCGCTCCAGTGCCAATTGCAGCTGGTCCCGGCCGTGGCACGTCTCGTGCTCAGGGTTCTCGAAGCCAGGATTGAGGTAGGTCCACTCCAGCTCCGGATCAACGAACTCCAGCATCCCTGCCACATCGCCGCGGCCATAAGCCTCGTACGCCTCGCGGACCAGGGCCTCATTGCGATCGGTCATGACTATCCTTTCCTCAGTCTGAGCACCTAACTATGACCGGATCGGGGGCTATGCCCCCATAGGCCAGAGTTTCATCCGCGCGGGAGCCTTGGTCACCCTCTTTACGTCGAAGTACCAGGATGCGGCACCGTACGACTGGGCGAACGAGTACCTCGTCGTGCGGGAAGGAGGCCGCTTCGGCGTGTACTTGGCAGCCGCACGCCATCTGAGGCGGCACGGGCGCTGGTACGACGCCATTGTTGACTTTCAGAACGGCATCCCATTTTTCGCGCCACGCTGGGCGCCCGCCGATAAGCCCGCGGAATAACGGGCGGCCACCGCCTGATCGGTGCATAAAGCCGCCGAACTGTCAGCCCGGCATGCTCTAATCGCCGGCCCTGCGTGATCTCCTTGCCTTACCGCGGGTTCCAGTGCTCGCGTGCCGTCGGTGTCGGATGAGCCCTCAGCGGGGCGATGGACCGCGGCTCACCAGACGAAAGCCCAAGATGCCACCAGCACCTCCCGATAACCGCGGCGGCCACTCTCATGTCGATCTTGTTTGTCACGACTACATGATCTTGAGATGGCCGTCCTGCGCCCAGCGTGACCTGCCGGGCACCTCGTGATCATCCAGGCGCAAGATCACAACCCCGGACTGTGATACCTACCGGGTAACTGTGGTAACAGGTAAGGGCCTTCGGGCATTGGGCGAGAGGACCTTGGACCCTGGCGGCACGTATCGTCGCCGCCCAGGCTCCAGGTGCGCGATCGGGGGGGTGCATGGACGAGGATGCTCTGCCTGACACGGTGCCGCCCGGCCCCGGCCACGACGGCGCCGCCGCCGTCAGCATCGGCGTGACGGGGCTGCAGGCGATCATTGACGCGCTCCGGGGCCACGGCCGCACCGTCATCGGACCCACCGTGCGGGGCGGTGCCATCGTCCTCGCCGAGATCTCCGGCGTCGATGAGCTGCCCGGCGGGTGGGGAGATGACCAGGACGCCGCGCACTACCGGCTGCGCGAACGTGACGACGGGGCAGTGTTCGGTTTCGCGGCCACCGCGCAGTCCTGGAAGTCCGTGCTGTTCCCGTCGCGCGAACTGCTCTGGTCGGGTGAGCGCAGCGGGAACGGGTTCACCACCAGTCCCCCGGCCGGGGATATGCCGCGGTACGCGCTCCTCGGAGTGCGCTCCTGTGACCTGCACGCGATCGGGATCCAGGACCGCGTGCTGCTCGGCCGGGCCGCGACGGATCCTGCCTACGCGGCCCGCCGCGACGGCGCCTTCATCATCGCGGTTGCCTGCGGGAACCCCGGCGGGACCTGCTTCTGCGTGTCCATGGGCACCGGGCCCCGGCCAGGCGCCGGTTTCGACCTGTCGCTGACCGAGCTGCTCGACGAGCGGGGGCACCGGTTCGTGGTGCTCCCCGGCAGCGCCCGGGGCCGCGAGCTGCTCGCCGCGTTGCCCTCTGCCGCGGCTACCGCCGGCGATCTCGCCGCAGCCGATGACGTCATCGCGGCCTCAGCGGCCCGGATGGGGCGCGTGCTGGACACCGAGGGGATCCGGGAGCTCCTCTACGACAACGCCGAGCACCCCCGCTGGGACGACGTGGCGTCACGCTGCCTTGCCTGCACGAACTGCACGCTCGTCTGCCCGACGTGCTTCTGCACCTCAGTCGAGGACGTCAGCGATCTCGCCGGTGAGCACGCGGAGCGCCACCGGATCTGGGACTCCTGCTTCAACAGCGACTTCTCGCACTCGTCCGGAGGCAGCGTCCGCGCCTCGACCCGGTCCCGCTACCGGCAGTGGATGACGCACAAGCTCGCCTCATGGATCGACCAGTTCGGCACGTCGGGCTGCGTGGGCTGCGGGCGCTGCATCACCTGGTGCCCGGCGGCGATTGACATCACGCAGGAGGCGGCCGCGCTCCGCGCACCGCTGCCGGCCCGGCGCGCCAGCGCGCCAGACGGCCCGCCTTCCAGCGCCGCTGGTGGTTCCCCGGCAGCCAATCCCGGCAAGGAGGAGAGCCCATGATCACCCGGAAGATTGCCGAATACCTGGCCGGCCATCCGTTCTTCGAGGGCCTGGACAACGCCTCCGTCGAAGAACTGGCCGGCTGCGCGAGCAACAAGCACATCCGGGCTGGTCAGTACCTGTTCCGCGAGGGTGGCCCCGCTGAGCACTTCTATGTCGTGATGCATGGCCGGATCGGCCTCGAGCTGTTCAGCCCGGGCAGGGGGCCGCAGGTCCTGGACTCGGTCGGCGAGGGAGAGGTCCTGGACTGGCCGTGGCTCATCCCGCCCTACCGGTGGATGTCCGACGCCCGGGCGGTGGTGCCTACCAGCGTGGTCTCGCTGGACTCGGCCTGCCTGCGCCGGAAGTGCGAGGCAGACCCGCGCCTGGGCTACGCCCTCGTGCAGCGCGTAGCCCAGGTGATGTCCAACCGGCTGCAGGCCACCAGGGTGCGCCTGCTCGATGTGTACGGTTCCCCGTGATGGAGCGCCGGTGACCAGGATCAGCGCGGAGGCGCAGGCAACGGCGCGGCAGCGCCCGATGATGCCTCGACCGTTCCGTGTGCTGTCCGTCCGGGCGGATACCCACGACACCGTCACGGTCGCGCTGGAGCCAGCCAACGGCGTGCCCCTTGCCTTCAGCCCCGGGCAGTTCACGATGCTCGGCGCGTTCGGCGTGGGCGAGGTGCCGATCTCCATCAGCGGCGGCGCGGCTGGCGGCCCCCTGGAGCAGACCATCCGCGATCTGGGTGGGGTCACGCACTCCCTGGCGACAGCGGCCGAAGGGGATGTGCTAAGCGTGCGCGGTCCGTACGGGGCGGGCTGGGACGTCAGTGACGGAGCGGGCCGGGATATCGTTATCGTCGCGGGCGGCATCGGGCTGGCCCCGCTGCGCTCTGTGGTGCTGGAGGTCCTGGCGGGGCGGGAAAGCTACCGCCGCGTCGTGCTCCTGTACGGGGCGCGGGCGCCCGGAGAGCGGCTGTACCCCGGCGAGCTGGCGGAATGGGCCGCGAGCGGCGTGATCGACGTAGCTGTCACCGTGGACTCGGCAGACCCAGGCTGGCGCGGGCGCGTCGGCCTGGTGACAACGCTGATCCCGGAGGCGTCGTTCGACCCGGAGCGGGCGCTGGCATTCGTCTGCGGTCCCGAGGTCATGATGCGGTTCGTGGCCTCTGCCCTCGTCGACGCGGGGCTGCCGGCCGGGCAGATCCGGGTCTCCATGGAACGGAACATGAAGTGCGGGATCGGCCTGTGCGGGCACTGCCAACTCCGGGAGTTCTTCATCTGCACCGACGGCCCCGTGTTCGGCTACGACAAGATCGCCGGGCTGACGTCGATCCGGGAGTACTGAGATGAAGCCGCGCCGCCCCAAGCTCGCCGTGTGGAAGTTCGCGTCCTGCGACGGCTGCCAGCTCACGCTCCTCAACTGCGAGGATGAGCTGCTCACGGTCGCGCAGCAGGTCGAGATCGCCTATTTCCCCGAAGCCAGCAGTGGGGTCGGCGGCGGTCCGTACGACCTGTCTCTCGTCGAGGGATCGATCACCACGCCAGACGATGCGGAACGGATCATTGCGGTGCGGCAGGCGTCCCATCGGCTGGTGACCATCGGGGCCTGCGCCACCAGCGGGGGGATCCAGGCGCTTCGCAACTTCGGTGACGTCGCGGAGTTCCGTTCTGCTGTGTATGCCCACCCGGAGTACGTGGCCACGCTTCAGCATTCGACGGCTATCGCGGCGCACGTGCCCGTCGACTTCGAGTTGCACGGCTGCCCGATTGACAAGGGGCAGCTGCTGGAGGTGCTAGCGGCTTTCTTGCAGGACAGGAAGCCGCGGATCGCCACGAGCAGTGTGTGCGTGGAGTGCAAGCGGCGCGGGGCCGTGTGCGTCATGGTCGCGCACGGGACGCCGTGCCTGGGGCCGGTCACGCACGCGGGCTGCGGGGCGCTGTGCCCTGCCTACGGCCGGGGCTGCTACGGGTGCTTCGGGCCGCAGGATACCGCCAACACGGCATCGATGGCGCGGCAGCTCACTTACCTGGGCATGCCCGGACGCGATGTGCAGCGGGTCTTCCGCACGTTCAACGCCGCCGCCGGGCCATTCCAGGCAGAGAGCCTGCGGCAGGAGGGAGGCGCGGCATGACGAGCCAGCTGGGGACGGGCAGCCGGACCCTGCATGTCGGTATCCTCGCCCGTGTTGAGGGCGAGGCGTCCATGCACGTCCAGGTGGAATCCGGCCAGGTCACTGACGTGGAGCTGCGGATCTTCGAGCCGCCCCGGTTCTTCGAGGCGCTGCTGCGCGGCCGTGCCTGGACCGAGCCCCCGGACATCACCGCCCGTATCTGCGGGATCTGCCCTGTCGCCTACCAGATGAGTTCGTGCCAGGCGATCGAGGATGCGTGCAGGGTGATTGTCCCGGAGCCGCTGCAGCGGCTCCGGCGGCTACTGTACTGCGGCGAGTGGATCGAGAGCCACGCCCTGCATGTCTTCCTGCTGCACGCGCCCGATTTCCTCGGCTACGACAGCGCGATCTCCATGGCACGCGACCACCGCGGCATCGTGGAACTCGGCTTGCGCCTGAAGAAGGCCGGCAACGCGATCATGAACACCATCGGCGGGCGCGCGGTCCATCCGGTCAACGTGAAAGTGGGCGGGTTCTACCGGCTGCCGACGCCGGACGAGCTGGCCATGCTGCGGGCCACGCTGACCACGGCTCGTGACGATGCGCTGACAGCCGTGGGGGTGGTCGCTGGGTTCGAGTTCCCCGACATGGAGCAGGACTGCGAATACCTCTCCCTGCGGACGGCCGACGGGTACCCGATCGAGGCGGGCTCGATCGTGACCAGCGGGGGCCTGGCTTTCGGCGCCGCCGCGTTCGAAGAGCACGTGACCGAGGAGCACGTGGCACGGTCGAACGCGCTGCACGCCCGGCTGCACGGCACCGACCCCTACGTGACCGGGCCGCTGGCCCGCTACTCGCTCAACTTCGCGTCCTTGTCGCCCCTCGCCCAGGAAGCTGCCAGGTCGGCCGGGCTCGGGCCTACCTGCCGCAACCCGTTCCGCTCCATCATCGTCCGCGCCGTCGAGATCACCTATGCCTTCGACGAGGCGCTGCGGATCATCGCGGAGTGGGACGGTGCTCCCGCCCCGTCCGTTGAGGTGCCACCGCGGGCCGGCACCGGCTACGGAGTCACCGAGGCGCCACGCGGGGTGCTCTACCACCGCTACCAACTCGGGGCTGACGGCACCATCCGCAGCGCGTGCATCGTGCCACCCACATCGCAGAACCAGGCCAGCATCGAGAATGACCTCCGGGCTTTCGTGCAGCCCCGCCTCGGGCTGCCCGCTGAGGAACTGACCCGGCAGTGCGAGCAGGCGATCCGCAACTTCGACCCGTGCATCTCGTGCGCGACACACTTCCTTGACCTCACAGTGGAGCACCGGTGACGGGCCTCCTGGCCGGGCCGTGATGTCCGTCCTCGTGGCCGGGCTCGGCCAGCGTGACAGGGGGGATGACGCGATCGGGCCGGAAGTGGCCGCGGAAGTGGCATCCCGCGGGCTCCCTGGCGTCACCGTGATCCAGCAATCCGATCCCCTGGCGCTGCTCGACGTGTGGGACGGGGCCGGCCTCGCCGATCTCGTCATCGTGATCGACGCGATCCGGTCCGGGGAGCCGCCGGGAACCCTGCAGGTCGTCGACGCCGCCGGCGGCCCGCTGCCGGCGCGGACCGGCGCGAGCACGCACGCGTTCGGCCTGACCGCCGCGGTCGAACTCGCCC
>OBLT010000217.1_pt1 | contig 43128 bp, 38 predicted proteins | sample 1518721 | NCBI WGS metagenome assembly OBLT01 (sample SAMEA3539307, study PRJEB22396) | soil metagenome | biome: tundra; feature: field; material: soil | place: USA | collected 2010-05 | depth 0.15 m | reverse complement strand
GATGGCGCGCTCGGCTTTCTGCTCGAAGTCGGGCTCGCGTCCGTAGAGATGATTGAAGCGACGCGCGATCTCACGCGTGATCTCGACGTGCGCGACCTGATCCTCGCCGACCGGCACGAAGGCAGACCGGTACAGCAGGATGTCGGCGCTCTGCAGCAACGGATAGCCGAGGAAGCCGTAGGTCGCGAGATCCTTATCCTTGAGCTGCTCCTGCTGATCCTTGTAGGTCGGCACGCGCTCGAGCCACCCCAGCGGCGTGATCATGGATAGCAGCAGATGCAGCTCGGCATGCTCGGGCACGTGGGACTGCACAAACAGCGTCGCGACCCCTGGATTCAGCCCCGCGGCCAGCCAGTCGATGATGACCTCGTGGATGGCTGCCGGCAGCCCGGCGGTATCTTCGTACCCGGTGGTCAGCGCGTGCCAGTCGGCCACGAAGAAATAGCACTCGTACTGATATTGAAGCTCAACCCAGCTGCGCAGGGCGCCGTGGTAGTTGCCCAAATGCAGCGCTCCGGTGGGGCGCATGCCTGAGAGCACGCGCTTGCCTTGGGGAACAGCACTCATCCGTAGTCGTTTACCCGCGCGGGCAACGGGCCTCTGGCGATACAGAGCTGATTATACGGGGTTCGCGACAACTTCCCACTCGGCGCCGGCCAGCTTGCCCCGGCCCTGGCGCACGACCGTCGGCGGCGAGACGGCCAGGTCCACCACTGTGGTGGGCTCGATTCCGCAGTGACCGCCATCCAGAATCGCATCCAGCTGGTGCTCGAGTCGGGCGCGAATCTGCGCACCATCGGTCAGCGGCAACTCATCGCCCGGCAGCAGCAGCGTCGAGCTCATGAGCGGCTCACCCAGTTCGCTCAGCAGCATACGCGGCACGATGTGATCGGGCACACGAATGCCAATCGTGCGCCGTTTCGGGTGCTGCAGCCGCCGCGGGGTCTCACGCGTGGCCGGCAGCAGAAAAGTGAAAGGTCCGGGCGTCGCGGCTTTGAGCAATCGGAACTGCCAGGTGTCGATGCGCGCATAGCGCCCGATCTCGCGCAAGTCGCGGCACACGAGCGTGAAATGATGGTGCCGGTCAGCCCCGCGAATGCGACGCAAGCGTTCCAGAGCCTCGGCATCGCCGATATGGCAGCCCAGCGCATAGCAGGAATCGGTCGGGTAGGCAATGACGCCTCCGGCGCGCACGATTTCAGCGGCGCGGCGAATCAGTCGCAGCTGCGGATTCAGGTGATGCAGGTCGAAGTACTGGCTCATGATCTACATGCTGAGGTAGTTTCGTTATCATAGCGGGATGCAAGCTGTAATCGATCTCGCGCCGGTGGCGGCTTTTGTCGTGGCCTACTACCTCGCAGGCATCTACGTCGCGACCGCGGTGCTGATGCTCGCGATGCTGCTGCTGCTGCTGATCGATCTTGTGCGCCTGCGGCGCGTGCCGCCCCTGCATTGGATCAGTGCCGGGCTCGTATTCGTGCTCGGCGGTGCGACCTTGATCCTGCGCGATGCGCGCTTCCTGAAGTGGAAGCCCACCATATTCCTGTGGTTGGTCGCGCTGACGGCCATGGTCAGCGTCTGGTTCAGCCGCATACCGCTCGCGCAGCGCCTGCTGCAGCCGATCGTCGCGCACAGCGAGGCGCTGCCGCGCGCGCTGTGGCTCAAGCTCAACTGGATATGGGTAGGCTTTTATGCGCTGCTCGGCGCGGTCAATCTCTGGATTGCGTACCACCGCAGCGAGCGTGCCTGGGTCAATTTTAAATTCTTCGGCCTGACAGCGGCCTTTGCGCTGTTCGCGATCGCGCAAGCGGTGTGGCTCGCCTCACGTGCCGAAGTGCGCGAGGCACAGGCTTCATGAGCGAACCGGTTTCCACCGCGGCGCGCATTGAGAGCCTGTTGCAGCAACGCCTGCTGCCGGCACATCTGGAGGTGCACGATGACAGCGCAGCGCACGCCGGCCATGCCAGTGCGGGGGGCAAGGGGCACTTCCGGCTGCGGATCGTGTCCACTTGCTTCGCGGGTCTGAGACCCCTGCAACGCCACCGCCTCGTCAATGAGGTTCTGTCGCCGCTATTCGCGACCGAGCTGCACGCGGTGGCGATGGAGACTTTGACACCCGATGAGTTTTTTAAGTAATTAACGTAACTAACTGAGAGATCTGATGAAAATTCTGCAAACACTGCCGTTCGTGGCGCTGATGCTGCTGGCCGGCTGCGCTAAAACTGGCCCTGCGGTCGATACCAAAATGTCGGCGGAGAAGCCGATTGCCACGGTCAACGGCGTACCCATCAGCCGGGCGATGTTCGACTATTACGCCAAGAATACGGCCGGAAAGACCCCTACCGATCTGACGCCCGATCAGCGCGCGCAGATCCTCGACAACCTGGTTCGCGGCGAGGTCATCGCCCAGCAGGCCGAGAAGGACGGATTGGACAAGACCGGCGACACCGCCTTGCTGCTGGCACTGTCGCATATGCAGATTCTCGAGCAGGCCGGTGCCGAGCAGTATCTGAAGGACAAGAAGCCCACGGACGCGGAGCGACAGGCCGAGTATGACGCTCAGGTCGCAGCCATGCCCAAGACGCAGTACCACGCCCGCCATATCCTGCTCTCCAGCCAGGACGCAGCGCAGAAGGCCATCGATCAGCTCAAGAAGGGCGCTAAATTCGAGGATCTGGCGAAAAAGGAGTCGATCGATTCATCCAAAGATCAAGGCGGCGACCTGGGCTGGTTCTCCCCGGCCAACATGGTCAAGCCTTTTGCCGATGCCGTGGCCGGCCTGAAGAAAGGCGAGACCACGCAGACCCCTGTACAGTCGCAGTACGGTTGGCATGTGATCCAGCTGATCGATACCCGCGAGACGCCGGTGCCCCCGCTCGATTCGGTCAAGGACCGCGTCGATCAGCTGGTGCAGACCAAAAAGTTCAAGGCGTACCAGGATGAATTGATGAAGACCGCGAAGATCGAGAAGAACCCCTAAGGCACTGCCCGCTCGGGTCGTGCCTTGCCCAGCAATAGCTGCGCCAGGCCCGCCTCGTTGAGGATCGCTACGCCGAGCTCGCGGGCGCGGGTCAGCTTGGAGCCGGCGTCCGATCCGGCGATCACGTAGCTGGTCTTCTTCGATACCGAGCCGCTGACCTTGGCGCCGAGCGCCGCGAGGCGCTCGCTGGCCTGCTGGCGCGTCATGCCCGTAAGGCTGCCGGTCAGCACCACGGTCACTCCAGATAATGGCGCGCGCGCCGGATCGGCCGCGCTCGCCGGTGGCCCCTCCGGCCACGTGAGCCCGAGTTGGTGCAGTCGCGCGAGCTCGCGCACGTGGCGCGGGTCGGCAAAAAAACCCTGCACGCTGGCGGCGATGACTGGGCCGACGTCGGGGACCTCGAGGATCTGCTCCTGGGAAGCGGTTTGCAGCGCCTCGAGCGAGCCGAAGTGATCGGCCAGCGCCTTGGCCGTACTGTCCCCAACACCGGGAACACCCAGGCCATTGAGCAGGCGAGGCAGGCTGGTGCGCTTGCTGTGTTCGACGGCCGCCAGCAGATTCGAGGCGGATTTCTCGCCCATGCGCTCGAGGCCCGTCAAGGCATCGGCCTGCAGCGCATAGATATCGCTTGGCGTATGCAGCAGACCCTGATCGACCATTTGCTCGATGAGTTTGTCGCCCAGCCCCTCGATATCGAGGGCACGACGGCTGGCAAAATGTCGCAGCGACTCCTTGCGCTGCGCCGCGCAGTTGAAAGAACCGGTGCAGCGCGCCGCTGCCTCGCCTTCGACGCGCACCACCGGTGACGCGCAGACCGGGCAGCGTTCGGGCAATTGCGGCCGCCTGGCGCCCCGGGGCCGCCGCTCAGTTAAAACGCGCACGATCTCCGGGATGACATCGCCGGCGCGCCGCACGATGACGCTGTCACCGCGCCGCACGTCCTTGCGCTCGACCTCGTCCATGTTGTGCAGCGTCGCGTTGCTGACGACGACGCCGGCCACCTGCACCGGCTCCAGGCGTGCGACCGGTGTAAGCACACCAGTGCGGCCGACCTGAAACTCGATTTCGCGCACCACCGTCAACGCTTCATCGGCCGGGAACTTGTGCGCAATGGCCCATCTCGGCGCACGCGAGACAAAGCCGAGGGTTTCCTGTTCGCCGCGTGAGTTCACCTTGTACACCACGCCGTCGATCTGATAAGCGAGCTCACTGCGCCGCGCCCCGATCGAGCGATAATAGTCTAGGCATCCTTCCACACCGCGCACGCGGCGAATCTCCGGACAGGTGCGCAGGCCCCAGCCCTCGAGCTGCTTGAGCAGCGCGGTTTGGCTCGCGGGCGGCTCGCCGCCCCGCCACTGTCCAACGCCGTAGAAAAATACCGCCAGCGGTCGCTTCGCCGTCACACGCGGATCGAGCTGGCGCAGACTGCCGGCCGCGGCATTGCGCGGGTTGGCGAACACCTTCTCGCCGGCGGCTGCAGCAGCACTGTTCATGCGGCGAAAGCCGGCCAGAGGCATGAATACCTCGCCGCGCACTTCGAGTATTTTGGGCGCGGGGCGGCGCAGGGTGAGTGGCACGGCGCGGATGGTGCGGATATTGGCGGTGATGTCCTCGCCCGTCGTGCCGTCGCCGCGCGTGGCGGCCAGCACTAATTTGCCCGCGCGGAAGGTCAGCGAGACGGCCAGGCCGTCGAGCTTGGGTTCGGCGCAGTACTCCAGCGGCCCCTCCTCGGCGCCCAGGCGCGCGTGCACGCGCCGGTCGAAGGCTTCGATATCCGCATCGCTGAAGGCATTGTCGAGCGAGAGCATGGGCACGCCATGCTGAACCTCGGCGAAACCGTCGGCGACCTGGCCGCTGACACGCTGCGTCGGGGAATCAGGGCTCAGCAGTTTGGGATGCTCGGCTTCGAGCTCGCGCAGCTCGCGCATGAGCCGATCGTATTCCGCGTCCGGCACCGCCGGATCATCCAGCACGTAGTAGCGGTAGTCGTGTTGGCCTATCTGTTCACGCAACTCGGCAACGCGCCGGTGCGCTGCTGACTTCACGCCGCTGGCTCCGCATGAAACCCTGGGCGCGATAGGCGCTGCATGCTGTCGCGCAGGTCCTCGAGCCGGTCCGCATCGAGCGGCTGGCCCTGCTCGTCCTGCAGCCGCGCGGGCAGGCGCTGCGAGAGTTCACGCGCGATGTCGAGCAGATGGTCGAGCGCCGCCGCAGGCGGCAGCGGGCCCGGCAGCACGGTAAACAGGCTGATGCCCGCCAACCGCTGAAAATCCATATTGATGGGATCCAATATGCCGGGTTTGCTCAGACTCGCGACACTCAGCAGCGCACGACCCTCAGCATCGGGCTGGTGATAGATGCCAAAGCGGCCGTGCACGAAACCGCAGGCCGTGATCGCCAACCGCACCGCGCGCCCCGACAGCCGCTCCTCGGAGGCTGCGACGATCCGCAGCGCAACGATATGGCGCTCCCCGTCCGGCGGCCACTCGACCACCAGCGGCGTCGCCAATTCGCTCGACAGCGGCAGCGCCGGCGCCGCGGCGGCGGACTGCTCGTGAGGCGCGCACTGATCGTGCGACTCGACTTGTTCAGCCTCCGGCGAGTGACCCTCCGGCTCTGTGCCGCGGGTTGCGGGTTGGTATTCAAATACCGGCAAGGCATCGACCTCGGCCATCATCGATTCATCGCGGATCGCTTCCATCGCCGGTAAATCGATGCACGGTGGCGGCATCACCGGGCGGCGGCCTTCGCCTACGCTGCTGTGGGAGCCGCTGCGCGCGGCCGGCGCCGCGTGCGATTCGGCGGACTGTTCAACGAACGAGCCCAGCTCCGGCTCATTGCGCTTCGGTCCGCGCACCGAGGAGTCGCGGTGCGCCTGGCGCGGCTTGCGCATTTCCCAGGCCGCCAGCGCCACCAGGAACACGAGGCCCGCCACCAACAGAATCCAGCGCAACGCCGCCATGGCTTTCAGATGGCCGCGAGCTTGACGGCTTCGTCGATATCAACCGCGACCAGGCGCGACACCCCGGGTTCGTTCATGGTCACGCCGATGAGCTGCGACGCCAGCTCCATCGTCACCTTGTTGTGGGTGATGAAAATGAACTGCACGCGGCTGGACATCTCGCGCACGATATCGCAGAAGCGGCCCACATTGTGCTCATCGAGCGGCGCATCGACCTCATCGAGCAGGCAGAATGGCGCCGGATTCAAATCGAAGATCGAGAACACCAGGGCTACCGCGGTCAGCGCCTTTTCACCCCCCGAGAGCTGCGAGATCGTGCTGTTGCGCTTGCCTGGCGGACGCGCCATGACCGCAACACCGGCGGCCAGCGGATCCTCACCGACCAGCTCCAGATAGGCATGCCCGCCACCGAACAGTCGCGGAAATTTCTCCTGCAAGCCGGCGTTGATACGGTTGAAGGTATCGTCAAAGCGCGTGCGGGTCTCGCGGTCCATCTTGCGCATCGCCTGGTCGAGCGTCGCCAAGGCGTCACTGACGTCGGTGAACTGGCGGTCCAGGTAGCTCTTGCGCTCGCTTTGCTCGGCCAGCTCATCGATCGCCGCCAGATTGACCTGGCCGAGTTTTTCGATCTCGGCGCGCAACTGCGCCAGCCGCTGCTCCCAGGGCTCGGTCTGCGCCTCAACATCGAGGCCCGCGAGCACGGCACCGAGTTCGCACTGGGTGGCCGAGAACTGTTCCAGCAATGCCTCGCGTCGCACGCGTGACTCCTGCGCCGCCAGTCGCGCCTGCTCCATGGCTTCGCGCGCCGCCGACACGCGCTGCTGCGCGCTGAGCCGCCGTTCATCGAGAGCGCGTAGCGCGCCTTCGCTGTCCTCGAGCGCGCGCCGGGCATCGGTCAGTTCAGCCTCGACTTCGACGCGACGCGCCAGATGATCCTGCAAGCGCAGTTCGAACTCGGCGATCGGCGCATCGGCCTGCGCCAGCGTGCCGACGAGCGCCTCGCGCTGCGCCTGCAGCTGCGAGCGCTGCTCGTGCATGCGCGAGAGCGCGCTGTCCATCGAGGCTCGCGCAGCGCGGCGGCTCTCGAGCCGAATCAGGCTGTCGCGCAGCTCGAGCTGTGCCGCCTGTGCGTGCGTGCGCGCACTTGCCGCCTGCTCGCGCCGCAGCTCACGCTCGGCCTCGAGTTCCAGGCGCGCATCGTCCAGGCGCGCCAGCGCCTCCATAGCCGCCTCGTGGGCGCCGCGTGCGCGGCTCAAACTGTCCTGCGAGCGCGCCACATCGAGTGCGACTTCCGCCTGCTCGGCCTCGATGCGAGCGCGGCGCAGCGCCGCCTCCTCGAACCGTGCCCGGAGCGCCTCGAGGCGCCCGCGCAGATCGGCGTGTTCGCGATGGGCGCTTTGGATTCGGCCTTGCGTGGCATCGCGATGCTGCTCGGCCGAGACCACCTGGGCGCGTAGCGCGAGGATCTCCTGCTCGAGTGTGCTCACGCCCTGGTCGGCCGCGGCGCAACGCTCGCGCAACCCCTTCAAGCGGTGCTCGCGTTCGAGCACCCCGGCATGGGTGTCGCCGCCACGATTGACGCGCAGCCAGTCGCGGCCGATCCACTCCCCCGCCGCGGTGATCAGCGATTCGCCCACCGCCAGAGCGCTGCGCTGCCGGAGCGCCCCGGCCAACGACTCACTGGTGCGCACGCTCGCGAGCAGCGCGAGGGTGCCCTGTGGGCCCTTTACGTGGGCCGCCAGGGTGCCGGGGTGGGCGACGCTGCTCGCGCTGGCCCTTTCAAAAAAACCGACACTGCCGCCCGCAAGCGTCGCCAGCGACGACTCGAGCGGTTCGAGCGCCTCGACACGGACGGCTTCCAGATAGTCGCCCAGTACCGTCTCGACGGCACGCTCCCAGCCCTCGTCGACCTCCAGCAACTGCGCCAGCCGCGGAGCATCGGCGACGCCCGGCAGCCCCGAAAGCCAGCTGGCCGCCAGCGGATTCTTTTCGCGCAGCGCCGCTTTCTGTAGCGCATCGAGCGACATGAGCTCGGCACGGATCTGGTCGCGTTCGTGCCGCAGGCGCTGGAGTCGGCCATCGGCGAGCTGCTCGGACGAGCGCAGCGCCTGCACCTGCGCAAGCGCCTGGTTCAGCTCGCCCGCCAGGGATTCGGCCGCCGCGCGCGACTGGGCTTCCCGCTCGCTCAAGCCCTCGAGCGGAGAATCGGCCTGCGCCGTAGTCAGTGCCTCGCACTCAAGGCTCAGGCGATCGGTCTGCGCTTGCAGACGGTGGCTCTGGCTTTCCAACTGTTCAATACGAGCGGACTCGACCTGGGCACTCTGGCCGGCAGCGCCGAGCTCGCGATTGAAACTCTCCCAGCGCTGCTGCCAGGCGGCCAGCTCATCTTGCGCGCCGGCCAGCGCCGTGCTGGCGACCGCTTCACTTTGGGCCCGCGCTTCGGCCTGGGGTTCGAGCTCGGACAGCTCGGTGGCCAAGGCGGCAAGCTGTTCCTCGTCGCGCGCGATCTGCTGCGTGTTGGTCGTGAGGTTGGCGTTGACCTGTGCCAGATCGTTGCGAGCGCGCTCACGCAGCTCGCGGCTGTAGTGGATGCTCTCCTCGGCGCGCGTGACCTCGGCTCCGAGCTCGTAATAGCGGCCCTGCGCGCGCGATACCGCGTCGCTGAGCTCATTATGGAATTCGCGCTGCTTCTCGATCGCTGCTTCGGCCGCGCGCTGATCGGCGAGCGCCTGTTGCATTGCGATCTCGCAGGCACGCACGGCGCCGTCCTGCAACTCGGCGCCGCTGTCGAGTTCGCGCAGCCGCAGCGCCAGCAGCTCGGCCGTCAGGTTGCGCTCCTGCGCCTTGAGTTCCTGGTAACGGCGCGCGACGTGAGCCTGACGCTGCAGGTGTCGAATCTGCTTGTCGACCTCATCGCGCAGATCCTGCAGCCGGGCCAGATTCTCGCGGGTGTCGGCCATGCGAGATTCAGTCTCGCGGCGCCGCTCCTTGTACAGCGAAATGCCCGCGGCCTCCTCGATGAAGGCGCGCATGTCGTCGTGCCGGGCCTCGATGACCCGCGAGATCATGCCCTGCTCGATGATGGCGTAGCTGCGCGAGCCCAGACCCGTGCCCAGGAACAGGTGTGTGATGTCCTTGCGCCGGCAGCGCCCACCGTTGATGAAATAGGCCGAGCTGCCATCGCGCGACACCGCGCGCTTGAGCGAGATCTCGTTGTAGCTCGCGTAGGCGCCACCGATCTTGCCGTCGCTGTTATCGAACACGAGTTCGACGGAGGCGGCGCCGATGGGCTTGCGGGCGCTCGAGCCGTTGAAAATGACGTCCGCCATCGAGTCGCCACGCAGATGGCGCGCCGAGAGCTCGCCCATCACCCAGCGCACGGCATCGATGATGTTGGATTTACCGCCGCCATTGGGGCCCACGACACCGATCAGATTGCCCGGCAGGTTTACCGAGGTCGGATCGACGAAGGATTTGAAACCTGCGAGCTTGACCTTATTGAGCCGCATTGATCCCGTCCTGGTGTGCCGTGTACCGGTGTGACAGTCGCTTGCGATCGGACGCAATCCGTAGCAGCCGCGCTACCTCGCTAGTGTAGATTATCCGCATGCCGCTTTCGATGCGGCCAGAGACAAAGAATCCAGCCATGCCGAGCCATGCGTCCAGCCAGATCGAGACTTTCGTCAATCCGGCCCCCGAGCACGACTACACCATCCGGATGAGCATTCCGGAATTCACCTGCCTGTGTCCGCGCACCGGGCAGCCGGATTTCGCGACCCTCGAGCTCGAATATGTGCCCGACCGGCTCTGCATTGAGCTCAAGGCCCTCAAGCTCTATATCTGGTCGTTTCGCGACCGCGGCACGTTCCACGAGGCCGTGACCAACGAGATCATCGACCATCTCGCGCGCGCGGTGACGCCGCGCTTCATGAGGCTGAGCGCGCACTTCCATGTGCGCGGCGGCATCACGACTCAAGTGATCGCCGAGCGACGCGCGGCGCTTTGGCGCGCTTCGGAGGCGGTCACACTGCCCTAACCGCCCGGACGGAGCGGTATTTTCTATGCTCTGTACACGCTTCCTTGCGTCGGTATAATCGCGCGTTCTCTAAATGACCGGCGACCATGTCAGGAGCGAGGCGATGCCCGGCAAGAAGCCCGGATCCAAGATCAGCAAACCCAAGAAGGCCGTGCGGCCGAAAGCCGCAGCGCGCCGGCCGGAACCGCGCCGGCCCGCAGCCGCGAGCCGCAAGGCCGTGGCCGCCACGACGGCCAAGCCCGCCGCCAAATCCGCACCCAAGGCCGGTACCGAGCGCAAGCCCGAGAGCCACAGCCCGCAGCGGCCCACCGCCCCGGCGAGCGGGCCATCCGCGCATGGACCCTCGACGAGCGGGTTGACGGCGGCAACGGTCGCCTCGCACGCAACGCGGATCGTAACCGCGCCGGATACCGATGAAGGCGACGGCTCCGAGCCCGGCAGTCTTCTGTCCGGCCCGCGCAATGTACAGCCGTACGTTGCCAAGCGCGGCGAGCAGTACATGAGCAAGCACCAGCTCACGCACTTCCAGCAGATTCTGCTCAACTGGAAACGCGATCTGATGCAGGAGGTGGATCGTACCGTCTCCCACATGAAGGATGAGGCCGCCAATTTCCCCGATCCGAACGATCGCGCGACCCAGGAAGAGGAATTCAGCCTGGAACTGCGCACTCGCGATCGCGAGCGCAAGCTGATCCGCAAGATTGAGGAAGCGCTCAAACGGATCGAGGACGGTAGCTACGGATACTGCCTCGAGACCGGCGAGGAAATCGGCATCAAGCGTCTGGAAGCCCGTCCGGTCGCCACGCTGTCGATCGAGGCTCAGGAGCGCCGCGAGCGCCGCGAGCGCCAGTACGGGGACCGGGACGACCGCTACCGCTGACGCCCGCCGAGGTCCCTGGTCCCGGCGGTCCTGGCCCCCTCCGCACTGAAGATTTGGGTTCTATGGGCGCTTGTACTATGGTAGGCGTTCCGCAATCCCTGAACGGCTTGCCCCGCAATGCGCAGTAGAGGACTTCAGCATGAGCGAGATTCGCGTCATCAAGAAGTACCCGAACCGGCGGCTCTACGACACGGTGGAGAGCCGCTACATCACCTTGGACGACGTTCGCCGGCTGGTGCTCGACGGCGTTGAGTTCGGCGTCATCGACAAGCGCAGCCAGCAGGACATTACCCGTCCGGTGCTGCTGCAGGTGATCGCAGAACTCGAGCAGCGCAACGGCACCGTGCTGAGCCAGGACTTCCTGGCGCAGTTGATCCGCAGCCACAATGCAGGCCTCGAGGGCGTGCTATCGACCTACCTGGAGCAGAGCTTGCGGCTGTTTCTGAGCGAGAAGCCGCCGGCAGGAGATCCAGCCGCCGCGGCCAGCCAATTGGCGCAACAGAATCATCAGCGCTGGCACAGCGCACAGGAAGAGATCTTCCGCACGCTGATGAGGACCGCCGGGACCGCGCCCGGTTGAGCGCGGACGGCGCGGCGATAAGGCCAGGCCGCGGCTATTAGGGCCCGTCGACGTTGCGCATCGACAGGCGAACGCGACCCTGACGATCGACTTCCAGCACTTTGACGCGGATCTGATCGCCCTCTTTGAGCTTGTCCGAGACGCGCTCGACGCGCTCGTCCGAGATCTGCGAGATGTGCACCAGGCCGTCGCGGCCGGGCAGTATGGTCACGAAGGCGCCAAAATCCATGAGCTTCGCGACTCGGCCTTCATAAATGCGGCCGACTTCGACATCCGCCGTGATCAGCTCGATGCGCCGCTGCGCTTCGCGTCCGGCCGTGCCCAGGACCGAAGCGATCTTGACCGTGCCATCGTTCTCGATGTCGATGGTCGTGCCGGTCTCCTCCGTGATCTGACGGATCACGGCGCCGCCCTTGCCGATCACGTCGCGGATCTTCTCCGGATCGATCTTCAGCGTGATGATCGAGGGCGCCCACTCCGACATCTTTGAGCGCGGCTCTCGCAGCACCTTCGCCATCTGGTCGAGAATGTGCAGACGGCCTTCGCGGGCCTGCGCCAGCGCCACGCGCATGATCTCCGGCGTGATGCCCTCGACCTTGATGTCCATCTGCAGCGCCGTGACACCCTCGCGCGTGCCGGCCACCTTGAAATCCATGTCGCCCAGATGATCCTCATCACCGAGGATGTCGGTGAGCACCTTGAAGCGCGCGCCTTCGAGCACCAGCCCCATCGCCACACCGGCGACCGCGGCCTTGATCGGTACACCGGCATCCATCAGCGACAGGCTGCTGCCGCACACACTGGCCATCGAACTCGAGCCGTTGGACTCGAGAATCTCCGACACGATCCGAATGACGTAGGGGAATACGGCCATGTCCGGCATCACGGCATGCACGCCGCGACGCGCGAGATTGCCGTGGCCGATTTCACGGCGCTTGGGCGATCCCATCATGCCGGTCTCGCCGACCGAGAACGGCGGAAAGTTGTAATGCAACATGAACGGTTCGCGCCGCTCGCCCTCGAGCGCGTCGATGATCTGTGAATCGCGCGTGGTGCCGAGCGTCGTGGCGACCAGCGCCTGGGTCTCCCCGCGCGTGAACAGCGCCGAGCCATGGGCGCGCGGCAGCACGCCGACCTTCACCGTGATCGGCCGCACGGTGCGCAGGTCACGACCGTCAATGCGCGGCTCGCCGGCCAGAATGCGTTCGCGCACGATGCGGCTCTCGAGCTTGAACAGCTCATTGACCACCGCATCGGCCTTCCACTGCGTGGGTTCGACCGCGGTCAAGGCCGCCGTCACGTCTTTCTTGATCTCGCTCAGTCGCGCGGACCGCTGCGTTTTTTCGGTGATGCGGTAGGCCGCAGACAACGCCGCCTCGGTCCGGGCTGCCACGGCCTCGGCCAGCGGAGCCTCGAATGCGGGCGGCTTCCAATCCCAGCGCGGCTTGCCGGCCTCCGCCGCGAGCTCACGAATGTTGCGGATGGCGATCTGCATCTGCTCGTGCCCGAATACGACGGCACCGAGCATCGCCTCTTCGGACAGCACCTGGGCCTCCGACTCCACCATCAACACCGCCGGCTGCGTGCCGGCAACCACCAGCTCCAGTAGCGATTGGGCCTGGTCGGTGCGGGTCGGATTGAGCAGATACTTGCCGTCACGATAACCGACGCGCGCGGCGCCGATCGGTCCGTTGAATGGCAGGCCCGCGATGCTCAGCGCAGCCGAGGCGCCCAGCAGCGCTGGAATATCCGCGTCAATCTCGGGGTCGAGCGAGACCACCGTGGCCACGACCTGGACCTCGTTGTTGAAACCGTCCGGAAACAGCGGCCGAATCGGGCGATCGATGAGCCGCGAGGTCAGCGTTTCGCGTTCGGTGGGGCGACCTTCACGTTTGAAGAAACCGCCCGGGATGCGCCCCGCGGCATAGGTTTTCTCAATGTAATTGACGGTCAGCGGAAAGAAATCGCGGCCCGGCACGGCGCTTTTCGCGGCGCAGGCCGTGACCAGCACTACCGTTTGGCCCATGGATGCCAGCACGGCGCCGTCCGCCTGGCGAGCGAGCTCGCCTGTTTCGAGCGTCACGGCGTGGGGACCATAAGAAAAAGTCTTCTTGAAGACAGTCACGCTTCAATCCTCGGAAATGATCGGTGCAGAATGGAGAAAGCCGCGCATTCCAATCAGGATGTGCGCGGCCCGCGGATTCAGCGGCGGAGCCCCAGGCGCTCGACCACTTCTTGATATTTGGCTGGACGTGTGGATTTCAGATAGTCCAGCAATTTGCGGCGTTGATTGACCAGTTTGACCAAGCCGCGGCGCGAGGAGTGATCGCGTTTGTGCGTACCGAAGTGTCCGCCCAGACCGTTAATGCGTTCTGAGAGCAACGCGATCTGGACTTCGGGCGACCCGGTGTCTTTGGGGTCGCGGCGATACTGCGCGAGCACAGTGCTTTTCTGTTCCGTGGACAAAGCCATTGCGTACAAAACCTCTGAACTTTCAATGCTTGAAAATGATTGTCATTTTGAAGGCCGCGCATTCTAACCTCAGACCCCGCGAGCCTCAAGCGGAACAGGGAGTTACAGGGCCAGCGGCGCGCTGAACAGGCGCTGCACCCGCAGCTGACCCGAGGCAGAGCTGATGCCGAGCCCCAGAAAGCGGCCGTCCGCGTCGTACAGGCGCCAGCGGCCTGCGCTCGCTTGCGGCAGTGCGATCACGCGCCCGTGGGATAGCGCCTGGGTCTGGTCGGCTTCCAGTTGCAGCGATGGCAGATGCGAGACCGCGCGATCGGCCCGCAGCAGCGGCCAATCCTGCCCGGCCGCGCTGGCGGCTTCGAGCTGCTCGAGGCTCACCATAGGCTCGTCCGTGAACGGTTCCACATAGTCCCGACGCAGGCTATGGAGCCTGCCGCAGGTGCCGAGCGCCCGCGCGATGTCCTCGGCCAGCACGCGCACGTAGGTGCCCTTGGAGCACAGCACCTGCAGCTCGACTCGCGCCCCCTCGAGCCCAAGCAACTGCAGCCCATCGATCATGATCGGACGCGCCTGCCGCTCCACGCTGAGGCCCGCTCGCGCCAGCCGGTAGAGGGGTGTGCCGTCGCGCTTGAGCGCGGAATACATGGGTGGCACTTGCCCCTGCGGTCCGCGGAAGCGCTCGAGCACCTGGACAATGGCGCTCGCAGTCAGTGCCGGCACCGCGCAGCGCTCGACGATCTCGCCCTCGGCATCGCCGGTGGCGGAACGCTCGCCCAACTGTAGGCCAAATCGATAGGCCTTGCGGCCCACCAGCAACTCGCCGGCCAGGCGCGTCGCCTCCCCGAGACAGATCGGCAGCATGCCGCTGGCGAGCGGATCCAGACTGCCGCAGTGCCCCGCCTTGACCCCGCCCGCCAGGCGCCTAACGCGTTGCAGGGCCGCGTTAGAGGACAATCCCACCGGTTTGTCGAGCAGCAATACGCCGACCGAAGAGCAGCTCATTCTGCATCGTCGGCTGCGAGCGGCTCACCGTGCTCGGCGCTGCGCGAACGGTCGGCCTTGACCGCGCCATCGATCAGCCGCGTGAGCTGCTGCGCGCGCTCGAGATCGGTGTCGAGCTGAAACTCGAGCCGCGGCGCATGCCGCAGCTTGAGCTCGCGCGCCAGCTCGCCGCGCAAGTAGCCGGCGGCGCTGCGCAGACCGGCCAGAACTTCATCGGCCGCGTGCACAGCGGCAAACGGCAGGAAATGGATCCGGGCGACCGACAGGTCACTGGCGAGCTGCACCGCCGTGATCGTCACATTGCCGACGCGCGGATCCTTGACGCCTCGACGCAGCAGCTCGGCCAGCGAGCGCTGCATCTGCGCGGCGATGCGCGAGGCCCGGGCGCTGGTCTTGATCACTGGATCGAGCGCGACACTTCGATGCGCGAGAAGCACTCGATCTGATCCCCGACACGCACGTCCTGATAGTTCTTCACGCCTATGCCGCATTCCGTCCCGGCTCGAACTTCGTTGACATCGTCCTTGAAACGCCGCAGCGACTCGAGCGCGCCCTCGAAGATCACGACATGCTCGCGCAGCACGCGGATCGGATTGTTGCGGCGGACGGCGCCCTCGGTGACCAGACAGCCGGCCACGACGCCGAACTTGCTCGAACGGAACACCTCGCGCACCTGCGCGATGCCGACGATCTGCTCCTTGATTTCGGGCGCCAACAGACCGCTCATCTTCTGCTTCACGTCGTCGATGGCTTCATAAATGATGCTGTAGTAGCGCACTTCGACGCCGGTCTCCTTCATCGCCTCGCGCGCGGCTGCGTCGGCCCGCACATTGAAGCCGATCACGAAGGCCTTCGAGGCGGCCGCGAGCTGGATATCCGAGGCGGTGATACCGCCGACACCGCTCGCTATCACGCGCACCTGTACCTCGTCGGTAGAGAGCTTGTTCAAGGCATCGCTGAGGGCCTCGGCGCTGCCGTGGACATCGGTCTTGATCAGCACCGGGATGATGCCGGCCTTGACCTCGCCCATCTGCGAGAACACGTCCTCGGCCCGCGTCGCCGCGCGTGCGAGTTTCACGTCGCGGAATTTACCCTGCCGGTAGAGCGCGACCTCACGCGCCTTGCGCTCGCTCTCGAGCACGAGCAACTCATCGCCGGCGTTCGGCGCCCCGGATAGACCGAGCACCACCACTGGCATCGACGGCGGCGCCTCGGCGATCGACTGACCGTTTTCATCGAACATGGCACGCACGCGTCCGAACTCGGAACCGGCGAGAATCGCATCCCCGGCCCTGAGCGTGCCGCGCTTGACCAGCGCGGTCACGACCGCGCCGCGGCCCTTTTCCATGCTGGCCTCGATCACTACGCCGGCAGCCAGGCCACCGCGTGGGGCCTTGAGTTCCAGCACTTCGGCCTGCAGCAGGATCGCTTCGAGCAGCGCATCGATCCCCTGTCCGGTGCGAGCCGAAACCTGAACGAACATATTCTGGCCGCCCCATTCCTCGGGAATGACATCCTGCTTGGCCAGCTCGGTGCGCACCCGATCCGGATCGGCATCGGATTTGTCGATCTTGTTGACCGCCACCACGATCGGCACATTGGCCGCGCGCGCATGCTGGATCGCCTCGATGGTCTGCGGCATCACACCGTCATCGGCGGCTACTACCAGCACTACGACATCGGTGGCGCGTGCGCCGCGTGCGCGCATGGCGGTGAACGCCGCGTGACCGGGCGTGTCGAGAAAGGTGATCGATCCACGCGCAGTCTCGACGTGGTAGGCACCGACATGCTGCGTGATCCCACCGGCCTCGCCGGCCGCGACCTTGGCACGGCGGATATAGTCGAGCAGCGAGGTCTTGCCATGATCGACGTGACCCATGACGGTCACGACCGGCGGGCGCACCTCGGACTGCTCGGCATCGGCATCAAGGCCCTGAAGACCTTCCTCAATCTGGTTTTCCTTGAGCAGCTTGGCGCTGTGGCCAAGCTCTTCGACCACGAGCACTGCGGTGTCGCGTTCGATCGGCTGATTGATGGTGGCCATGACGCCGAGATTCATCAATACCTTGATGACTTCGGTGGCCTTGATCGCCATCTTCTGCGCCAGCTCGGCCACGGTGATGGTCTCCCCGAGCGTCACCTCACGCTTTACCGGCGCCGTGGGCATCTCGAAGCCGTGCTTGGCTTCGGCGCCGACCGCAACCGTGCGCGCCTTCAATCGCTTCTTCTTCTTGTGCCGGGCGCTGACATCGCCGGCGATGTGCAGCTCCTCGCGGCCGTAGCGCGTGCGCTGCTTATCGTCGCTCTCCTCGCGCGCCGGCGGCGCCGGGTGTACGGGATGCACCGGATGGGGATGGGCCGGGTGCGCATGCGCCTCGCGCGCCGGCTCGGCGGCGCGTCGCGTGCGCTCACGCTCGGCTTCCTCCGCCGCACGCTGCTCGGCCACGCGGCGCGACTCTTCCTGCGCTTTCTTGCGTGCCTGCTCCTCCTCGATGCGGCGGCGGTTTTCCGTCTCGAGCCGCTCGCGCTCGCGCCGCTCGGCTTCCGCCTTCTCGCTCAGCGCGCGCTGGGCTTCCTCGGCCTCGCGCTTCTGCGCATCGAGCTGCTCCTGTTGCGCACGAGCCTGACCCTCGAGCACGTCGCGCTTGATGTAGGTGCGTTTCTGACGCACCTCGACATTGACGGTTCGGGCACGGCCCTGGTTGCTCGCCAACTTGAGCTCACTCTGGGTCTTGCGCCTGAGCGTGATGCGGCTCGGCGCCGAGCCTTCGCTGCCGTGGCCGTGGCTGCGGCGCAGATGCGTCAGCAGCTCCAGCTTGGCCTCCTCGCTGATCATGTCCTCGGGACTCGCCACGGTGATGCCAGCCTGGTCAAGCTGTGCGATCAGCCGGTCGACCGAGACCTTCAGTACGTCAGCGAATTGTGCAATCGTTACATCAGCCATATGTGCTCACCTTGCGCCGCGCGCGTGTCAATGCTGCGCCTCGAACCAGTGCGCGCGCGCCTTCATAATCAGGGCACCAGCCTCCTCGATCGACAACCCGTCGATATCCGAAATGTCGTCCACGGCCTGCTCGGCGAGCTCATCGCGCGTGCGCACACCGCGGCGCGCGAGCGCCAGGGCCAGATCGGGCCGCATGCCATCGAGCGTCAGCAGGTCATCCGCGGGCATTGACTGATCGAGCGACTCCTCGCTCACGATCGCCTGGGTCAACAGCACGTCACGGGCACGATTTCGCAGTTCCTTGACGATGTCCTGGTCGAACTCCTCGATCCCCGCCAGCTCGGCTGCCGGTACGTAGGCCACCTCCTCCACGGTCGAGAAGCCCTCCTGCACCAGGATGCTCGCCACGTTCTCGTCGACGTCGAGCTGCTTCATGAATGTCTCGACCAGTGCGCGCGCCTCGGAATCGCTCTTGGCTTCGGCATCCGACTCGGTCATCACGTTCAGCTCCCAACCGGTGAGCTGACTGGCCAGGCGGATGTTCTGGCCGCCACGCCCGATCGCCTGTGAGAGCTTCTCCTCCGCCACGGCGATGTCCATGCTGTGCGAGTCCTCATCGACCACGATCGACTGCACCTCCGCCGGGGACATCGCATTGATCACGAATTGCGCCGGATTGTCGTCATAGGGAATGATGTCGACGCGTTCGCCTGCGATTTCATTCGATACCGCCTGCACGCGCGAGCCGCGCATGCCGACGCAGGCGCCGACAGGATCGATGCGCGGATCCTGGCTGCGCACCGCGATCTTCGCGCGCACCCCGGAGTCGCGCGCTGCCCCCAGGATCTGAATCAATCCCTGGCCGACCTCGGGCACCTCGAGCTTGAACAGTTCGATCAGGAACTCCGGGGCCGTACGCGTCAGGAACAGCTGCGGGCCGCGCAACTCAGCGCGCACCTCGCGCAAATACGCCTTGACGCGATCCTGCGGCTTGAGCTGCTCGCGCGGAATCATGTCGGTGCGCGGCACGAACCCTTCGGCGTTGCTGCCGAGGTCGACGTAAATGCCGTTGCGGTCGATGCGTTTGACTACGCCATTGACCAGGGTGTTGACGCGATCTTTGTAGGCATCGACCACTTGCGCGCGCTCAGCCTCGCGCACTTTTTGCACGATCACCTGCTTGGCCTGCTGCGCGGCAATACGCCCGAAAGCCACCGATTCCATGGGTTCCTCGACGTAGCCACCGGGCTCGGCATCGGCGCTCAGGTCGTGCGCATCGTCGAGCCGCAGCTCCGCCGAGGGATTCTCCAACTCCTTGGAGTCGTCGCTGAACACTTTCCACCGGCGGAAGGTCTCGTAATCGCCGGTCTTGCGGTTGATGGCGACGCGCGCGTCCCAGTCTTCGCCGTGTTTCTTGCGGGTAGCCGCGGCGAGCGCTGCCTCGAGCGCCTCGAAGATGATCTCTTTGTCGACGCCTTTCTCGTTCGAAACGGCATCGACGACCATCAGGATTTCTTTGTTCATGTCACCAGCTCCTTCCCCTCAGGACCACTGCGGCGCCAGCCGCGCACGGCCGATTTCCGCAAACTTCACCGATACCATGGCGCCATCCACATTCAATTCAATGCCCTCGGGGCTCAAGGCTTCGAGCCGCCCAGTGTAGCGTCGCCGTCCGTCGCGGGCGATCCGCAACTCCAGCCAGATGCGTTCCCCGACAAAGCGCTGAAAATGCGCCGGCGTGCGCAGCACGCGGTCCAGCCCCGGCGAGGAGACTTCCAATGTGTACGCGCTCGGCACTGGATCCTCGACGTCCAGGAGCGCGGCCAGTTCGTGACTCACGCGCTCGCAATCATCGAGTCCGACGCCTTCCGCCCTATCGATAAACACACGCAAGACCGCATGCGCGCGGCCTGGTGCGTACTCCAGGTCGACGAGCTCGTAGCCCAGCTGAGCGAGCAAAGGCTCGCTCAGCGCCATCAGCTTCTCGCGTAACAGCGCCGCCATCGTAAGTGCCTGATAGTCCGGATTCGCCACACAAAAAATAAAAGCCCCATGTGGGGCTTCTAAATCAAGCACTTGGCCGCAATTCCTGCAGCTTTACGGCAAGCAGACCCAAAGCCTGCGCCGTCCACCGGCGGGCGCGATTCTAGTACCTGCGCTCAATGGAATTCAACCGCCGGTGAGAATCCTCCGTTTGGGGCTGCCGCCGAGCCTCGCGGCGCCCCGAACGCTAGGCTCGGCGAGGGTGCAGCGCCGCTTGGTGCAGCGCCGCCGTCAACGTGTCGATATCACCGCTCTTCAGCACCACGGCATCGGCACCGGAGCGCAGGCAGTGCTCGTCGAGCATCTGATTCTTGTGCCCGGTGTACACCACAATCACTGCCCGCGGTGCCCGTGCACGCAGCGTCGCGATCAGCGGCAGGCTCGAGCCATCATCGAGCGACAGATCGAGCACGAAAGCGTTGGGCGAATGGGCCTCGAGCGCCCCCAGCACGGCGGTAGTGGAACTGACGGTCGCGACGCAACGAATGTCCGGCTCCGCATTGAGCAGCAGCGTCAACGTCACGGCCAGATCCGCATTGTTCTCCCCGATGACCAGACGCAGCAATTCCCCCTGCGCTTGCATCGCGGTAGCACCCATTGGTTCAGCCATGTTTTCGGCCCCCGCCTGTCCTCCGCCCGACCCTGATTGCACCGATAATGGCCCGGAGCGCGCGCGCTGTAAACGCTCCCCGGGGCGGCAACCCGGCGGCGACGCGGGTACCGGAATCGATCGGGAACCTCTGAACATAAGGCCTATGCATCAGTCATTTGCAGCACCGCACCGCTGGCTGGCGACTCGAGCCCTCAGCGCCGTGCTCAGCGCCACGTGCTTAAGCGGCTGCTCGCAGATCCCGACCATCCGCGAACCGCCATCGACCCAGGTTACCGCGCAGGTCAGGGTGACCGGTCCGAGCGGGCCCCTGTCGCAGCGCGAGACCAACGCGCTACTCAAGCGCCTCGCCGCCCAGGCCCCGGACGCCGGTGCCCTGGAACGCCATCTGGCCATCGAGCAGGCTGTGGCCGGCGCGCCGCTCGTTACCGGCAACCAGGTCACGATCCTGCGGGATGGAGAGAATGCGTTTGCGGCGACCTTCGCCGCCATTCACGCGGCACAGCGCTATTTGTACCTGGAGTACTACACCCTCGAGGAGGTCCAGCACGATGGCGAGCAACTCAGCGATCTGCTGATCGCGCGGCAACGCGGCGGCGTGCAGATCGATGTGATTTACGACAGCGTCGGCTCGATATCGACGCCAGGGGAGTTCTTCGACCGCCTGATTGCCGCCGGCATACACATACAACGATTCAATCCGATCAATCCGCTGACCGCGCACTTCTCGCTCAATAACCGCGACCATCGCAAGTTGCTGCTGGCCGACGGCCGGATCGCAATCATCGGCGGCGTCAATCTCAGTACCGCCTACCAAAGCGGCGCGTTCGCTTCGGCCTCCGAGCCTAAGCAAGGCGCGTACGAGCCCTGGCACGACACCGACCTTGAGATCGCGGGACCGGCGGTGCGTGAGTTCAAGCAACTGTTCGATCAGCATTGGCAGCAACAGGGGGGAGCCAGTTCCGCGCTGGCCGCCGACGGCGACGAATCGGGCGCGCCGGGCGATCAGGTGGTCCGCATCCTCGGCAGCCAGGCCGGTGGCGCGCTGTCGCCGCGCTACTACGCGACGCTGTTGTCGGCCATTCGCAGCGCCGAAGCGCGCATCGACATCACCGCCGCCTATTTTGTCCCGACTCGTCAGGAGCAGCATGCTCTGATCCGGGCCGCGCGCCGTGGCGTGGACGTGCGCCTGCTGCTGCCCGCGCATAGCGACTCATTCCCAGCGCTTGCGGTGCAGCGCTCCCACTACCGAGCATTGCTCAAGGGCGGCGTGAAAATCTACGAACGCCAGGACGGCATCCTGCATTCCAAAACCATGGTCATGGATGGAGTCTGGTCGATCGTGGGCTCTTCGAATTTCGACCATCGCAGCGTGCTGTTCAACGACGAGATCGATGCCGTGGTGATCGGCAGCCAGACCGGCGCTCAGATGCAGCGATTCTTTGAGCAGGACCTGCGGCACGCGCAGCGTATCGACGAACAGAGCTGGAATCAGCGACCGCTTTCGGAGCGCCTGCGCGAGCGATTCTGGCGGCTCTGGGAGCAGCTACTTTGACTTCGCTGCGCGCACCGGCGCAAACACCTGCAATTGCAGACTGAAGGGGCCGCCGGTGTCCTGGTGCGGCACGCATTGCGTACGGTTTTGCAGCGCGCGGGTGGCGAACAATGGCAGCACCTTGTCGCGGAACTGCTCCATGAGCTCGCAATCCCCATCCTCCAGTCCGAAAGGGCGATGAGGCGCCAACTCGACCTGGCGCCAGCTGCCGGGCACGGCCGGGCTCACGCCCGCTACGGCGGTGGCGGTCGCGGTCGCGGTCGCGGTGTCAGGCTGCAGCGTGGCGAATTTCAGCGTTGCGCGCGCGAATCGGCTCGGGGCGCCAAATCCGCGATCGCAGCCGAAGGCATTGACCTTGGCGTCCTGCCGCGCCCCGAGCTGGCGCAGCAACAGCTCCAGCTTCGTCTGCAGTCCGTCGCAGGAATAGGTCGTCGTGAAGCCCATGTAATCCAGCTCGGTCTCATGGTTCTGCCAGGTTCCAGGCTCGCCTTCGGCGCGAGGCTGGTCCTCGGCATGCGCGAGCGATGCGAGCGATGCGAGCGATATTCCAGCCAGCATCGCGGCGGCGAGCAGCAGTCCCTTGGACAGCACGTGCGCGAGCGGTGATCGGTGAGGCATAGCGCAACTCCTATGGCAGGCCTGCGGGGCAGCGCCTGGATCATCTGGGTAACGGCTGTGCGCTGGGCGCGTTGACGCGCCTATGAGGCGACGCGCGCCAGCGCTGCGGCCAGGTCCGCCCGCAGATCCTCGATCGCCTCGATCCCGACCGACAGGCGCAGCAATCCATCGGTGAGTCTGGCCGCCTGGCGCGCCGATTCGCGCATGGCAGCGTGGGTCATCGAGGCCGGATGCGCCACCAGGCTCTCGACCCCACCGAGGGATTCAGCGAGCGAAAAATAGTTCAGGCCGGCGACAAAGGCCTTGACCGCCGGAATACCGCCTGCGAGTTCAAAAGTCACGATCGCGCCGAAGCCGGATTGCTGGCGCAGCGCAATCTCGTGACCCGGATGCGTCGGCAGACCGGGATAAAATACCCGCGCCACCTGGGGCTGCTGCACTAACCAATTCGCCAACTCCTGCGCATTACGTCCATGCACCGCGAGCCGCGCGTGCAACGTCCGCAGACCCCGCAGCGTCAGGAAACTATCGAACGCCGAGCCGGTCAGCCCGAGACAGTTCGCCCACCACCCCAAGCGCTCATGCAACTCCGCGCGCGCTGCGATCACCGCGCCCCCGACCACATCGCTGTGGCCGTTGATGTACTTGGTGGTCGAGTGCACGACCAGATCCGCGCCCAAACGCAGCGGCTGCTGCCAGGCCGGCGACAGAAAGGTGTTGTCCACCACGATCAACGCCCCGGCAGCCTTGCCGAGCGTGGCCACGGCGGCGATGTCGGTCAGGCGCAGCAGCGGATTGCTCGGCGTCTCGATCCACAGCATCGCCGCCGGCTGCGACAAGGCAGCGTGCAGGGCCGCTTCGTCGGCAAAGTCCACGAAGTCGACCTGCAGGTCGCCGCGCCGGTGCAGCGCGTCAAACAGCCGGTAGGTGCCGCCGTAGCAATCGTGCGGCGCGAGCACGCGCGGATGCGCGGGCAGGATTTGCAGGCACAGCGTGATCGCACCCATGCCCGAGGCGGTGACCACGGCCCCGGCGCCGCCCTCGAGGTCGGCCAGCGCGGCGCTGAGCAGATCGCGGGTCGGATTGCCGGAGCGCGAGTAGTCATAGGCGCGCTTGTCACCGTAGCCGCGAAAGGCGTAGGTCGCGCTCAGATGAATCGGCGGCACGACCGCGCCGGTCACATCGTCGCTCTCCAGGCCGGCGCGCACCGCGCGCGTGATGGGATCAGCGGGCTCGCTCACTCAGGCTCTCCGTATAGACACTGGAATATCGGCTGCAACTGCGTTGCCTCCTTGAGGAAGCCGTCATGACCGTGCGCTGAGGACAGCTCATGCAGCCGTGCGCGCGGCAGTCGGGCCGCCAGCGCTTGCATATCCCCGATGGGCACCAACTGGTCCTCGCGTACGGCCACCAGCGTGGTGGGCACGGTGATGCGCCGCGCATCGACTGCGTGCAGATCGATGGACTCGGACAGACACAGGAAGGACTCCGGCAGATACCGCGCCGCGTAGTCGCGCCCGCGCGCCATCAGGTACTGCTCGACGGGGAATACGAAGCGACTCTCGCCGGCGCTGGGCCCGAACGCGAAGCGCGCGGCAAACTCCTGCGGACTGCGGTAGGTCGCCATGGCCAGCGCGCGCGCCAACTCCAGTCCTTCCGCGGGCCGTCCCACCGAGAGCGCAAAGCGCACGATGCGCCGCTGCACGCTGCGCCAGGCGGTCGCCATCGGGTGGGTTCGATCCGCGGCGCTGAGCACCAGCAGTCGCTCGACCCGCTCGGGGTAGCGCTCGGCAAACGCCAGAGCCACCATGCCGCCATAGGAGGCCCCGACAATGGCGCGCAGACGCTCGATCTGCAGGTGATCGATCAGGCCGCGCAGCGCCTCGGCCTGATCGTAGCTCGAAAGACTCGGGAACTCGCCGCCAGCCACCGGTCCCGTCGACTGACCGCTGGCGCCCAGGTAATCGATGCCGAGCACGCGCAGCCGCCCGCTGTCGAGCGCGCGCCCTGGGCCGGCGAGCTCGGACCACCAGCCCTCGCCGGGGGATTGGACATCGAACACGCGCCGGTGTGCCGAGATTCCCCCGATGGCGAGCACCACCGGGGCCTGAGGCGCACCGTCCAGGCGCCAGCCGAGCTTCGCCTGCTCGAGACTACCGCCATGGTGCAGCGGAAAGCGCCCGGGCCAATGCCATACCCCTTGCTCCGTCGGAACTCCCGTGGGATCGGTAACTTTTGGGGCAAAATTCATCACGCTCCGCAGTGCCTGTCGTGCGTCATCCCGGCACTCCTGCGGATCGGCGTCTGGACGAGCCGCGCCCCGGCAAAATCGCAAGGCAGCGGCGCATCGGTCGGCCCTCATCTATCGGCCCGTAGCCCATGGCTACGGCACCGCAGGAGTTGGCACCATGTCGGATTTCCGACGGTTGCCCCGGCGTCGAAGGGCCTTTCCCTCAGCCGGTCTCGATGAGTGGGCGAAGTCTAGAGGGCAGTGCCCGGACCGGTCAAGCGCCGCCGTGGCGCGCGGGCACTTGCAACGTCTGTCACAATACGCTAGTGTAATAGCGCATTAATACACCCGACCGATATTCGAGCCCAAATCCATGAAGTCCCACCGGCTATTGTCCGCGCGGCAGGAGGCCCTGGCCGAGCGCAACCTGGTCGCGGCCATCCAGACGCTGCGCAGCGTCGAGGAGTGCCGCGCGTTTCTGCGCGACCTGTGCACGCCCGCGGAGCTGCAGGCCATGGCCGACCGCTGGGCGGTCGTCGAGTGCCTGCGCCGTGGCATGCCCTATCGCGAAATCCAACGTCAGACCGGTGTCAGTGTGACCACGATCGGGCGCGTAGCGCGCTATCTGGCTTCCGGCAACGGCGGTTATTCCCTGGCGGCGCAGCGCGTCGATGGAGCGCAGCATGGATAAGCCCGCTCGCATCAAGCTCGCGGTGCAGAAGTCCGGCCGCCTGACCGATCCATCGCTCGATCTGCTCGCGCGCTGCGGTCTGAAGCTCTCGCGCGGCAAGGACCAGCTCATGGGTTTCGGCGAGAACATGCCGCTCGATGTGCTGTTCGTGCGCGACGACGACATCCCGGACCTGGTGCAGGAAGACGTCTGCGATCTGGGTCTGGTGGGCCGCAACGTACTGGAGGAAAAGCGCCTGGCGCTGGCCGCGCGCGGCACGCCCGCGCGCTTTCAGGCCCTGCGCACGCTCGATTTCGGACGCTGCCGGCTCTGCCTCGCAGTGCCTCTCGACCACGACTATGGCGGCCTGCCATCGCTGCAGGGCAAGCGTATCGCCACCACCTACCCGTACCTGCTGGGCCGTTTCCTCGAGCAACATGGCATCGCGGCCGAGATCGTCAGGCTCTCCGGCTCCGTGGAGATTGCACCGCGACTCGGACGTGCGGACCTGATCTGCGACCTGGTCGCGACCGGCTCGACGCTGCAGGCCAATCACCTGCGCGAAGTGGAGACGGTGCTCGAGAGCCACGCGGTACTGATTCGCACCCCGATCGCGCTGGCGCCCGAAAAGAATGAGTGGGTCGAGCGGCTACTGCTGCGCATCGAGGGCGTCGAGCAGGTCAAGGAGAGCAAATACATCATGCTGCATGCGCCGCGCTCGGCGCTGCCGGCCATCCGGCTGCTGCTGCCCGGCAGCGAGTCGCCGACGATCATCCCGCTCGAAGGCTCACCGGACCGCGTCGCCGTGCACGCGGTTTGCCGCGAGAACGTGTTCTGGGAAACCCTCGAGAGCCTGAAGAAAGCCGGGGCGAGCGCGCTGCTGGTGCTGCCGGTCGAGAAGATGTTGGCCTAGGGAATATCGCCGTGGAGATTCTCGACTGGCAAGCCTTGGATCCAACGCAGCGCCGCGCCGCGCTGGCGCGCCCGGCCGCAGGGCTTGCGTCCCAAACCCTCGCACAGGCGCAGGCCATCATCGATGCGGTGCGCGCGCACGGCGATGCAGCCATCGCCCGCTACGCGCGTGAGCTCGACGGCGTCGAGCTCGCGCAATTTGAGATCACGCGCGCGGAATTCGCCGCGGCGCGCACGCAATTGCAGCCGGCGCAGTTCGCGGCGCTGGAGCGCGCGATCGCCAATGTCGAGACCTTCCATCGCGCCGCACTGCCGGCCCCGGTCGCGCTCGAGGTACAGCCCGGCGTGCACTGTGAGCGGCTGATACGTGCGATCACGGCGGTGGGCCTGTATGTGCCTGCGGGCTCAGCCCCTCTGCCCTCCACGGTCATCATGCTGGCGGTGCCGGCGCGTATCGCCGGCTGCCCGCGGCGCGTGCTGTGCACACCGCCGCAGCGCAACGGCCTGGCCAGTGCCGCGGTGCTCGTGGCCGCGGAGCTGTGCGGCATCGAGCAGGTGTTCAAGATCGGCGGTGCGCAGGCGATTGCCGCCCTCGCCTACGGCAGCCAGAGCGTGCCGAAAGTCGCCAAGATCTTCGGGCCCGGCAACGCCTGGGTCACCGCGGCCAAGCAATTGGTGGCGGCCGATCCGGACGGCGCCGCGCTCGATATGCCGGCGGGCCCCTCGGAAGTGCTCGTGATCGCCGATGACAGTGCGCGTGCGGATTTCGTCGCCGCCGACCTGCTGGCGCAGGCCGAGCACGACCCGTGTGCGCAGGCCCTGCTCGTGACGACTTCCAGAACCCTGGCAATGCAGGTTGCCGCAGCCGTGGCAACGCAGATGCCGGCGCTGTCGCGGCTGACCATATTGCAGCAATCGATCGCCGCCTCGCGCATCCTGATGGTGCCGGATCTGCAAACCGCGCTGGCGGTCAGCGAAGCCTACGCGCCCGAGCATCTGATCATCGAGACGCGCGCGCCGCGCGCGTTGCTCGATGGGGTACACAATGCCGGTTCGGTGTTTCTCGGCAGCTGGTCGCCCGAGCCCATGGGCGATTACTGCTCCGGCACCAACCACGTGTTGCCGACGTATGGCTACGCGCGTGCCTACAGCGGGCTGTCGGTCATGGACTTCACACGGCGCATGACGGTCCAGGAGCTCAGCGCGCAGGGCTTGCGCGACCTGGGGCCCACCGCCAGCACGCTCGCGCGGCTCGAGGGCCTGGATGCGCACGCGGCCGCGGTCGAGCTGCGACTCGAGGCACTGCGGCGGGACTGCGCCGCATGAGCTGGCTCACCGAGATTGCGCGCCCCGAGATCCGCACGCTGCGAGCGTATGAGCACGCCCTCTGGGAGCCGGGACTGGTGCGTCTGCACGCTAACGAACTTCCATGGCGAGCCCATGGCGATACCTCGCAGGCCGGACTCAACCGCTATCCCGAGCCACACCCGCACGCCCTGACCGCGGCGCTGGCCCGCTTCTACGGCGTCGAGGCGCCGATGCTGCTGGCCTGTCGAGGCAGCGATGAGGCGATCGATCTGCTGATCCGCAGCTACTGCCGGGCCGGCGCCGATGCCGTGATCGTGTGCCCGCCGACTTTCGGCATGTACGCCGTCGCCGCCCGCGTTCAGGGGGCAACGGTGATCGAGGTGCCGTTGCGGCGTGAAGCCGGCTATGACTGCGATTTCGAGGCGGTGCGCGCGCAGTGCACGGGCGGCGTGAAACTGGTGTTCCTGTGCTCGCCCAACAATCCCACCGGCAATCGCTTCGAACCCGGGGCGATTGTCGCTCTCGCGCGGACGCTGCAGGGCCGCGCCTTGGTCGTGGTCGATGAGGCCTATGTCGAATTCGCCGACGGCCCGTCGCTGATCGCACAGCTCGCGGCCCAACCGGGGCTCATCGTGCTGCGCACACTGTCCAAGGCCTACGCTCTTGCGGGTGCGCGCTGCGGCGCGCTGATCGCACACCCCGACGTGGTCGCGCTGCTGCGTAAGGTCATACAGCCCTACGCGGTCACACAGCTGACGATCGAGGCGGTATTCAACATGCTCGAGCCCGAGGCCCTTGATGAAGCGCGCGCGCGGTGTGCGACCATCAGGGCGGAGCGTGCGCGCGTAGCCGCGGCGCTGCGCGAGCGCGACAGTGTGCGCCAGGTGTGGCCGAGCGAGGCCAATTTCCTGCTGGTGGAATTCGACGACGCGCTCAGCGCGCTGCGCCGCGCGCATGATGCCGGAGTACTGGTGCGTGATCTGCACGCGGCCCCAGGACTGACGCAGGCCTTGCGCATCAGCATCGGCAGTCCGGAACACAACGATCGCCTGCTCGCGAGCCTGGCATGAACGACGTACCTATTCTCTTTGTCGATCGCGACGGCACCTTGATCGAGGAGCCGAGCGATGAACAGGTGGATCGCCTCGACCAGGTCCGCTTGCTGCCCGGCGTGTTCGCGGCATTGCAGACGCTGCAGCGTGCCGGCTACCGGCTGGTGATGGTGAGCAACCAGGACGGCCTGGGCACCGAGCACCTGCCGCGCGAGCATTTCGAGCAGGTGCATCAGTTCGTGTTGCAACTGTTCAGCTCACAGGGCATCGAATTCGATGCCGTGTTCATCTGCCCACATTTCCTCCATGAGCAGTGCGAGTGCCGCAAGCCGCGCACCGGACTCGTGAACCCATATCTGCAAACGCACAGCATGGACCGCGAACGCAGCGCGATGATCGGTGATCGCGACACCGATCTGGAATTCGCGCGCCAGCTCGGTATTCGTGGCTTGCGGGTTCGCACAGACGGGACGCCAGAAGAGCGCTGGCCGGCGCTGGTACACGCACTGCTCGCACGCCGCGCCACCGTCAAGCGAACCACACGCGAGACCGCCGTCGAAGTGCAGATCGAACTCGACAGCACCGCTTTCGGACGCATAGACACCGGCATCGGCTTTTTCGATCACATGCTCGAGCAGCTGGCCAAGCACGGCGGCTTCGAGCTGCAGTTGCGCTGTCGCGGCGATCTGCACATCGATGAGCACCACACGGTCGAGGACTGTGGCCTGGCGATCGGCGAAGCGTTGCGGCGCGCGCTCGGCGACAAGAGTGGCATTGGGCGCTACGGCTTCCTGCTGGCGATGGATGAAAGCGAAGCGCAGGTGGCGATCGACCTCTCGGGACGCGCGTATTTCGTGTTCGAGGGGCGCTTCGGCCGCGAGCAGGTGGGCGCGCTGCCGAGCGAGCTGGTGCCGCATTTCTTCCGCTCGCTTAGCCAAGCGCTGGGCGCGGCCCTGCACCTCACGGTGCGCGGCGAGAACACCCATCACATGATCGAGGCCTGTTTCAAGGGCGTCGGTCGCGCACTGCGGCCGGCGCTGCGCCGAGACGGCCACGATCTGCCGAGCACCAAAGGCATACTGTGAGCCCGGCGGCCGACGTGGCCATCATCGACAGCGGCGGCGCCAACCTCGCCTCGCTGCGCTATGCACTCGATCGCCTGGGCGCGAGTTCGGTCGTGAGTGCCGATGCCGCGCTGATCGCCGCCGCGCCGCGCGTGCTGTTGCCCGGCGTCGGCGCGGCCGCCGACGCGATGGCGCGCCTGCGCTCGAGCGGCCTGGATCGGCTCATTCCGCAATTGCGCGCGCCATTGCTCGGTATTTGTCTGGGGATGCAATTGCTGTTCGAACACTCGGCCGAGGGTGACACGGCTTGCCTGGGCGTGATCGACGGACAGATCGAGCGCCTGCGGGCCGCACCGGGATTGCCCGTGCCGCACATGGGATGGAACACCCTGGAGATCCAGTGCGAGGATCCGCTGCTCGCCGGCATCGGCGCGGCCGATCGCCTGTATTTTGTGCACAGTTACGCCGCGCCCGTGTGCGAGGGCACGCTCGCCTCGGTGCACTACGGCGGCGAGCTGTGCGCTAGCGTGCGCCGCGATAATTTCCGCGGCGTGCAGTTTCATCCCGAGCGCTCCTCGGCGGCCGGCGCACGCATCCTGCGCAACTTTCTCGCGCTCCCATGTTGCTGATCCCCTCCATCGATCTGCGCGCCGGTGCGTGCGTGCGCCTGTTCAAGGGCGATTTCGCCGCGGAAACGCGCTACCAGCTCGACGCGCACGAACTGCTGGCGCGATATCGCACGCTCGGCGCAAGCTGGCTGCATGTGGTGGATCTTGACGGCGCCCGCGACGGCACGCTCGGCAATCTGGCCCTGATCCATGCGCTGGCCTCGCAGCGTGCGTTGCGTCTGCAGGTGGGCGGCGGCGTGCGCGGCGCTGAGGTCATCGACGACCTGCTGACGCACGGCGTCGCGCGCGTCGTCATCGGCAGCGCCGCGGTGGAGCGACCTGAGGATGTCGGCCGCTGGCTGCGCAGCTACGGACCCGAGCGTATCTGTCTGGCCTTCGACGTACGGCTCGACGCGCTCGCCGTACCGCGCCTGCATACCCGCGGCTGGAAGCAAAAGACCGCGCTGTCGCTGTGGGACGCGGTGGCCGAATTCACCGATGACGGCCTCAGGCACGTGCTGTGCACCGACATCGAACGCGACGGTGCGCTAGCAGGACCGAACCTCGCGCTCTATATCGAGGCGCTGCAGCGCTTCCCGCAAATCCAGTGGCAAGCCTCGGGCGGCATCGCCAGCGGCAGCGACTTGAACGCGCTCGCCGCGCTCGGCGTGCCGGCCGCAATCAGCGGCAAGGCACTGCTCGAAGAGCGCATTTCATTCGAGGAGCTGCGGTTATTCTTGCCAAACGCATAATCCCCTGTCTTGATGTCAGGCAAGGCCAGGTGGTCAAAGGCGTACGATTTCGCGATCACCGCGTGGTCGGTGACATACTCGAGCTGGCGACGCGCTATCGCGACGAGGGCGCCGACGAACTGGTGTTCTACGACATCACCGCCAGTCCCGAGGGCCGCTCGGTCGACCGCGCCTGGGTCACGCGTGTAGCCCGCGTACTGGACATCCCGTTCTGCGTCGCCGGCGGCATCCGCTCGGTCGCAGACGCCGAACAGGTGCTCAATGCCGGTGCGGAAAAAATCTCGGTGAACTCCCCGGCCCTGTCGGATCCGCAGCTCATCGACCGCTTGAGTGCGCGCTTCGGTGCCCAGTGCGTCGTGGTCGGCATCGACAGCCAGAGCACCGCCGAGGGCTATCGTGTTTATCAATTCACCGGCGATCCCTCGCGCACCGTCGACTCCCGGCGCGACACATTAGCCTGGGTGCGCGAAGTGCAGCAGCGAGGCGCTGGCGAGATCGTGCTCAATTGCATGGCCGCCGACGGCACGCGCGCCGGCTACGACATCGAACAGCTGCGCTGCGTGCGCGCACTGTGCGACGTGCCGCTGGTCGCCTCGGGCGGCGCCGGCACGCCAGCGCACTTCCAGCGCGCGTTTCAGGAAGCACAGGTCGATGCGGCGCTGGCCGCGAGCGTGTTTCACAGCGGCGCGATCGCTATCGGCGATCTCAAGCGCGAGCTGCGCCGCGGCGGCCTCGAGGTGCGGTTGTGAACCTCACCCTCGAAGATATCGAGCGCATCGACTGGGACAAAGGTGCCGGCCTGGTACCCGCGATCGTGCAGGATGCGCACAGCGGCAGCGTGCTGATGCTCGGCTATATGAATCGCGAGGCGCTGCAAGCCACACTCAAGAGTGGGCGCGTGGTGTTCTTCAGCCGCTCAAAGCAGCGCCTGTGGCAGAAAGGGGAAACTTCCGGACACTCACTCGAGCTGCGCGCGCTGCGCCTGGACTGCGATGCCGATACCCTGCTGTTGAGCGCAGAGCCCGCGGGGCCTGTGTGCCATACCGGCACCGCCACCTGCTTTGGCGATGAGCCGCTGGCGGCCGCAGCGCGCTTGAGCTTCCTGGCGCAGCTCGAGCAGATCATCGCGCAGCGCGTTGCCGAAAATCCCGAAGGCAGCTACACCGCGCGCCTGGTCCAGAGCGGCGTGCGGCGCGTGGCACAGAAGGTCGGCGAGGAAGGCCTGGAAGTCGCCCTCGCCGGCTGCGGCGAGGACGATGGCGCGCTCTTGGGCGAATGCGCCGATCTGCTCTATCACCTGCTGGTGCTGCTGCGCGCGCGCGCGCTTTCGCTCGATCAGGTCATCGAGGTATTGCGGGCGCGTCACGCGAGCACGATGTCGATGGCCGGCTCGCGCAAGTTGTAGCGCGAACTCATGGCCCGACCGTAGGCGCCGACATTGGCGATCAGCATGACATCGCCCTCGCGCGTCGGCGGCAGCAGCCGATCGTGTCCGAGGAAATCGGCGCTCTCGCAGATCGGCCCGACCACGTTGGCGATCTCGCTCGCGGGCTCATCGATGCGCGTGAGATTGACGATCTCGTGCCAGGCACCGTAGAGAGCCGGACGGATCAGCGAGTTCATGCCCGTGGCGATACCGACGTAACGAATCTCGTCCTTGGACTTGGTCTGCGTGACGCGCGCGATCAGCGCCCCGGACTCCGCCACCAGGTAACGCCCCGGCTCGATCCACAGCGCGATGCCCGGGCGGTTCTGCTTTGCGGCGAGCAACGCGGTATCGAGCTGGCGCAGATCCAGCTCCGGCTGATCGTGGCCGTCGGGCACGCCGAGGCCGCCGCCGACATCCACCACGCGCACGTGGGGAAAGTGCGGAACCAGATCAAGCAGGCAGGCGGCCACGTCGGACCAGTTTTCGGCATTGAAGATGCCGCTGCCCGAGTGCGCATGCAGCCCGACCACGATGGCGCCATGGCGCTCGACCAGCCGCCCCAATTCCTGGAGCTCGGCGAGCGGTACACCGAATTTCGCATGCGCCCCGGCCGTGCGCACGTGGTGGTGGTGCCCGCGTCCGGTGCCGGTATCGATGCGAATGAAGACGCTGCGAGCGCGAAACAACTCGCCCCAATTGCGCAGCACGTAGAGGTTGTCGAGCGTGAGGGTAATGCCCGCCTCGAGCGCCCAGCGATATTCCTCACGGCCGGCAAAATTGGGCGTGAACAAGATGCGACTGCGATCGAGCCCCGGCACGCTCGCCAGCAGATGTTCGATCTCGCCGCGCGAGACACATTCGAAGCCTAAGCCCTCGGCCGCCAACAGCCGCAGGATCTGGGCGTTCGGATTGGCCTTCATGGCGTACAGCACGCGCTCGACTGATTGCAGTCCTTTGAGTGCCTGCGCCGCGGCAACGATCACCGCCGGGTCGTACACATAGGCGCAATCATGCTGTGCCGCGAGTGCGAGCAGCTCTGCGCGCCGCGCGCGCCACCAGCTCTCGCGCGGCGCGGGTTGCTGTTCCGGCCGGGCGAACAGCTGCTCCCAGGTCGGTCCGAGGATCGCGCCCGTGCGTACCGGCCGGATCAACCGCTCGTGCAGTGCATTGACCAGCCGGTCGCCCTGGCTCTCATCGACCACGAAGCTGAAGTTCAGGTCATTGGCGGCCTGGCTCAGCAGATACACGCGCTGCTCGGCGAACAGTTCGAATGCTGCGCCGAGCTGATGAAGGATGCCGCGGATGTTGCGGCCCACCAGGCTCACCGACGCGCACGGACCGAGCACCTGTACCCGGCAGAGCTGCGAGAGATCGCCGATCAGCGCCTCGATGAGCCTCTGATCGAGCGCGTTGGCGGCCGGGTCGAGCGACACGGTGACATTGGTCTCGGAGGTGGAGATCAGATCGACCGACAGGCCGTGACGCTTGAAGATCTGAAACGCGTCGGCCAGAAAGCCAACTTCATGCCACATCCCGGGGCTCTCGAGCGTGACCAGCGTGATGCCCTTCTTGATACAGACCGCCTTGACCTGCGCCACACCGTCGCCGCCATCGGCACTGATGTGCGTGCCTTCGAACGTCGGGCTGTGCGTGGCGTAGATCGCGATCGGAATACGCTGCGATTTGGCGGGCAGGATGCAGCGCGGGTGCAATACCTTGGCGCCGCTGGAGGCGATCTCCTGTGCCTCGTCGTAGTGCAGCGAGCGCAGCAATCGCGCATGCGGTGTTGCCCGCGGATTGGCGCTGAACAGGCCCGGCACGTCGGTCCAGATCTCCAGTCGTTCCGCCACCAGCTTGGCCGCGAAATAGGCCGCGGAGGTGTCCGAACCGCCGCGCCCCAGCAACACGGTATCGCCGGCAGCGTCGCTGGCGATGAAGCCCTGGGTCACGATCACGCCCGAGAGCGCATCGAGCTGCGCCCTGAGTGCCGAATCCGGGGAGTAGTCGCAGCTCGCCGAGAGAAAATTGGCGCGCACCGACGCCCCGACCCGCTGTTCGGCGTTGAGCCCGCGCCGCGCATCCCACCATTGCGCTTCTAGCCCAGAGGCGGCGAGATAGCGCGCTCCGAGCTCGGTGGCCATGAGCTCACCGCTCGACAATACGCGAGCGCGCGTGCGATCACTGACCTCACCCATCAGCGCGATGCCCGCAGCCATATGCCGTAGTTCCGAGAAGTAGTGCTCGAGCTCGGCGCTCGCGCCAATGCCGAGTTCGCCGGCCAGCGCGCTATGGCGCTGTTCGATGTCCGTCAGCGTCGCTTCGTGCGTGCCGGCGAGCGCGGCCACCAGCAGCGTCTCGAGCCGATCGGTGATGCCGCTGACCGCCGAATGCACGACCAGTACCCGCGTGCCCGCGGCCAGCCGCGAGCGCACCACGGCGGCGATGTTGCGCCAGTTGGCCAAATTCGAAACGCTCGTGCCGCCGAACTTGAGCACGACCCAGGAAGACTGGTCGCGTGGAGCCATAGCCTATCCGTGTGTGAGGGAGCGAGCCGGGAGCGACGTGCAGTGGATACTGCAACGCCTGGCCAGCGGCTCAGAGCTCGTCGTCGTCGAAGACGTCGCGCAGGTCTTTTTCCAGTTTTTTGTCGGCCAGCACTTCCTCGAGCCGGCTCCATGCCGCCTTGCCACGCTTGCCTTGCGCGCGCACCCGTTTGTCGACGCGGGCCAGCAAACCGTCGTAATCGGTGCTGTCCTCGGTCTCAGCGATGAATTCCTCGTCCAGGTCGAAGCTCTCGTTATCGCGTTCAGACATCGTATTTTCGCTGAAGAAATGTCGTCTAATCAGTAGGTTATACGGACCGAGGCCCGCTTCAGGCAGCGAACTATAGCTGATTTGCGCCGCGGTTCAACTATCCAGCGCGGAACTGCTATTTGACCGTGGCGGCATCGGGGCCGCCATCGGCATTGAGTGCCGACAGATCGGCTTCAAGACCGACCGTGGCCAGCACGCCGTCGGCTTTCTGCAATACTTCCCGGGCGTAGTCCCAATGGATGGCGACCGTGCTGTCGCCGACCGCCGTGCGCAGCAGCTCGGCGAACTGATCCACATCGGGCTCGAAACTCTGGCCCTCCGCGTCCACCGGCGGATGCGCTTCGAGCAATAGCTCGCCGTCGACCCACGCCACCTTGACCGGCTCGTTGACGAGGCGCACCGCAGTGCCGACTGGAATCATTGGAAACAGTGCCGCCACGTCGTTGGGATACATGCGGATGCAGCCATGCGTGACCGCAAGTCCCACGGCAATGGGATTGTTGGTGCCATGGATCAAGTAGGTACCACCGCCGGCGGCCAGCCGCATGGCATAGGCGCCCAGCGGATTATCGGGCCCGGGCGGCACGCTCGCGGGCAGCGGATCGCCGGCGGCAGCGTGCTCCTTACGCACCGAGTCGGGCGGAAACCAGATCGGATCCTTCTGCTTGGCGATCACGTGGGTGAGGCCAAGCGGCGTACGCCAGTCCATCTTGCCGATGCTGACCGGATAGGTAATGACCTCTTGGGGCTTACCGCGTACCGGCTTGGGGTAGTAATAGAGTCGATGCTCGGGCAGGTTGACCACGATGCCCTCGTGCGGACCGGTGGGCAGGATATGGCGGCCGGGAATGGTGAGCTCTTTACCGGCACCAGGCAGCCATGGGTCGACGCTGGGGTTGACGCGAATGAGCTCTTCCGAGCCGAGGCTGTAGGTGCGCGCCAGATCGTAGAGCGTGTCCTCGTAAACGGTCATGACCGTCTGATCCGCGCCGACTACCGTATCCGCGGGATTCGTGAGCGGATAGACCGTGGCCCGCGAGGGCACAGCTGCGCTGAGCCCCAGCAGGGTCAGCAACGCGGCAGTGCCGCCCGATTGAACATAACGCAGCATTCTTGGCCTTATCCTGTCAATCCAGACAGTTAGACTAGCATGTGACAGTGAATGTTCAGACTGGTTTGGTGCGGCCATCTTCAAGCTGATATTCACCCTGCGAACAGATACCATACGAATGTATGGTATCCGAATTCCCCCTCCCCTTAAGCCCCCGCCAGCAGCAGATCCTGCAGCGGATCACTGAGTTCATCGCGCAGCAGGGGCGGCCACCGACCCGCGCCGATCTGGCACGAGCGCTGGGCCTGCGCAATCGCCAGGGTATCGATCAGCATCTGCGTGCGCTCGAACGCAAGGGTTACCTGCAGCTCGAACCCGGGATCGCGCGCGGCTTACGCGTGTTGCACAGCGAATCGATGGCGCAGGCAAGCCCGGCATCGCAACGCAGCGCCCTGCTGCCGCTCTATGGGCGAGTCGCCGCCGGGATACCCACCCTGGCACAGAGCAATATCGAAGAGGAGATCGCACTCGATCGGGCACTGTTTCGCCCTCGTGCCGATTTTCTGCTGCGCGTCCATGGCCAGAGCATGCGCGATGCAGGCATTACCCCCCGCGACATCCTGGCCGTGCACCGCACGCCCGAGGCCGTGAATGGTCAGATCGTGGTGGCACGTTTAGGCGATGAAGCGACAGTAAAATTCTATCGCCGCGACGGCGCATTGCTGCGGCTCGAACCTGCCAACCCCGATTTCGCGCCGATTGAAATCGATCTGCGCACGCAGCCCTGGCAGATCGAAGGCGTCGTGGTCGGTATTGTGCGTACCGATCTGCTGCGACGGAGCTGAGCATGGGCGCGTTGACGCTCGATCAGCTCGCCCGTCTGTGCCACAACGGCGAGTGGCGCCGCTCCCCCCATCAGGCCGCACCCTCGGGCTTTGCAGAGCTCGATGCGAGCCTGCCCGGCGGCGGCTGGCCGGTCGGAGCCATCGCCGAGCTGATGCCCGAGGCGATGGGTATTGGGGAGCTGAGTTTATTAGTGCCGGCCTTGTCCAGGCTGGCCTGCGCGGGGCGGTACATCGCGTGGATTGCGCCGCCCTACCTGCCCTATGCGCCAGCGCTCGCGCAACGGGGCCTGCCGCTCAAGCGCATATTGATCATTCAAACCCGCGGCTTGCAGGAATCGCTGTGGGCCGCGGAACAGACACTGCGTTGCCCGGCGTTCGGTGCCGTGCTGAGCTGGCCAGCCGAAATCGCCGATAAAAATGTGCGCCGCCTGCAACTCGCGGCCGAAGCCGGCGGCAGTCTCGGCATTCTCTATCGCCCGGCCGAGGCCGCACGCGAACACTCACCGGCGGCCTTGCGGCTGCGGCTGCTCCCCACGGCCGATGGGCTCGCCGTGGAAATCCACAAATGCCGCGGCGGCCGCGCGGGCTTGCGCTTGCAGCTGCCACTGACGGCCATCCCCCACACGAGTCCTATCGATGCTCTGGCTGTGCGTTCGTTTGCCGCAACTCGCACGTGAAGCGATCGCAGGCGGTGCGGTATCCGCGAGCAGCGAAAGGGACCTGCTGGTCCAACGCGAAGCGCTCGAACGCCTGGCCGCCTGGGCCTATCAGTGGAGCAGCCTGATCAGTTATGCGCCGTGCGAGCCGCTGCTCTGGCTCGAGCTCGGTGCGAGCTGCACGCTGTTCGCTGGTCACGAGGCGCTGCTCGCGAGGATCCAGGCCGAACTCGTGCAGTTGGGCTACAGCCATATCTGCGCTCTCGCGCCTTCGCCCACCGCTGCGGCGCTACTGACGCATGCAACCGGCCAGCGCTATGTGCTGACAAAGGCGCAGCTGCGAGAACGACTCGATTCCCTGCCATTACAGTTGCTGGCTCTGCCGGCATCGACACTGGCTGCGCTGCACGCCTCGGGTCTGCGCCGCATAGGACAAGTCCTCGAATTGGCCGCCGCCGCGATCACGCGGCGCTTTGGGCCCGAAACCCAGCTCTATCTGCAGCGGCTGTGCGCACAGGCGAGCGATCCGCGGCCGGCCTGGCGCCCGCCCGAGACCTATAGCGCGCGCTGTGAATTCGGCAGCGATGTGCGCACGACGACCGCGCTGCTGTTCCCGCTGCAACGGCTGCTGCTGGAATTTCAGGGCTACCTGCGGGCCCGCGATTGCTCGGTGCAGCGCTTTACGCTCGAGTTCGAGCATTACCGCCGTCCGGTCAGCCGCGTGACCATCGGTTTGTCCGCCCCGGGGCGCGATGCGGCACAGTTTCTGACGCTGGTGCGCGAGCGCCTGCACTCGCTGCTGCTGCCCGCGCCCGTGAACGCATTGCGGCTGCAAGCGCTCGAGTTCACCTCGCCGGCCATCGTGCAGGGGGATCTGTTCGGCAGCGACGCGCAGCCCTTGCAGCAGCTGCAGCGGCTGCTCGATCGCCTGCGCGCACGGCTCGGCGAGAGCAGCATCCATGCCTTGCAGCTGCATGCCGATTACCGCCCGGAGCGCGGCTGGCGCTTCGTCGCCCCGGAGACCTCGACGGCTTCGAGCTCAAACAGCGCCCTGCCGGAGACGGCCGCGCCGGCACGGCCCTGTTGGCTGCTTCCTGAGCCGATACGCATCGACGCCCCCTCTGAACTGCTGCGCGGACCCGAGCGCATCGAGAGCGGGTGGTGGGATGAGGGCGATGTGAGGCGCGACTACTACCGCGCGCGCACCGGCGAGGGCACGCAGGTTTGGGTGTTTCGCGACCGGCGCGGCGGCGAGTGGTATCTGCAGGGCCTGTGGGCATGAGCGGCTACGCCGAGTTGCACGCCTTGAGCAACTTCAGCTTTCTGCGCGGCGCTTCGCATCCGGCCGAGCTGATCGCTCGTGCGCATGCGCTTGGGTATAGCGCACTCGCGCTGACCGATGAGTGCTCGCTCGCCGGTGTGGTGCGCGCGCACGAGGCCAGAGGTGCGCTGCCGGAGGCAGCCGCGGGCGCGGACTTCAAGCTCATCGTCGGCGCCGAATTCCGCACCGTCTGCGGCCTGAAGCTGGTGTTGCTCGCACCTTCGCAGCGAGCCTACGGGCAAATCTGCCAGCTCATCACGCTCGGCCGGCGGCGCTCGAAGAAAGGCGAGTATCGATTGAACCGGGCGGATTTCGAGACCGGTCTGACCGACTGTCTGGCGCTGTGGGTGCCCCCAAGGCAGGCGAGTGAAGCACAGGCGCGGTGGTTGCGGGATTTTTTCAGCGACCGTAGCTGGTTGGCCGTGGAACTGCATCGCGGCGACGATGACAGCGCGCATCTGGCGCAATTGTGCGCATTGTCGCAACGCTGCGGTGTGCCCGCGGTCGCCGCCGGCGATGTGCATATGCACGTGCGCTCGCGCCGCGCCCTGCAGGATGTGCTCACCGCCGTGCGCCACGGCTGCACCATCGATGAGGCCGGCTGGCGGCTGCATCCGAACGCCGAGCGGCATCTGCGCTCATTGGCGCAGTTGCGCGCCCTCTACCCGCGAGCGCTGCTCGATCAGAGCCTGGCGATCGCCGAACGCTGCGCCTTCTCGCTCGCGCAATTGCATTATGAGTATCCGCCGGAACTCGTGCCTGCCGGCCTCACGGCCAGCGAGCATCTGCGTGCCTTGACCGAGACGGGTCTGCGACGCCGCTGGCCGCAGGGGGTGCCGGCGCCGGTGCGCGAGTTGGTCGGGAAGGAGCTGGCTTTGATCGCCGAGCTGCGCTACGAGCATTTCTTCCTGACGGTGCACGATCTGGTCGCGTATGCGCGCAAGGAGCACATCCTCTGTCAGGGTCGAGGCTCGGCCGCCAACTCCGCGGTCTGCTATGCGCTCGGCATCACCGAAATCGATCCGGCGCGCACCCAGTTGCTGTTCGAGCGTTTCATCAGCCGCGAGCGCAACGAGCCGCCGGACATCGATGTCGACTTCGAGCACGAGCGGCGCGAGCAGGTCATACAGTACATCTACCGCAAGTACGGCCGCGAACGCGCCGCGCTCGCCGCGACCGTGATCTGCTATCGCACGCGCAGCGCGATCCGCGATGTAGCGCGCGCGCTCGGCATCGGCAACGACGACATCCATCGCCTGACGCGATTGCAGATGTGGTGGGAGCAGCCGGGCGAGATTCAGCAGGCGGCAGCGGAAGGCATCGAACCGGCGCGGCTGGGCCTGCTCACGCAGCTGGTGCGCGAGCTGGTCGGCTTCCCGCGCCATCTGTCGCAGCACGTCGGCGGCTTCGTGATCTCCGGCGAACCGCTGAGCACGCTGGTGCCGATCGAGAATGCCGCGATGGCGGAGCGCACCGTGATCCAATGGGACAAAGACGATCTGGAGTCGCTCGGTCTGTTGAAAGTCGATGTGCTGGCGCTCGGCATGCTCACGGCGTTGCGCCGCTGTTTCGACCTCATCGACAGCTATCGCGGCACCAAGCTCTCGATGCAGGACATTCCCGCCAAGGACACGGCCACTTTCGACATGATCTGTCGCGCCGAGACCGTGGGTGTATTCCAGATCGAGTCGCGCGCCCAGATGAGCATGCTGCCGCGCCTGCGGCCGCGCTGCTTCTACGACCTCGTGATCGAAGTCGCGATCGTGCGGCCCGGTCCGATCCAGGGCGACATGGTGCATCCCTATCTGCAGCGACGCGAGAACCCCCACACTGTCACTTACCCGAGCGAGGCGCTCAAGAGCGTGCTGCAGCGGACGCTCGGTGTGCCGATCTTCCAGGAACAGGTCATGCAGATCGCGATCGTCGCCGCGGGTTTTACCCCCGGCGAGGCCGATGGGCTGCGCCGCGCCATGGCGGCCTGGAAACGCCGCGGCGGACTCACGCCCTATCGCGAGCGGCTGCTCAGCGGCATGGCGCACAACGGCTATCCGAGCGAATTCGCCGAACAGATCTATAAACAGATCCTCGGCTTTGGCGAATACGGCTTCCCCGAATCGCACGCGGCTTCCTTCGCACTGTTGACCTACATCTCCTGCTGGCTCAAATGCCACGAGCCCGCGGCCTTCGCCGCGGCGCTGATCAACAGTCAGCCGATGGGTTTTTACGCGCCGGCCCAGATCACCCAGGAGTTGCGCCGCGGCGGCGTGACGGTGCTGCCGGTGGATGTGACCGTGAGTCTCTGGCATTGCACGCTCGAGCGCGGGACCCAGGGGCCGGCGCTGCGTCTAGGCCTGTGCCTGGTGCGCACGCTGCCCGGGGCCGATGCCGAACGCATCGTCGCCGCACGGGCCGAACGGCCTTTCAGCGACATCGATGAACTGAGCGCTCGCGCGCAACTGTCCCGGCGCGCGGTCCAGGCGCTGGCCGCAGCCGGCGCGCTCAGTGCCTTGAGTGTGCACCGGCACGAAGCCCACTGGCGCGCACTCGGCGTGGAACGACTGCCCGGGCTGGTCGAAGGATTATCGGCCCGAGAAGCGCCGGCGGCATTGCCGGAGCCGACCGAAAGCCAGAATATCCTCGCCGATTATCGGCATCTAGGACTCACGATCGGACGCCATCCGCTGGCGCTGCTGCGCCCAAGGCTCTCGCGCAGAGGATTTCGCAGCGGCAGCGACCTCTTGCTGCTGCCTGATGGGATCAGCGTGCGCGTCGCAGGATTGATCACGCATATGCAGCAGCCGGCGACGGCCTCGGGCGTGGTCTTCGCCTCGCTCGAGGACGAAACCGGCATCGTCAACGTGATTCTCTGGCCCAAATTGTTCGCCGCCCAGCGACGCTGCGCGCTTGAATCGAGTCTGCTCGTGGTCGACGGTGCGCTGCAAAGACGTGATCACGTCGCCCACGTCGTGGCGCGGCGGCTGCACGATGCTTCGCGATGGCTGGCGGGACCGGCTCGGGAATCGCGGGATTTTCGCTGAACGCGCGTCGCCGAACGCGCTCGCGCCGTTCAGTGTCCCAGCGCACTGCGCAGCGCGGCGAGTTCCTCGGCCGACTCGAGCATCAGCGCCTGGCAGATCTCGGCATTCAGTTCCAGGCGCACGCCCGACTTCAGAGCGCCGATGCGCTCGCCCAGCAGTTCCGGCAACTGCTTGCACATCGCCAGCGTGACGGCCACTTCCAGCACGTCTGCCAGCAGAGCGCTGGCGCCACGGGTCTGGCGCGAGTCGTCATCATAACTATCCACAGCCGTGATGATTTCCTCGGCCATGCGCCAGTTCTCGAGCAACACCTTGGCGATGGAGCCGTGCCAGTCATTCACGATGTGCTGATACATGTCCTGATCGGCGAACAGCGCTGGATGGCGCGTCGAGCGTGTCAGGATGTACAGCTTGCCGACGCCGTGGACCAGGCCCGTGAGCATGGCGGTATCGGCGTTCAACCTGCCGGTACGGCGCGCCACCACAAAGCACAGGGACGCGACCAGCACGCTCTGCTGCCAGAGCGCATCGAGGTAACGCTGCACGCCTTTGAAGCCGGCCGCGGAGCGCAACTGCGCCATGGCAAAACTGACGGTGGCCGCGCGCAGGGCATCGAAGCCCAAGCGCGTGACGGCGGTGCGCAGCTCGGCCACCGGCTTGCCACCTGGATTGAGCGCCGCCGAATTCGCCATCGACAGC